>OOAE01001335.1_pt1 | contig 17902 bp, 17 predicted proteins | sample 1671271 | NCBI WGS metagenome assembly OOAE01 (sample SAMN06348139, study PRJEB24527) | human gut metagenome | biome: human gut; feature: ankylosing spondylitis patient; material: feces | host: Homo sapiens | place: China | collected 2015-10 | reverse complement strand
AAATCCCACAGAAAAGTTGGGAGAAGTCGCTCGGTCGAAATTGGGCTTAAATTAAAAAATCCCACACAAAACTTTGGATAGCCGCGTAGGACTTTCTCTTGACATTTCCTTTAAGTGTTGATACGATGCTGTTAGATGTCCTGTGGCTCTTGTAAGCCACAGGAAGTTAAAATCGCGCGGAGGCTGCAAGCATCCGTAGTTGTGTGAAAGAAGGCGACAACGAAGAGAATAGGAGGTCCATTATGAATTACAGTGCCATGATACAAAATCGCAAGTCTGTCAGATCCTTCCGGAGCAAAGGGGTTTCAAGCGAATCTATTGGTGAGATCAGAACCTACTTTGACAAAGAGTGTATGCGGCTATTCCCTGAAATCGAGACGCAGTTGGTGATCGTGAGCGGTGAGGCGCAAAAAGCGCTGGAGGGGTCTGCCGGTTACGAGAAGTATCTTATCGGCGCACCGCATTATTTGGTACTGCTGTCGGCCCCTCATGAAAACGCGGGGAAAAACGCTGGTTATCTGATGGAAGATATGATCCTGAAGTTGACCGAGATGGAGATTGACAGCTGCTGGCTGACCTTTACGAACAGTGAGCGGGTAAAGTTTGCGCTGTCACTGTCTTCACCATTGGAGGTGGCGGCCATTGTGGCTTTCGGTTACGGAGAGCGGACACGGAAGGCGCTGCGGCTTAATATTCAGAATGTATCGAAGGTGGACATCTCTATCCTGAGACAGTATTACGCACCCAAGAAGAGTATCAACGAGCTGGTTTCTGTGGGGAAATGGGGTTGCAAGGATGGTTTGGATGAATTGATGCTGTCGTATGGCGACATGTTATGGCGCTCCTTCTATGCAGCCTCTCTCTCCCCCAGTTATCTGAACCGGCAGCCCTACGGCTTCCTGCTGCGGGAGCATGAACTGTTTTTGATCCAGACGGAGGATGCCCCTACCGACCCACACGATGGTGAACTGGATCTTGGAATCGTATTGCTGCACTTTTCTGCCGTGGCCGCCCAGTGGATGGGTGTACCAAAATGGACATTTGGCCGGATGCCTGACGATATCCTTCTACCAGAAGGGTGTCGTATTGTGGCGGTTTGTCATATCTGATGTTTGAAAAAAGTTCTGTATGCTTAATCATCATTAAGCCAAAATAAGAAAAGCTGATGGGTTTCCTTCTTTGAAAATCCATCAGCTTTTCCTGTTAATCAGTACGGGGGTGCTCATGCACGGTAAAAGTACTTTTGTGATAGTCCAACAGCCCATCATGCCGCATACGAGACAGCTCCCCGCACAAAGAGGTTCTGTCCACCCCCAAATAGTCTGCCAGTTGCTGACGATTAAAAGAAATGGTAAAGGTGTGATTGCCGCCTCTCCTTACACATTCTGTGAGGAACAACATGACCCGCTTACGGATGGTCTTGGGATTTGTATACAGTATTCTCCGTGAGAATTGCATTATTTTTCGCGCAGAGATCGTCAGTAAGTTGCGCATCAGTCGGATGTTTAGACTGTCCGGGGACAGCGACGCTTCCAATACCGGACGCATATTCAAAAAGAGTATCTCGCTGTCCTCCGCAGCGACCACATGGATCATCAGCGGCTCATCAGAAAGGCAGACATACGCCTCTGCGAAGGTGCCGCCGGGGCGTACACTGCCCACCACACTGTTATTGCCCCATATATCGCCAAGCTGGAGCATTGCTAGGCCGGAGAGCACCACGCCTATACAGTCTGTTGTCTCACCTTCGGACAGGATGATCTCACCCTTTTTGTAGCTTTTTCTTTGTGCCGTCAGAAAAACAAGAAGACTTTTGATCTCGCTTATTTCGACGCCGTGAAAAATGGGGAGATTGTGCAGGAACTGTTCCATAATTTCCCTCCAAATGTTGTCATGGCAACCGAAGTTTTCTTTCAATCATATTATAGTTAAATTGTATCTGTCAAGATTTTTCCGAACATTCAGGGATACAGTTTTTCTTAATATCTATATCAGCGAAAGGATTCGCAACGCATGAGTTATAAGCTTTGGAAAGACCAGCGGGACACATTTGAACTACTTGATCTGCGAGGTCGAATTGATAACGTGCTGACGGAACTCACGGAAATGGCAGCCGAAACAAGAAAAGGTCAGGGAATTCACGTGATTCAGTCATTTCGGCCAATCATGTATTACGGCCCTATGAGTAAACTGGGCTTTGAATATCATACTGAGCAGAAGGGTAACGAGGAGTTCCACATTTACTTCTGCCGGGTTAGAAAAGGCGAGTGACAATGTTCCCCGTCCCCTTTCCAAATGCTGGCGATGCATCCGCGGTGTAGTGACGTTGACCTATTGACCCTTGTCGGTGCGGCGGTTCTGGCCGCAAAGCGCGAATTTAAGAGCTAGCCCATACTACTTTCTCCCGGTTTGCATCTAACGATGCGGAGAGAGTGCGCGGCGCGGAAATGATGTTCTTTTCGCGCCGCCTCTTCTCTCTCCCCTACATGGGAGAATCTTTCAATAAAACTCTTTTCTACCTCATCCTCAGCATGGCAAGAGTGTCCGGCGGCAAAAACTGCTTCTCCGGGCGCTCTTGCCAGTATCAGATGAATATATTCTTGTGTGCATCAAGAAAGGAGTGTTTCTTAATGGCGTCATATCTGTTTACTTCCGAATCGGTTACCGAGGGGCATCCCGATAAGATCTGCGATCAGATCAGCGACGCTGTTCTGGATGCTGTTTTTGCGGTGGATACCAGTGGCCGCGTGGCCTGTGAGACGGCTATCTCCACAGGACTGATTCTCGTTATGGGGCAGATCACCACCTCTGGCTGTGTAGATATTCCCAAGATTGCCCGGCAAGTGGTTCTTGATGCAGGCTATGATGACGCCGCCTGTGGATTCGACGGCAATACCTGCGCTATCCTTGCCAATATTGATGAGCAATCCGGTGATATTGCCTTGGGTGTCGATCAATCTTTGGAAGCAAAGGAATCCGGTCAAAATGAATTGGATAATGGTGCCGGCGATCAGGGAATGATGTTTGGCTACGCCTGTGATGAGACTCCCGAACTGATGCCGCTTTCTATCTCTTTGGCGCATAAGCTGGCTAAGCGTCTTACCGATATACGAAAACAGGGCCTTGTGGATTATTTAAAGCCGGATGGCAAGACGCAGGTCACTGTGGAGTACGGCGATAATGGTAAGCCCTTTCGTGTGGACACGCTAGTAGTTTCTGCCCAACATGCCGCTGAAATTCCGCTGACACAGATTCGCAAGGATATTATCGAGTTGGTTATCAAGCCTACCGTCCCTGCGGCACTGATGGATGAGAATACCAAGATCTATGTAAACCCGACCGGCCGGTTCGTTATTGGCGGTCCTCAAGGGGATAGCGGGCTGACTGGGCGGAAGATCGTGGTGGACAGCTATGGCGGCAGAGCACCCCATGGCGGCGGGGCCTTTTCTGGTAAAGACCCCACAAAAGTGGATCGCTCCGCTGCCTATGCCGCTCGCTGGGTGGCTAAAAATGTGGTAGCTGCCGGTCTTGCCAGCAGATGCCAAATCCAGTTGGCCTATGCCATCGGTGTGGCTCAGCCCCTGTCTGTAATGGTGGATACATTCGGTACCGGCACAGTGGCGGATGACCGACTGGCGGCTGCTGTGAAACAGGTATTTGACCTGCGACCGACCGCCATTATCCGTGATCTCGACCTGCGTAAGCCAATTTATCGTCAGTTGGCCGCCTATGGACACATGGGCCGGGAGGAGCTGAATGTAGCTTGGGAGAAGACTGACCGGATCGATGCGCTGAAGACTGTTCTGCAACAGGCTTAACTCCCCTGTTGTCAAAAGCCCTGGGGCTTCCCAGGGCTTTTGATTTATACCTGATATACTGGATCAACCTGTCAGCTCCGCAAATTATACCAGTCTCACCACCGGTTTGATCAGGTCGGCAGGCTTGTCCTTCATCAGCTGCAGCGCTTCGGGAATATGCTCCCAGCCGTCAAATACATGGGAGACCAGCAGACTGACATCCAGTCTGCCCGACATGGCCAAGGCTCCTAGCTTCTCCATGCGCAGGCGGCCGCCGGGCATCAGACCGCCCTGAATCTGCTTATGTCCCATGCCAACGCCCCATGCCACACGGGGGATCGTGACATAGTCGCCGTCCCCCAGATAGTTCACAGAGCCGATCTTCCCTCCGGGCTTCAGGCAGTTCACTACCGGCTCAAAGGTTTCAACGCCACCACCGGCGATAATGGCCTTGTCTACCCCTTTGCCACCGGTCATGGTCAGCACCTGCTGGTCAATGGGGCCGTTTTTATAGCTGATAAAATCATCCGCTCCATATTTTCTGGCCACCTCAATGCAATTGGGCCGGGTGCCCACCGCAATAATGCGGGACGCTCCCCGCAGGACCGCGCCTGCCACCGACATCAGGCCAACAGGGCCGATGCCCACCACCAGCACGGTGTCGCCAAATTGCACGTCCGCCAGTTCCACGCCATGAAAACCGGTAGGAACCATGTCCGAAAGCATACAGGCATCCACAATGTCCATGCCCTCCGGCAGCAGTGCCAAATTGCCGTCAGCGTCATTGACGTGGAAATACTCCGAAAAGACGCCGTCTTTGATGTTGGAGAATTTCCATCCTGCCAGCATTCCGTCAGAGTGCATGGCATAGCCGGCCTGCGCCTCCAGGGAACTCCAGTTGGGGGTAATGGCCGGGATCAGAACCCGATCACCGGGCTTGAAATCCCGCACCTCGGAGCCTACCTCCACCACCTGAGCACAGCATTCGTGGCCCAGGATCATGTTGTGCCGCTCACCAACAGCACCCTCCCAGACGGTGTGTACGTCTGAGGTGCAAAGCGCAACGGCTAACGGCTTGCAGATGGCATCCAGCGGCCCGCATTGTGGACGATCCTTTTCGATCCAACCGACCTCGCCGATCTTCAGCATGGCAAAACCCTTCATAATCATGTCCTCCTATCTTTTTTGATTATCTAAGCCTGGCTGTCAGGCAATGAAAGCTGCTGCCTGCTCATTGACAAAACACCCATCGTCACCTGTCACCATAGCTTGCGCATCCCTGCCGACCTTATCCCTGCCCCAGGGAACGCTGCGAGAGATACTTTCATTATACAGATTGTTAATTTCTTGTCAATATCTTGAGAATACTCTCCGCATGAGGATAGTGTAGAAGTTTTTTCTACACCGCTCCGTTGCTCTGACAACGGCTTTTCTCCGTGCACTATGCTATCTTACTAAGATAAACTACTCTTAAAATGTAAAATGTTTACAGGCGGGAGGACTCAAAATGGATCGTATGGTATTTGATAAACTCAATTACGGTCTCTATGTTGTAGGAGTTTTTGAGGGCGGGCGTAACTATGGGTGTCTGATCAGCTCTTTTTTCCAGATCACCAGCGGCAGCCCTCAAAAGTGCGCTATCGTACTCAACAGGGATAACCGTACCTGCGAAGCGCTGCTGAAAGCCGGCACACTGACGGTGTCCATGGCTGCGCAGGATGCCAGCCGTGAGTTGCTGAGCGTTTTCGGCTATCGCTCCAGCCGTGTGGTGGACAAGTTTGCGGGACTGCCTGTGCAGCGGGACGCCTTTGGCAATCCCTATCTTACAGACAGAATTGCCGCATGGGCCAGCTTGAAGGTGACGGAAACAATCCCTGTCAAGAATTACTATCTGTTTATCTGCGACGCTGTGGACGGACAAACACTCAGCAACGCGCGGCTGATGACAATGGATGAGTTTTTGCGAAAGGGGGCCTTTGCCCCACCGCCTACCGCCACGGTTTACCGTACGATGCGGGAAGATGCGGGATGGATCTGTCCTGTCTGCGGCTATCACTATTCCGGCGAGACCATTCCGGAAGGATATCTCTGCCCGCTTTGCCGCTGCCCGGGCGGGAAATTTGAGAAAAAAACGGGCTGATGGTGTTCTGCTACGGCACAGAATCGGAAGGGAGGCCTCTTATGTCCAACATGCCGGGGGATTGCGGTAGCACACATCCTGATGGGAAAGATACCCACCATCACATGCACCCGCATGTGGGAATGCGGAAAGTCAAGAGTATTCTGGCTATTTTTTGCGGCTTCTGCCTTTGGCAGCTGATCCGTCTTTTTGTGCCGGGGCTGGAGGTGCATCCGCTTTTCATCTACATCTATGGTATGATGGAAATCCGTGAGACCTCTGAAAAAACAAAGGAAAACGGAAAGATGCGTATTTTGGCTACGTTGACCGCCGTTGGTGTGGGACTCCCTACCATGTTCTTGACCGACTGGCTCTGGGGGCAGTTGCCGGCGCAAGCCTACCGGCATTGGGTGGAGGCGGCTATTCTGCTGGCGGGAAGCCTGCTTGTCCTATGTGCGGCAGAATTACTGGGATGCCATGCGTTTTGCGGGCTGGCAACTGCAATCTATATCGTTTTGATCGTCAGCCATTTTGAAAGCAGTATGTACCTGTACTCCTTCATGAGAGCGATTCAGACGATCCTTGCCGTTCTTATTGCCTGGTTTATCAATGTAAAGCTTCTTCCTTATCCGCCTGTTCCCGGAAGCGTCAGTGGATGGATCATGAAGCGTAAAGATGCTTCTGAAAGCGAGCCGCAATAACGAAGAGAAATGATTGCTGCGATCGGCACGGCGATTCGCTTGAAATAAAACGTTAACAAACCCCATACTAATGCCAGCAGATACAGCCAATCGCCGCACCTGCTGGCATCAGAGGGAAGGGATAGCTTTCTCGTATGGAGAAAGATACTGAGGGGGATAATGTCATTATACTTTATGGATAATCTATCTTCTGTTGGTAAAGCAACATTTTGGAGAAATTTTGAAGGGCTACTTGCGCCCTGTGTGTTTTGCCACCTTGCTCCTGCGGTGCATATCCTGCAACTGCAACCGTTTTGTTGATGTTTTGTAATTGCAACTCCTGATCTATACTGGTATAATGATATCAGCAGGCGGGAGGAGACCACATTCGCGGGACAGTGTGCAGCAATGGTTGATACAGGCAGAGAAGACCGATTGTTTTTGATACTGACCGGCCATGTCCTTAATAGCGACAGCAAATTGAATGCATATTGTATATGTTGTGCCGTTCAGATTTCTCGGTGTTTCTGCGTGAGAGCAGTACCCGGAAAATTTGCGCGGCCTTTTTTATTCTCGATGTAAACCCGTTCATTGAAAGGAGGTAGACTATCATGAGGACGACTCTGGGAAGCGTTGCGTTGGGAATGATCGTCAGAGACTTCGTCTCAGCGGAACCGATTCTGGCATTTCTGGATAATGCGGAAAAGTTTGGCCACGAGATCAGCCACGTAATCGTTGCTTATTCACATCGATTCGATTGGACGGCGGTGCAGATGCTGGAGGGATGCGCTAGGCTCTCGTTGGTAAAACTGCACGACTATGAAAAAGCCAAATGGGAATTGGGATATCTCAATCTGCGGCAAAACTCGATATCCGATCTTCTTTACTGCCCGTTGTTGGATGGACGAGGGCTGATTCCCTACGGATTTAACCGCAATCACGTTCTGCTGGAAGCACTCTTTGAGAAAATAGATGTACTTATCTTTGTGGATTCTGACGTACAGCCGGCGGTGCTGCGCCGGAGGGAGAACGGAACGGTTTGTTTGGAGGAGATCGACTTTGTGGGAGCGCATCTGCGGGGAATGGAAATGGGCGCGGATATTACCAGCAGCGACTATTCCGGTTACAGTATCCTGCCACCGGCGGACTTTGACGGAATGTCTGCGTTGCTGTACGGACTTCATAAAGAGGAAATGTGTCTTTTCTGGCACGACAGCAAGCTGCATCGCGGACTTGTCCTTCAAGGTGCGGATATGCCGGAGCCGGTGTCCACCACTAAAGTGCTGGGTGGGAATCTTGGGATCAGGATGGGAGCATTTCCCACCCTGCCGCCTTTTTTCTCACCATATTATTTCTATAATGGGGTTCCCTTCCTTGCGAGGGGAGAAGATACCTTTCTCGGCCTTGCCGCCGCGAAGAATAGAATCAACTGCCTCGATATCGGGGCTCATATCTTCCATGATACCTATGGCGACTATCCCGCGGTTCCGGAGCTGCGGACAGATAGCCGTATCCGTGATCGGCTCTACTATGCTTGTACCGGATGGATCGGACGGAACGTATTTCTCCGATGGCAAACCGGATATGATGCGTCCCACTTTGACTGGCGCGCGGAGCAATTAGAGGTGGGGGCAAGAGCCTTGTTCCGATATACACAGGATTCTCGGTTCCTCAACCTTCCAAACATTCAGCAGGCGGCGGAGGCATGCCTGCCGGATATGGTCGTGCAATATACAAGAGCAAAGCGGGCCTGGGACGATTTTATGGAAAGGTGGTTTGAACGATGAAAGTTTTGATGGTGAACCATTTCCCGCTGGAGGGCTCTGGCAGCGGCACATATACAAAAAATATCGCGGCGCATCTGACAAAACAGGGGCATGAAGTATGCGCGGTATTCCCAGAAAATTCTCCGTCGGCAGATATTCCCGGAGTGAGGCTTATTCCGGTTATGTTTTCCGCGAAGGGTGCAAAAAGGCGAACGAAAAAGGAGTATTTGCCCTTTAATTTTCCGTGCTTCACCACCCATCCCCGAAGCACGACCACCTTTGCCGACCTGAGCAGCGAAGAGTTCGCGCAATATCTGGCGGCGTTTGACGCGGCGATCCAAAAGGCTGTTATGGAATTTCAGCCGGATATTATTCATGCACAGCATATTTGGTGCCTCTCCTGGCTGGCGGTAAAGCACCATATCCCCACTGTGGTAACCACCCATGGGACAGACCTTATGGGCTGTGTCAAATGGCCGGGATTCCGAGGCTTTGCGGAGGAAACCGTTAAGCACTGCACAAAAATCATTGCTATCTCCAGCAGCAACAGAGATGCGGTGCTGGAGAACTTCCCGGAAGCCTGCGCGAAGATTTCACTGTTGCCAAACGGGTATAATGAGGATGTATTCTATCCTGAGGATGTGGATCGCACATCGCTTCTCACCCAGATGAACATCCCCTATAACAGAGAGAAGATCGTACTCTTTGCAGGGAAACTCACCACCTTCAAGGGCGTAGAAAATCTTCTGTCCGCAGCGCGCTATTACGAGGAGCAGGAATCTCCCAGGATTCTTACCTTGATTGCAGGCGATGGGCAGGAGCGAGAGGAGCTGATGGATCTCTCGCAGATGCTGGGTTTGAAGTCGACCTACTTCCTGGGCCACAAAACACAGGAGGAGCTGCGCAGACTCTACTGTGCCGCAGATGTGTTTGTCATTCCTTCCCGCAAGGAGCCTTTTGGCCTTGTCGCCCTGGAAGCCATGGCTTGCGGTACACCGGTGGTAGCGACGAACGCGGGCGGCTTGCCGGAATTTGTTAACAACCGGGTGGGCACGCTCGTGGCGATCGACGACGAGGAGGAGCTTTACGCCGCTATTTTAGATGAGCTTATGCGTAATGAACAGGAGCCAGAGCGTAGAAAAACCATTGCGGATTATGCGCGAAACGGCTACACCCAGGCAACATACCTGCAAAATCTGCTTCGGCTTTATGGTTCCTTGCAGTTTTACCGCAATGCGTGGTAGGGGGAAAGCGGCCATGAGAAAAACGATGATCATACCCACCTACTGGTGCAGGAGCTCCGGCAAGTGTTGGCAGGAGGGGGATGCCGTCTACGATCACCCCACTCCGGTTGATCAGGAAGGTACTCTGGAGCGAACCCTTGTCAGTATGAAGCAGTTTCAGGAAAAAGACTTCAAGCTGGTGATCCTAATTTGCCCTACAACACCTGATGTGGAGGATGCCGCCTATGAGCAGGTTTACCGTATCGTCAAGCGCGTGAAGCTACGGGCGGAGACGTATCTCTTTACGGCAGGCGATCTTGCCGCCATTTCCCGCATCCTGAAGGGTGCGGGTCTTGGTGACAGGGGGGCGGCACTGCTATCCATGTTCGGATATTCCAATGTGCGGAATATGTGTCTGCTGGCGGCCACCATTCTGACGGCTGACGCCGCGCTGCTGATCGATGACGACGAGGTTTTTGAGCTTCCGGATTTTGTGCCCCGTTCTCTGGAATTCCTTGGGCGCAGAGTGTATGGTGATGTGGTACACGGCGTGGCGGGCTACTATCTTAACGGAAAGGGCCGGTACTATGATGATGTGACGCCGGAGCCGTGGATGACTTATTGGGATCGTTTTGGAAGCAAGGCGCAGGCGTTTGACCAGATCATTGGGAGCGGCCCACGCTTGAAACGGACCCCCTTTGCCTTTGGCGGCGCCATGATTTTGCACAGAGAGATGTTTGAATGTGTCCCCTTTGACCCGTTGGTCAAAAGAGGTGAAGATATCGACTATCTGATCAACAGCAGAATGTTCGGCTTCAGCTTCTTTCTGGATAACACCCTATCCATCAGGCACCTGCCGCAGCCTAAAACCCATCCCCAGTGGATGCGTATGCGGGAGGATATTTACCGCTTCGTCTACCAGCGGGCCAAGATGACCTCACAGTATAAGACAAGCAATCTGGTCAGGGTCGACCCCGAGGACTTGGATCCCTATCCTGGCGCGTTTCTGAAAGAGAATCTGGAGGAGAAAATCTACCGGAGCAGCATGATGCTGGCCACCCAGTATCTGGCGGAAAACGACCCGGCGGCGGCAATGGAAGCCATGCAGAACATATACCTTGCCAAACATGACGCCCAGCCTGTCTTTAACGCATTCCGCGCCTATCTGGACGTGCAGACGGAATGGGAAAGGCTGATTGCCCTTGTCAGAAAAGAGCGGTACGCCGTTCGGGCCATTCTGGAGCGGCACAATATTTCCGCGCCGGAGATCCATTTGGACAAGGAGCACCGCAGGAGGCTCAGCGAGGCGGATGTGCTGCTGATCCTGACAAAGCTGCCGGTGCTGTCAGACCTTACTGAGAAGGATCGCGCTATTCTACGAGACTATTGCCATGTAAAAACCTATTATGAAAATGAAACGGTATTCGCCAGCGGGGATCATAATGATGAGGTCTGCCTTGTGCTGAAGGGAAATATCCGGTTGGTGGCCAATCGGGAGAACAACAGCGGAGCCGCTCCGCTGGAGATGGCCACGCTGGGCGTCGGCAGCTTTATTGGAGAGAACTGCCTGACACGCAATGTATTTCGGCTCAGCGGCGTTGCCACGGAGTTTACGGAGCTGCTGTGCATTGGCAAAACCCGGCTAAATGACCTGCTGGAGCGGCATCCCGCCGTTGGCGTGAAGCTGCTGCGGAAATTCTTGGAGAGCATGTCTGATAAGATCACCCATACAAACGAGCAGCTTCGGCGTACCGCAGATTATGATTATGACGTGGTAGATGGACTGCCGGAATACCGGGATTAGACTGGCGAGACGCTTGCGTCGTTTTCCGTAGGGGTGCATCCCTATGATATTGGGTGCACCCTAGGCAATCATAATATATAATAACACAAGAAAGGCGACCGCAGGCATTTGCCCTGCGATCGAAGGTTTCCTCTCTATGCTGAGTGGCTGCCAGGGTAAACCGCGTACCCCCACGATCATCGAAAAGATCTGCCCGAATTGCGGGAGCATCATTGAGCTGTTCTCTATAGACACGCAGATGGCATGCGAGACCTGCGGGTTCATTGCGTATAATGACACGTTGAGCTGTGTGCAATGGTGTCAGTACGCGAGAAAGTGTGTTGGGGATGAGATGTACGACCACATGATGGCAATTGCGGCTTCACAAAAAGAAAGAGCGGCTCATTTGCGGTCTGCTCCGAAAAAAGATTCTGCTCAATAACAGCGGACGGGTCTCCTAAGGAGACCCGTCCGCTGTTATTGAGCTATGATGGCGAGATTTCAACGGAGGGCGTTTTCCGCCATGGCATACCTCCTGCACAGGAAACCCCACAACACTTTAATTTTATATCAAATGGTGACTTTATGTCAATCCAAAAAGTGGATTATATAACATTTCGGAACACTATCCAAATTTAACCGTACTATTTTTGCTGTTTTGCGAGTTGTTTTCTGAAAATAATTTGCTATAATAAAGATACCGATAAAGTATAGGAAGAGGTGAATCCAATGACCTGATGAGTTCCCCTTTACTGCCAAGGTAACGGGAAGATGGCATCACCTGAATGTTCAGCACTCTCAAAAGCCCATCGGCCTTTACGGTGTTCCACCGCACAGCGGTGTTTTCAGATAGAGCGGGAGTGAAACTAGAGACGGCGGCAGATGCCATAATCTGTAGAAACGTGAGGACCCCAATGATGACTGAGCCCAAGATGGATCAATAGCCCTTGACTGCGAGACACGGATGCGGTCAAGGGCTATTGCGTTGCAACGGAACATATAGGGGAGATGGCAACGGGTATCCGTTGCTTTTTTTGCTGCGCCACAGGACATCAAGTGTGCTATGTTTGGCACACCCAGTCTCCTGCATGTAGCATAAATGGGGACTGCGAACATCTCCAAATGCAAGCGGCATTTCAGGCGCATCTCAGCACCCTGTATGCTGAAGATCCGCCGCTACGGGTTTCTGAGCAATCCGCAAAAGAGGATACGGCTGAAGCTGGCGCGGCGGTTGACGCGGACAAAAGTGCCCATGCCCTCCGACGGCAAGCTGTCCGCACGGGAACTCATGCTGAGAGTTAGCGGTATTGACATTTGCCGCTGCCGTCAATGCGGCGGAAACCTGACCTCTTATAATATCCGCGCTTCCCCGGAGGGCTACAATCCAATCCATCTCTCGCTCTGCCCCGCAAAATGACCGGCTCTTTTCGGTGGGGAGGGGGATTTTGCGCACATCTGGATCGCTCACGACAGACAGGGAGTCGACACAGCACCATTTTCGCAAAAAACTATTCACTTTACGAAAAAACAAACTATTGCTCATGCAGCCGTAGCACAGATGCCTGCGGCTTTTTGATTTTGCAGGCAAAGCGCAATTCGGCTTGCTGCGTCGTGACAGGGGCTAATCATCCTGTTATCAAGACTGTCTGGGATAGAACTACTCGCCGACCCACTTCGCGGTCAGCTCTTTCGGATGCAAGACCAGCGTGGGCGTATGGTTCTCCGCGGCATACGCAAAGGCTTTGTTTTCCCCACTGTCCGTTGCTGACATGTCCGCATCATGAACACACAGCCACCACATCGACAAGGCCAATGATTTTCTTATGGGCTTGCAGCTGTGCATCCGGTGCGCCGACCTCGTACACAGCGGAAATATGGGTGCTTTTTTCCAGCATAGTAAAGTAGCGTTCCCGCAGATACGGTGGCCTTCATTCAAAGCAGTCACACCTTCACGAAAACTATTGTCGCAATAAATAATACGATAACAATTATTAAAATGTAACGATTTTTCAAAGTATAATAAACGAAAAATCCAAGGTGGTGAAGTTGTGACAGATATTCTGGAAATCATCAAGCAGAATCGTGAGGCGCGGGGATGGTCGGAATATCAGCTTGCTGAACGCTCTGGCCTGCCACAGTCTACCATCTCCTCGTGGTATAAAAAAGTCTATGACGCCATCGTTTGCATCGCTTGAGAAGATCTGCGATGCTTTCAGCATTACATTGTCGCAATGCTTTGCACAGGACGACATTTGTGTGGCTCTGACTCCCGCGCAGCGTGAGATGTTGGATAAATGGAATTGCTTGACATCCGCGCAGCAAGCAGCGTTGGCAGCACTCATGGATACGATGATACGCAATCATGCCGCAACACGGGACGATCTTCTTTTGATTGACGATGGAGAAAGATAGCTGATCGACCAGCCGGTTCAATATCTTCAATGCGCTCCAAAATTCTTTGAGGGAATTAAAGAAGTTCTGACAAATGTGTATAAAACAGACGTGGAGATTTCCACGTCTGTTTTTCTATCCGGTAACAAGGGAAAACTACGGTAGATACAGGGCGTCCGTTGACAATCCTGTGCGGTTAGGGTATGTCTCTTTCGTGAGCGGCGACCGTGCTCCTTTACCTGGCTCGCTTTTCCTGATAAAATTTAAAATAATTTGAAAAATATGTAATATTGACACCTAAAAAGGTAGTTAATAGATAAGAGGAAAAGGAGGATCGCCGCCATATGGATGACAAACAAATTATACGCCTGTTTTTTGAGCGCTCAGAGCAGGCCATCACCGAACTGTCCCAAAAATACGGCGACCTGTGCATGAAAATCGCCAGAAGCATTCTGAACGATCATCAGGACGCGGAAGAATGTGTGAACGACGCCTATCTTGGCGCATGGAACAGTATTCCTCCTCAATCCCCCGACCCGCTGAGATCCTACATCTGCCGTATCGTTCGCAACCGCTCTTTGAAGAAGCTTCGCGCAAATACCGCGATAAAGCGGGGCAGCCAATTTGAGGTCTCACTATCCGAACTGGAGGACTGTATCCCCGACAACTCCATGGATGAGCAGCTCTCGATAAGTGAACTATCTGCGCAGATCAACGCATTTCTCGCTGCCTTGCCCAAAGATGACAGACTCATGTTTGTGAAACGTTACTGGTTCTCAGAATCAATATCCGAGCTGGCAGACGCATTTGGCATCACCGAGAACAACGTGTCTGTCCGGCTTAGCAGAATACGCGGGAAACTACATCAATACCTGAATCGTAAGGAGGCAAACATATAATGGATCGGAAAACTGACAAGCTGGTGTCAGCCATCGGAGATATTGACACCGCATATCTGGAAGAAGCCCTCGACTTTAACCGCACAAATGCAGGCCGGAGAAAACGCACCCGCTTTCCCAAATTATCTGCCGCGTGTGCGGCGGTGCTGATCATACTGGGCGTATCCGTGACCGCCTTCGCTATCAGCCGAATACCGCTGTCGTGGCGCGACATCTTTTCCCCCGGTCAGACCGTCATCGGTGACGCAGACGAGGCACCGGTGATCTCCCAACAGCAACCGCAGGCCGCAGCCACGGAAGAACTGCAGATCAAGGTGGAAAAGGTGATCTCTGATGAACGATCCCTTTATCTTCTCTATTCCGTAAAGGCAAATGAGGGAGCCGTCCTTGACCAAACAGGGAAATTTGCCGACTTCGAGCTGTATTTTCCCGGTAAGATGATGTCCGGCGCTTATGTGTCTCGCTTTTTGGAGCGGAAGGCGGGTGTACCGGAGAATGAATTGGAGGGCGTCGTATACGCCGACTGGCAGCCGGGCGACAGTGCCAACGGCCTTGTGATGAGTCTCACCAACTGGCAGGAGCAAGAACTGTTCAAGGATGTAAGGGTAGACTTCAACGTGGCGGAAATGGTGGAAAATACCGGTGAAAACGCCAACTTACCGCAATGTCTGGATAGCTTCGCCAACGGAACATCACGGTATCGGTGGCAGCCGGGCGTTGCGGAGGTAAAACTGCCCTACGGCGGCGCGTCCATCTGCAATGCCGGTTGGGAAAACGGTGTACTCCAACTGGTCATGAAGGGCCCAGCGGAGGAGAACGAATGGACAGCACCGGAGAACTGGTATTTCATCGACACACGGACGGGTGCTGTCATTTATCCGGATCCTAGCGTTCATTTCAGCCCCCCTTCCGCGTTTGACCCCGATGCGGCCGATGCCGACTGGTGCTATATCTGGGAGTTTGTGACCATTGATAAGGAGGCACTTCCTTACCTTGAAATGCACTGGGGCGGAAAGGAGATATATACCACTGTGCTGCCGGGAAAATGGAAGGTCACTCTGGAGGAAACGCCCGTTACCATTGCGAGCGAGGTGCTGGCAGAGAACGTGCCCCTGACCTATGGCGGGGAGGAACTGACGGCGGAGCGGATCGAGTGCTCCAAGCTGTCCGTGGCAGTGTATTTCGCCGACTATGTGGACTCTACCACCGGCATTCTCGGCGCGTTCAGGGTATTTGACGCGGACGGCAAACCTATCCCCTGTGATTGGAGCTTCACCGCCGACCAAGCCGACGATAGTTGCATGATTTGGACACGGTTTGACGAGCCAATCGAGCCTGAATGCATCTGCCGGTTGACATTCAATGGGGAGACCGTGTTTGAAAGATAGGCGTTTCGCATTCGATTGCAGTGATTATTATTCCTTTTTGCCGAGAATTAGAAAAGGGGGTGTTTATGCTCAACACGAATGTAGGTTTAATCGCTGATGATAAGAATACACGCATCTGATAGAATGAGAAAGGAGTTATTATGACAATGAAGATCAAGCGATTTATCAGTTCTATTTTGGCAGCAGTTTTGGTTCTCTCGATATGTTCTATTTCGGCCTTTGCTGTTACCTCGGAAGACACCCAGAATTACGTTGTCAACGATGATAATCCGTTTGCCATTGTGATCCGCGATGCCGACGGGAATATTGTCGAAACCTATTATCAGACACGCACACTATACGTCAACGGGACTCAGTATAATATTCCCGCAGGCGGAACTTTGACAACGTATCAGTACGATACCTCGATTGCGTTTTTTGCGGGATTTTACTTTATCCATCCCGATTATAACGGCTACGCTACAACTCGAAATAGAAGCGTAACCGTAACCATTAGAAATGCTTCTTCTGTCGGCGGTACAAGGCATTCCGTATTCACAGGCACATTCAGCACCAATGAGGAAAGCAACACAAGTAGTGCATACTATGAAAGTGGTATTCAAGCGGGTTGCTCTTGCATTTCAATCAATAAGATGTCGGATTCTTCCAGATCTTTTTACGATGCCGTGTATAAGAATAATAGCACCAGTTCGATGACGATTTCGCTTCTCGTGGGCAGAGATTAAGCAGTGGTAAGATTTATTCAATGAGCAAGAACAGCGTGGGCGGGGTTTGCCAGTCGGTCTGACTGCATGCTTCGCAATGCAGCCTGTTACATATTATTATGAATGGATAAGCCGGTTCTCGCGGCGAACAAGCGTTTTCCACCTGTAAGCCCCGGCAGCTTTCCGCTACAATGGCCTTGTACTTAAGGTCATTAGGCATTGAGGACGGAGCAGAGCAGGCACGGGCGAGAAAGGAGGTCAACCCCCTTCTTCGTTCTGACTAAGACTTGAAGTATGTAAAAAACTGGACATCAAGAAGAACGTAATTGCCTTTCGAGGCGGTTGCGTTCTTTTTTATTGTCCCAAAACACGGAAGGAGCCGTTACCATGAGTGACAGCAACAACATGTGGCCGTTTCAGGAGATCAGCGCGGAGGAAGGTCTTGACATCAACGAGATCTTCGGCACCGGCACATCCAGCGGCACAGCAGCACCCGAAGCCAACCCATTCCAAGTATCTTGGGCTTTCTGCGGATGCTGAAATATGTATGGCAGCGGAATAAGGATATTCTTGCTGACCTCCGGGGCTTTTGTTGCTGCGCCGAGTTCGACGTCAATGACATCTTTGACTTGTCCTTTGTGCTTCTGACGGAGTACATATGCGTCGATATGCCCGATGATGACTCTGATGATCCTTATGGTGATGAGTTTACCCGCTTCATCCTTTCGGAACCGGAGTTAGATGAGTATCTGGCTCTGATTGCAAAACTGGAAGAGGTCCATTTCGACACAGCCAGATGCACCGGTTGGAACAAGCTTCGCGACGCGGTGGAAATGTTCGTGGGAAATGTGCTGTTCGATTTCAAAATTGCGCGGTGCGACAGCGGAGGAGGCTGCGAGATCTATCTTTGGCCGCCACCGGAGTGGTATGCCCCCATTGAGCTCGCCAACTCTATTATCGACCTGATGACCTACATTGGCGCGGAGATCGACCGCATGAAAGCAGAGCTGGCAGCGTTGACCGCTGCGGAGCAGGAAATGGAGGTGGCTGCGTGACCATGGAAACAGCCGTAAATAGAGATTACAGCGGCGAGATCATTTTGCGCGTCTCGCCCGAAAGCGGCAGATTTATCGTAGAGGAGCACAAGAAAAA
>OOAE01001332.1_pt1 | contig 17936 bp, 18 predicted proteins | sample 1671271 | NCBI WGS metagenome assembly OOAE01 (sample SAMN06348139, study PRJEB24527) | human gut metagenome | biome: human gut; feature: ankylosing spondylitis patient; material: feces | host: Homo sapiens | place: China | collected 2015-10 | reverse complement strand
AGCCGGAGGAGTACCGCGTGGTGGGCTTGGCCGTGCAGCGCCCGGCCTCCATGGCCCCTGCCGTGGAGCAGATGTTCCACCACATCGTGGAGTACTGCCACGAACTGGATCTTTCGCTGTAATAAAGAATATTCTTGTATCTGTCAACCGGGAAGTTCTGCGGAGCTTCCCGGTTGATTTTTTACAGAGAGTGTAGAGAAAAAGCGGCAGTTACAGCGCTGTGGGGTAGGAGGTGGTAGCCGAGGGATGTTCTCTTTTGACACCAAAAGAGAACCAGAAAAGTGCCAGCGATTTCGACGCGCTGGAGCCACGAAAAAGGGGCTGCTCGCCCCTTTTAACCCCAAAGAGGAGGGCTACACCGGAAAAAACTGAAGATTCACGCCTGTTCGGCGTGAAGATCTTTTAACCGTTTTTTCCGGCTCCGCCGATTTGAAGCCCCTCAGTCGCTACGCGACAGCTCCCCCGAGGGGGAGCAAGCGCTCGCCCGCAGAGCCGCGCTTTCGCAGAAAGCGGCACTGCAAATGCCGTTTGCGCCTTTACGACCCCTCCCGTGAAAATGCGTTTGGAGCGCTCCGCAGAGCGCGACAAACGCGAAATTTAAAATATTCTTTCCGCTGATTATGCCCAGAGCGCAAGCGGAGGGCATTCTAAATCGTCCCGTCTGCCGCCGCAAGTAAAAATTGCATCCTACGGCAAAAAGGATTATACTATAAAAAAGCGCTGCGGGGTACGACCCGCAGGGCAGGATGCGGGGGATGAAACCATGAAACGACGGGATTTTTGTAAGGGTCTTGCGGTGACCTTTGCAGCGGGGACGCTTGCACCCGCTGCGGCGCTGCCGCAGGCTGGGGCAGCTACGGCGTTGGTCGGCCGCGCTGTGCCGGACGACTACTATACCCTGTGGTACCGCAGCGACCGCTGCGGTGCCGACCTGCGGCACGACTACTATTACAGCGACAGCCTGTTCGACCACCCTGCCACGGAGTACGACAACCAGCTGGCGCTGGCCACCTTGGGCATGGCGGCAGCCGCCGACTGTACATGGGAGAGCGACCAGCGCTATTGGATGGAGGGCGAGGTCGGCCGCGCCGACCATATCCGGGACGCCTTTGCAAAGCTGGGCTTTACCGAGGTGCAGCTGTTCAACTATACCCACAGCCTGAACGACACCCCGGACACCGTGGGCTGCGCCATCGCCCGCAAAACGCTGGTGCGCGGCGGCAGGCAGGTGACTATTATCGGGGCGTTCCTGCGTGGCTCCGGCTACGGGGCCGAGTGGTCCGGCAACCTTCATGCAGGGCCGGGCAGCGCCCACGTCGGCTTTGTGACGGCGGCGCGGCAGCTGGTTGAAAAAATACGAGGATACGTTCAGACGTCGGCAAAGCGTCAGCCGCTGGGCACCCTGAAGCTCTGGATGGGCGGTTACAGCCGGGGCGGCGGTGTGGCGAACCTTGTGGCGGCGCGCCTGCCCGCTGTGCTGCCGCAGCTGGAAAAGAAAAACACCTTTGTCTATACCTTTGCCGCCCCGGCGTCCCTGACGGCGGCAGACTGCCCTGATTTGCAGCAGGATTTTGACAACAACCACGCGGCAGACGGCAGACTGAAAAAGGACTGGGGCACCAGCAATATCTTCAATATCGTTTCCAGCGGCGATGTCATCCCCCGCATCCTGCCCGCAGAGTGGGGCTTTTACCGCAACGGCAACGACCGCTTTCTGCCCTCCACGGTCATCCCGGAGGAGCTGCAGGCACTGAACGACCGCAGCGCAGGGATGGAAGGCACGCCGATGGACTTCGGGCGGCTGGCGGTCTCCGAGGAGACCGATGCTGTGCTGCGCTCCATGCTGGACCTGTTCTGCGACCGTCAGACCTACTACAAGGGCTATGAGGACGCCATGCGCTGTATGCTGCAATGCGCGACCACCCGCACGGAGGAAGAGGTGACCCGGGGCATCGTGCGTGACGATGCCGCCGTGGTGGCGCAGCTGCGCAGCATGGAACTGATGCAGCGCTTCCCGCAGGAAAAGGTGGAGCGCTGCGTACAGGCAGCCTCGGCGCTGAGCCGTCCGGTACTGGAAAAGCTGGGCAGCGCGGTGCCGCTGCAGGCGCAGCAGATCGTCATCCCTATGCTGGCGGTGGGCCTGTGCTTTGAGCTGCAGCCGGAGACGGTGCAGCTGGTGGCAGACTTTGTCCTGTCCACCATCACGGTAAAGGGGCAGCTGAGCGGCATTTTAAAGACCGTGTTGTGCCACTTTCAGGAAAACTACATTACCGTGCTGGAAGCCTACGACCCCGCCGACCACGGCATGACGCCCTACACCCGCCGGGAAGAGCTATAAACAAAAGTCCGCTGCGCAGACACCGCGCAGCGGACTTTCTCGTTTTTGAAAAGAAGCTCAGAACTTGAACAGGTTCAGCCCGGTAACGGGGTCGTGCTGGCGGTCTACCGTGCCGTCCAGAACATCCACCACCATCTCACAGGTGGCGCTGACCACCGCCCGGTTCAGATGCCCGCCGAACACCTCGCCCTTGTCGTTCCCAGCGCTCATGTGCAGGTGGGTGTAGAATTCACCGTTCATGGTGTTGATGGTGCCGGTCAGGGACACAATCTCAAAGCTGCCGCTGAAGCTGTTGGCGTAGTATTGCTTCTCTGCTACATTATATACGCCCACCGTAAAGCTGTTGGTGGCGCCCAGCGCCTGCACAGCGGCAAGGCGGATGTTTTCCTTCAGGGCAAGCTCTTTGACCTGTTCTAGGATCTCCTCGTCCTTGTCGATGCGGACAATGATCTTATTGCCAAAACGTTTGTATTCCATGGGGAAGCATCTCCTTTATGTGGGGTTTGTGCGCTGCTCTTTGCCGGGAACGAGTGCGACAAACTGGAAGTTATTTACTTCTCTTCATACTTTTTAACGATAACTAAACTATAAGCAGCCATAATTACAATTGTTTCCACCATCACACCAATAACCGACAACAGAACGTATGGTGTATTTTGACCTTCTAACAGCGGAATTCCTAATATAACAAAAATGATTCCATAGATTATAAACAATAGTCCGATCGCACGATTGTAACCTTTCACATCTTTTACTTTTATTGTTTCGGTATTAGCCCAGAATCCAACGGGATTCTTAGAAAACATATCTTTTATTCCTAATCCAATTATAAACACTCCCAAAAGTGACCATATAACAAACCCTATCATATTGTTTCTCCTTACAAACCGCATTAAAACCATAATGAGACACATTCTTGTATTTCCCAAAATCGAGATTTACTAATTCTACAAATTCCGATTTATTTATCGTCTGAATCCAATCCAAGCTCTTTTAGTTCTTCTTCGTTTTGAATATCTTCATCGGTTTTCTCTCCCGTGATAGCACGGTACGCTTCTTTGATGCCGTTTCTCACTGCCCATTTGATAACGTAATACAGCGCAATCAAAATAATGATTGCGGTTCCACCGCTGATGCCTAATTCGTTCCACATGATTCGAGCCTCCCAATTCCGATTTGTTGCGCTAAACCGAGTATACCACACCCGCCAAGGAAAGAACACCCCGATAAGAGTGAAATTCTCGGTTTGCTGTTCCGGGCTGGCGAATGACACAAAAAAATCCCCAGACCGAATGGTCTGGGGATGTGGTGGAGCATTGTCCACGGCAGTTGAACCCGATGTGTTCAGCCGGCACGATGAATGCCAAAGAACGGCGCAACGGTAGATGCGGGCTTTCCGCTGTTGCGTGCTTGCTTCAAGCCATAGTTTTTCCGCGCCACGGCTTCCACAAAAGCACGGTCTTTTTCGGACGCATTATAGTAATCCACATGAAAACGCTTACAGGTCATGAGTAGTTCGTCCAGCCACGACATGGTTTCATCCGACATGGGAGAAAAATCAATGTCAAAATCTTTATTGTACTCTTTCATGTGATCTTTCTCCTTTCTCAAAAAAGATACGAAGAAAAAATATCTTTGGCCGCCTGATCGGCAATCATAAAAGTCTTGGGTCCATCTGGATACAGAGATGCTACCGGACGCGCGCCAAAATCCCGGATATAATGCTGCTCCAATTCGTCCGTTTTCGCTTCAAAAACAACCACTCCGTTACAGTTTGCATCGATTGAAAGTTGGATGCCAAATGCGATCATCGCTTTCCCAATGCCCTGATACTTCTTTTGCCTTGTCAGAGTGGGGTTGCTTTCCGGCTGGCTTTCGATATAAGCGATATAGACCGCTACGCTTCCTTCCCGAACACGGTAGGCACCAAGCGCAACGATTTCACCCTCTTCGGTTTTGGCAACATACTTTTCTTTTTGAGGGTCAAGAATGAAATCTGTGTCCCAGACGGTCTGCCAGCCGCTCCGGGTGATTTCCAAATCATCTTTTGATGCTGCATCGACTTCAATATTGATATGCTTCCCGGTAGCAGATTCTATTACATAGTATTGCAAAACCATAGTGCCCACCTTCTTTCAGTTTTATTATAACGAAAATACGGTGGATTTACAAGCGATGCGGCACCCACCACAAACAAAAAATCCCCAGACCGAATGGTCTGGGGATGTGGTGGAGCATTCTCCACAGCACTCGAACCCAAAACCTCTTCACGGGAGATGGTTTTGGAATCATCCGTGAAGTTGAAATTGAGCACTACCCGGTCGTCAAAGACGTAGACCGAGTTGACAAAGGTATCAATGATTTGCCGCTGGTGTTCTGTACTGCCCACGTCACCCTTGCGGAATTTTTCAAACCAGAACCGCATCCATTCGCGGGTCAGGACTGGCTTTTTCAGCTCTTCTTCCAGAATGCTGGTGTTCAGGGCTTCTTTCCGGGCTTCCAGTTCGTCCAACCGCTGTTTGGTGGTCGGGGTCAGGATGCCCTGTTCAATGGCTTCCAGAAGATTTGCCAGCCGCTTCTCTGTATCCCGCAGCTGGTCTTTCAGGACAGGCAGCCGGGTGTTCTCCTGCTGCTGGGCATCCATAATCAAATCTATCAGCCGTTCGATGATTTCATCACTGAAAATCACCTTGATAGCAGTTTCCACCACGAATCGTTCCAGCGGTTCCTTGCGGATGGCTTTCAGGTCGCAGTGCGCCTTTCCGTGGCGTTTGGCCTTGCCGCACTTGTAGTAATAGTAGGTGTTTCCCATATGGCTGGTGCCGCTTTCGCCCCCCCATCAGGGTGCCGCACTTGCCGCAGAACAGTTTAGTGGTCAGCAGATAGCTCACATCCTCTTTCGCAGGGCGACCGTGGGCGATCTTGTTCTGCTCGAAACGCTGCTGCACCCGGTTGAACAAGTCCTCATCCACGATGGCGGGAATGCCGCCCGGTGTCACGATGTCCTTATATCGGTATTCACCTATGTAACGGCGGTTCCGGAAAATCTGGAAGAAGCTGTTCTTCACGAACGGCTTCCCGGTGCGGGTACGCAGACCGCGCTCGTTCAGGGATGCTGCGATCTTCTCGGCCGGTTCGCCGTCGGCATACCGGCTGAAGATCTCCTGCACGATGGGAGCCGTCTCCGGGTCGATATGGTACAGCCTGTCCTCCTTGCCAATGGTGAAGCCCAGCGGAACGATCCCGCCGTTGTACTTGCACTGGAGTGCATTTTCGCGCTCACCGCGCGCTACTTTCAGGGCGAGTTCGGCGGAATAGTATTCCGCCATGCCAATCAGCATACTCTCCACCATAATGCCTTCAGGCCCCTGCGAGATGGGTTCCATGGCAGACACCAGATGGACACCGTTCTTTTCCAGCTGGTACTTGTAGTTCACGGCATCGAACCGATTCCGGGCAAAGCGGTCCAGCTTCCAGACCAGAACCACATCGAAGATTTTCTTCGCGCTGTCCTTTATCATCCTCTGGAAGTCCGGACGGTCATCCGTTTTGGCAGAGTAGGCACGGTCGATATAGGTGCCGACCACGGTGATACCGTTCTTCTCGGCGTAGTCCTTGCAGTCGCGCAGCTGCCCTTCAATGGACGCTTCTCGCTGGCTGTCGGATGAATAGCGGGCGTAGATCACGGCGGTCATGGTTGCACCTCCTTGGCGCGTATTCGGCTTGCCTTTATAGTATCGGGTCAAGCGCAGCTTGTCAACAATCTGCGAGCAGATTGAAATGTGAAAATTGCGAAACGCAGCGAAAAAGCTGAGAGCAAGAATCGTCCCGTGGCCACAAATTTTCAATTCTTGAAAATTCTTGCCCCTTTGGGACAGCTTCTTGTTGGGGCGTGCCTGCCCCAAACCCTGCTAGGAACGAGTACAGCAAACTGGAATTGATTTACTTTGTTTGTAAATCTTCCAGAAAGAAAATTCCCTCTGTTAGGTTGACAAACATTTCCTTGTCCTTGATTACATGAATTTTATTGTTCCACCAGACAGTAGTGTTATTAGCGGAGATTGTTTTGCTTGTTCCATCCTTGAGAAAATAAGTAATTGTAATAGCGGGTTCTTCTTCGCTATTCACTTCCCCAAATAAATCATATTTCAGAAATCCCGTTAGCTTTAAGGCTAACTCAATGTCCTCACTGCTCGAAATTTCTTTAACATCATCCGTGACACTCGGATACGTGATATTTACAGACTGAATATCATTTATGCGGGGCAATCCCCAAAGATACATACCATTCGTAAATATGTTGATCCCAACAATCAAAACAGTCATAACTATCACTTCTATCAAAAATCGAATAAGACCTTTGAAAATCTTGTTCACCAACTTATCCTCCAATCTCGATTTCTCCTACTCCCTCAATTCCGATTTGTTGAACTAAGCCGAGTATATCATACTCTCCAATGAAAGAACACCCCGATATAGTGAAATTTTGCCGTTTTCCTGCGTACGTGCGTACACACTCCACAGGAATTCTAAGGGGCCTGCCCCTTAGCACACGGACTTTGGAACAAAGTCTAGTGTGTTACACCTTGTCAGAGGTGTACAGGCTCCCGGTACGCACGTACGCAGCGACTACTCCCAAACGCGCCATATAGGGGGACGACCAAGTTCGCACAAAGCGAACTTGATTCCGCAAAGCAAAAGGCAGGATACCACTATCATAGTGATACCCTGCCTTTGCTCGTTTACCGTTCCGAGTAGTCCTTCCGCAGAACCTCCGATAAACAAAAAACGTACCCGAACCCTTTTTCGTAAAGAATCGGGTTCGAGTACGAACTGTATGGTGGACGGTACAGGACTCGAACCTGTGACCTCCTGCACGTCAAGCAGATGCTCTACCAGCTGAGCTAACCGTCCATATTCTGTTTTGCCGAAATCAGCTAGATTATAATACCATATCTGATGCCAAAAAGCAAGGACTTTTTTCAAAAATTGTAAAACTTTTTTGAAAAAGCACCCCAAAACCCGGCTTCTGTGCGGTGCAGCGCGGGTTTTGAGGCGGCGAGCGACAGCTTTCTTGTTGCCCCCAACCAGACGTTGTGCTATAATAGAAAACTATAATAGGAGTAGTGTCGGAAAGGGAACACAGCATGAGAGTTTTGGGCATCGACCCCGGTTACGCCATCGTGGGCTGGGGCGTGGTGGAGTATGCGGGCAACCGCTTTGCGCCGGTGGATTTCGGCGCGGTGTGCACGGACGCGGGCGTACCGTTTGAGCGGCGGCTGGACGAGGTGTATACCGGCATCAAAGAGGTCATCGAACGCACAAAGCCCGAGGTGCTGGCCATCGAAAAGCTGTTCTACCAGCACAACCAGACCACCGTCATCGGTGTAGCCGAGGCACGCGGGGTCATACTGCTGGCGGCGGCGCAGGCGGGGCTGCCCATCTACGAGTACACCCCCATGCAGGTCAAGCAGGCGGTCACCGGCTACGGCAAGGCCGTGAAAAAGCAGGTGCAGGAGATGACCCGGGTGCTGCTGCACCTGCCCGCCGTGCCAAAGCCGGACGATACCGCCGATGCGCTGGCTATGGCCATTACCTTCTGTCACACCAACGGCAACCAGCTCAACCGCTATACCCGCCGGGTGGCGGGACCGATTTAACCGATAAAAAGCTCCCCCTGAGAGGAAAGACTTCCCCCGCGCCGGGGGAAGATGTCGCGCAGCGACAAAAGGGGGAATCTGGCAATGCCGTAAGGCATTGACTGAGAGGGTTTTATTCAAATGATCTACTGTCTGACTGGAAAAATCGTGAAAAAAAGCCTGAACGCCGTGGTGCTCAGCTGCGGCGGCGTGGGCTATTATACCCAGTGCCCGGCCAGTGTGGCGGGGGCGCTGCCCGGTGTGGGGCAGGAGGCTACCCTGTACACCGTGATGAGCGTGACCGAGAACGATGTGAGCCTGTACGGCTTTGCCACCGAGGAGCAGCAGGCCTGCTTTGAGATGCTGACCGCCGTGTCCGGCGTTGGCCCCAAGGTGGGCCTGGCCATCCTCAGCGTCATGGAGCCGCAGCGGGTGGCGCTGGCCATCTCGGCGGGGGACCACAAGGCCTTTAAGGCTGCCTCCGGCGTTGGCCCGAAGCTGGCGCAGCGCATCGTGCTGGAACTGAAGGATAAGGTGTCCAAGGGCTTTGTGGACGGCATCTCGCTGGAGGATGTGGCGGGCTCTGCCGCCGACACGCCCGCGACCCAGAGCAGCGCACAGGCCATTGCAGCACTGGTGTCGCTGGGGTACAGCCAAAGCGAGGCGGCGCTGGCCATCGCAAAGATCGATGCCACGCTGCCGGTGGAAGAGATCATCAAGCTGGCCTTGCGCAGCATGGCAGGCAGGAGGTAAGCAATGCAGGACGATACCGCGCTGTACGGCGCAAAAATGATGCAGCCCGTCATGACCCCGGCGGACAGTGAGGAAAATAACCTCCGCCCGCAGCATCTGGAGGACTACATCGGGCAGGAAAAGGCCAAGCAGAACCTGAAAATCTATCTGGAAGCCGCCAAGCGCCGGGGCGAGCCGGTGGATCACATTCTGCTCTACGGCCCGCCGGGCTTGGGCAAGACCACACTGGCGGGCATCATTGCCAACGAGATGGGGGTGCAGATCCGCATCACCAGCGGCCCGGCCATTGAAAAGCCCGGCGACCTTGCCGCCCTGCTGACCAACCTGCAGGAGGGCGATGTGCTGTTCATCGACGAGATCCACCGCCTGTCCCGGCAGGTGGAGGAGGTGCTGTACCCCGCGCTGGAGGACTACGCGCTGGATATCATGATCGGCAAGGGCCCCAGCGCCCAGAGCATCCGCATCAACCTGCCCCGGTTCACGCTGGTGGGCGCTACCACCCGCGCCGGACAGATCACCGGCCCCCTGCGCGACCGCTTTGGCGTGCTGCTCAAGCTGGAACTGTACAGCCCGGACGAGCTTTCCCGCATCATCATGCGGTCGGCGGGCATTCTGGATCAGCCCATCACCCCGGAAGGCGCTTATGAGCTGGCAAAGTGCAGCCGCGGCACCCCCCGCGTGGCAAACCGCTTTTTGAAGCGCATCCGCGACTTCGCCACCGTGCTGGGTGACGGCATCATCGATCGGGACGTGGCACTGCTGGGTCTGAAGCGGATGGACGTGGACGCGCTGGGTCTGGATGAGCTGGACCGCAGCCTGCTGCGCGCCATCATTGAGATGTACAACGGCGGCCCGGTAGGTCTGGAAACGCTGGCCGCCGCCCTGGGCGAGGAGGCCGTCACGCTGGAGGATCTGTGCGAGCCGTATCTGATGCAAATGGGCTTTTTGACCCGCACCCCGCGCGGACGCTGCGCCACCCGCCTTGCCTACGAGCATCTGGGTATGAAAGCCCCGGAGACCGGCAGCGCCGAGGAAAACGGTCAGCAGAGCCTGTTCTGACTTATTATATAGGAATTTGAAGCAGTAAACGGAAGGAGGACGCTATGCGCCCTGCAGATACTTGGAAAGACTACGAGCTGCTGGATGCCACCGACGGCAACCGGCTGGAACGCTGGGGAGAAACTTTGCTCATCCGCCCCGACCCGCAGGTGGTGTGGAAGACCCCCAAGCAAAGCCCCTTGTGGGCAAAGGCAGATGCCATCTACCACCGCTCCAATCAGGGCGGCGGCGAGTGGGAGTACCGCCGCCGTCTGCCGGAAAAGTGGAAGATCAGCTGCGGCGAGGGGGAGGATAAGCTCACCCTTATCGTCAGCCCCACCGGCTTCAAGCACACCGGCGTGTTCCCGGAGCAGGCGGTCAACTGGGCGTGGTACCAGCAGAAGATCCGCGCCGCGAACCGCCCGGTAAAGGTGCTGAACCTCTTCGGCTACACCGGCGGCGCTACGCTGGCTTGCGCCGCTGCCGGTGCTACCGTCTGCCATGTGGATGCCTCCAAGGGCATCGTGGCATGGGGCAAGGACAACGCCGTGGCAAGCGGCCTGACCGACAAGCCCATCCGCTGGCTGGTGGACGACTGCGCCAAATTCGTGGCGCGGGAAAAGCGCCGCGGTAACACCTACGACGGCATCATCATGGACCCGCCCAGCTACGGGCGCGGCCCCGGCGGCGAGATCTGGAAGCTGGAGGATTGCATCTACGACCTCATCAGCCAGTGCGAAGAAGTGCTCAGCGATACCCCGCTGTTCTTTGCGGTCAACAGCTACACCACCGGTCTGTCCCCGGCAGTCATGGAGTATATGCTCAAGACCACACTGGTGCCCCGCTTTGGCGGAAAAACCAGCTGCGACGAGATCGGTCTGCCGGTGTCTGCCACCGGCGGCGTGGTGCCCTGCGGCGCCACCGCGATTTGGGAAGAATGAAAGTAAAATATTATCTCAGTCACGGCGACAGCCGTGACTGAGATAAATATATGCTAAGAATGGGGTACAGCCCCTTTCGGAGGGGCGCACCACCAGAAAGAGAAACAAAGCATGAGTGAAACGATTTTAACTGCTGAAAATTTGAAGTTCCGCTACGATGCCGAGCAGCCGGTCTATGCGCTGGACGGCGTATCCGCGCAGGTAAAGTGCGGGGAGTTCGTGGCGGTACTGGGTGCAAACGGCTGTGGTAAATCTACCCTTGCCAAGCACTTCAACGCCATTTTGCTGCCGGAGAGCGGCAAGGTGTATGTGGAGGGCATGGATACCGCAGACGAAGAAATGCTCTACGATATCCGCCAGACCGTGGGCATGGTGTTCCAGAACCCGGACAACCAGATCGTGGCGACTGTGGTGGAAGAGGACGTGGCCTTTGCGCTGGAAAACCTCGGCGTGCCGCAGGACGAGATGCGCCGCCGGGTGGACGACTCCATGAAGATGGCCGGCATCTACGAATACCGTGAGCGCGCACCCCACAACCTTTCCGGCGGTCAGAAGCAGCGGGTGGCCATCGCCGGTGTGGTTGCCATGCGCCCGGACTGCCTGATCTTGGACGAAGCCACCGCCATGCTGGACCCGCGCGGCCGCGAGCAGGTGATGCAGACCATCCACTACCTGAACAGGAACATGGGCATTACGGTGGTGTCCATCACCCACTATATGGAAGAAGCCGCACAGGCCGACCGTGTGCTGGTGATGAGCAAGGGTCATGTGGTGATGGAGGGCACCCCGAAAGAGGTGTTCAGCCAGACCGAAAAGGTGCGCAGTCTGCATCTGGACGTGCCGCAGGCCGCTGAGCTGCGGGACGAGCTGGTGAAGGCCGGCATCCCGATGCCGGAGGGCATCATCGACACCGGTGCCTGCGCACAGGCGCTGTATGAGCTGCTGCAGTAAGGGGGGCGGACGAAATGGCAGATATCATTAAGGTAGAACATCTGAGCTACGTCTATAACCCCGGCCTGCCCACCGCAGTGACCGCGCTGGATGACGTGAGCTTTACTGTAGAAGAGGGCGATTTTGTGGGCATCATCGGGGCCACAGGCTCCGGCAAAAGCACCCTTATCACCCACATGAACGGCCTGAACAAGCCCACCAGCGGCAAAATCTACATTGACGGCCGCGACCTGTGGGCAGACCCGGAAAAGATCCGGGATTTCCGCTTCCTCACTGGGCTTGTGTTCCAGTACCCGGAATACCAGCTGTTTGAGGAGACCTGCTACAAGGACATCGCCTTTGGCCCCAAGAACATGGGCTTGGACGAAGCCGAGGTAGACCGCCGCGTCCACGAGGCCGCAGACTTTGTGGGCTTAGACCCGGCGCTTTTGGAGCGCAGCCCCTTTGAGCTGTCCGGCGGTCAGAAGCGCCGGGTGGCGGTGGCTGGCGTCATGGCCATGAAGCCCCGCATCCTTGTGCTGGACGAGCCCGCCGCCGGTCTTGACCCGGAGGGGCGGGACGATATCCTTTCCGAGGTGAAGGAATACCACAAAAAGACCGGCACCACCGTGCTGCTGGTGTCCCACAGCATGGAGGATATTGCCAAGTATGCCAACCGCGTGCTGGTGATGAGCAACAAGAAAATTGCCATGTATGACACGGTGGAAAAGGTCTTTGCCCGCGCCCCGGAGCTGCTGGAGCTGGGGCTGTCGGTGCCGCAGGTGACTAAAATTTTCCTCAAGCTGCGGGAGATGGGGGTGGACGTCCCGGCGGACGTGTACACCATTCCTTACGCGGTCAAGACCCTGCTGGAAGCAAAGCGCCGCCGCGATGCCGGGGAAAGCCTTGTGCTGCCCCGCAGCGCTGCCCGGAAAGGGGGTGCTGTCTGATGCTGCGAGATATCACCATCGGTCAGCACTTCCCGGGCAACAGTCTGGTGCACCGGTTCGACCCCAGACTGAAGCTTGTGCTGACGGTCGCTTATATCGTGCTGCTGTTTGCAGCCTCCAACCCCTTGGGGCTTACTTTGTCCATCCTCTTTTTGGGGGTCATGTACAAGGTGGCAAAAATCCCGGTCAAGATGATCGGCAAAAGCCTGAAGCCCATTCTGCCCATCGTGCTGTTCACGGCGGTGCTGAACCTTTTCTTTGTCTCCGGCGAGGGCGACCCGCTGGTGCATTTCTGGTTTTTGAACATCTACGCCGAGGGCGTGCGCTATGCAGTGCTGATGGCGGTGCGCGTGATGGCGCTCATCGCGGGCACCAGCCTGCTTACCTACACCACCAGCCCCATCGTGCTGACCGATGCCATTGAGCAGCTGCTCAAGCCCTTGGGCAAGCTGCACTTCCCGGTGCACGAGCTGGCGATGATGATGAGCATTGCCCTGCGCTTTATCCCTACCCTTATCGAGGAGACGGATAAGATCATGAACGCGCAGAAGGCGCGCGGCGCGCAGCTGGACACCGGCAAGATGACCGACCGGGTCAAGGCGCTGGTGCCGGTGCTCATCCCGCTGTTCATCTCGGCCTTCCGCCGCGCGGATGAGCTGGCTATGGCCATGGAATGCCGCTGCTACCGTGGCGGCACGGGCCGCACCCGCCTGAAGGTGCTGCGCTGCGAAAAGCAGGACTATATCGACCTTGCGGTCTGCATCGCCTGCTTTGCCGTCATCCTTGCCTCCCGGCTGGTGTTCCCGAATTATTAAAGAGGAGAACCCTCTCAAAAGGAGGAGCTTTTGGTACGGAACTTTTCTGATGAGAGAAAATGCCGCTTCCCGCTGCGGCCCCTCCGGTGAAAGTGTGTCTGTCGCGGTCCGCAGACCGCGACAGACACGAAATAAAAAACGTTTTTCCGCTGAATATGGCCGCAGTGAAGCGGAGGCCATTTTAAATCAGAACTATGAACTTTTTACTTACCCTTGCCTACGATGGCACAAATTACTGCGGCTTTCAGGTGCAGCCCAACGGGCGCAGCGTGGCGGCCACCTTTCAGGATGCACTGGAAGCGGTGCTGGGCTCACGGCCCGATATCAAGGGCTGCAGCCGCACCGATGCCGGGGTGCACGCGCTGGGCTTTCGGCTGAATTTCCATGCCGACACCCGCATCCCGCCACAAAAGCTGCCGCTGGCGCTCAACCAGCATCTGCCGCCGGATATCCGGGTGCTTGCGGCGCAGACCGTGCCGGAGGACTTCCACGCCCGGTACGCCGCCCATACCAAGACCTACCTGTACCGCATCCATAACCACCCCATCGACTCGCCCTTTGACGCCGCCTACTACACCCGCGTGCCCCGGCGGCTGGACGAAGCCGCCATGCAGGCGGCGGCGCAGCAGTTCGTGGGCACCCACGATTTTCTGGCCCTGTGCGCGGCGGGCTCTTCTGCTGCCGCCCACGGGGACACCGTGCGCACCATCACGGACTGCCATGTCACCCGGCGTGGGGACGAGGTGGACATTGAGGTGACCGCCGACGGCTACCTGTACAATATGGTGCGCATTCTGGCGGGTACTTTGTGCGAGGTGGGCGCGGGGCGGCTGCGCGCTGCCGACATCCCCGCCATTCTGGCAAGCCGGGACCGCAGCCGGGCAGGCCCTACTCTGCCCGCAAAGGGCTTGTTCCTGAAGTGTGTGGAATACCCGGAAAGGAAGGAAGAGCAACTATGAAAAAGCTTCATCGCGGCGGCAGCAACCCGGACGGAGAGCCGCTTTCTGCCGGACGGGTGGAATATCTGGAGGCAGCGCGTCAGCGGGTGCGCCGCCGCCGTCTGCGCCGCACCGCCATCATTCTGGCGGCGCTGATACTGGTCACCCTGTTTGCCACCGGCGCGGTGGGGGCATCCATCGCCCGGGTAAAGGATCTGGTGGATACGGTGCACATCGCCCTGTCCCCGGCAGTGGGCTGGCCGCAGCAGACCGGCCTTGGCGAGCTGACGGCCGTGCAGCCCATGTCCGGCAGCTTTGTGGCCATGGACGAGGATGCCTGTGCGGTGTACAGCTTGGGCGGCACCCGCCTTGCCAGCATCCAGAGCGGCTACGCCCGCCCGGCGCTGGCTGCGGGCAAGACCCGCTTTGTGCTGTACAACCGCTCCGGCAACGAGCTGCGGGTGGAAAGCCGCACCCAGAACCTGTACAGCAAAACGCTGGAAAACAACATCTATCTGTGTGCCATGTCAGATACTGGAACGCTGGCGGTGGCCACCGATTCCGCCGACAGCACCGCCCGGCTGACCGTGTACACCTCCACCATGAGCGAACAGCTGCACTGGGATATGACCGGTACGCAGGGCACCCCGGTGCGGATGGCCTTTGCCGCCGACAGCCGCCGTCTGGCGGTGGCGACGGTCACCTCCAGTGCCGGACAGTTACAGGCGAATCTCTTTGTGCTCAGCCTTGCGCAGGGCGACCCGGTGCAGCTGAGCAGCGGGGACAGCGTGCCCCAGTGGCTGGGCTGGCTGAACAACGACACCGTGCTGGCTGTGTATGAGAACTGCGCCGTGGTGTACGGTGCGGATGGCAGCGAGCGGGGGCGCTTTGACCTTGGTGGCGGCAGCCTTGTCAGCGTTTCGCAGGATGGCGCAAACGCCGCTCTGCTGCTGGAAAACGGGCAGGTGTGCACCGCCGTGCTGCTGGATAAAGATCTGAACGTGCAGTACAGCGGCAACGTGCCTGCGGCAAATCAGATCCTGCGCCGGGGTCAAAATTTTTATCTACTTACCGACAGCGGCGTGGAATGTTTTGCCGCAGATGGGGTGTATCAGTGGGGACAGGAACTTTCCGTCCGTCCGCAGGCACTCATCGCGGGCAAGCAGCTGCTGGTGCTGTGCGGCAACACGGTGCAGCAGATCGCTCCGCCGGAGCAAACGGCTTCCAGTGCCCAGTGACCGAGGGAAAAAACAGTATTTTTGCGGGGAAAGTGATCTTTATAACAGGGAAAATAAGATATGTTCAAGAATCCGTCATTTCTTTTTGATATCCTATGTACGGTAGTCTGGCTGGTGCTGATGGTGCGCTACGCCCGCAAGGGCTTTCTGGCGTCCATCGTGCAGCTGTCCGGCAACCTCATCAGCCTGCTGGGCGCACGGCAGCTCTCTGCCGCCTGCGCGGGCTGGGTGTTTGAAAATCTGCTGGCCGGGGGCTTCCGTACCCAGATCGCTGCCCACCTTTCGGAGGACGGGGTGGTGAACCTTTCCGGCATTGCACAGCAGTACGCGGGCTTTCTGCCCGAAAGCTTCCGCGCCTCCATTGTGGCGGCGTGCGAGCGCAGCATCAACGCTGTGCTGGCAGATAATGCCGTGGTGCTGGCGGATACCATCGTGGAAAAAGTATTGCAGCCGCTGCTCACCCCGGTGATCATGCTGGTGCTGTTCTTTGTGTTCTACGCGGTGCTGCGGCTGCTGGTCAGTATGCTGGTCACCGTGCTGGGGCTGGTGAATAAGCTGCCGGTCATCGGTACCGTCAACCGGGGTCTGGGCTGGCTGACCGGCGGCATGACCGCTCTGCTGGACTTATACCTCGTGCTGTGCGTGGTGTGGGGGCTTGTGGTCATCACCGGCGGCAATTTAAATGTGCTCAACGACACTGTGATGCACAGCAGTCTTTACTATAAAGCGTTTAATATGTTCAACCCCTTTTTGTAACAGGGGCGACAAGGAGGAACTATGGTCTGTATTCGATGCCAGAAGCGTCCGGCGATCATCTTTATCCAGCGGATGGAGAATGGTCAGATGAAGCAGGAGGGGTACTGTCTGCACTGTGCCCGGGAACTGCACATCAAGCCCGTGGACGATCTGATGAAACAATTCGGGATGTCGGAGCAGGATCTGGATAACATGGAAAACCGCATGGAGAGCATGATGGAGGAGCTGGGCGACTCCAATCCTCTTTCCATGCTGATGAATATGTCCGGCGGCGGTGAGGATGCCGATGCGGAGAACATGGACGAGGATCTTGTACCCGGCAGCAATGCCACCTTCCCGCTGGGCTTTACCGGCACGGAGAAGCAGGACGGCGAAAAAAAGGCTGACCGCAAAAACGGCAAAAAGCCGCCCAAGCGCAAGTTTCTGGATACCTACTGCGAAAACCTAACCCGCAAGGCGCGGGAGGGCAAGCTGGATGATATCATCGGCCGCGACCGCGAGATCTACCGCACCATTCAGATTTTGAGCCGCCGCCAGAAGAATAACCCCTGCCTCATCGGTGAAGCCGGTGTGGGCAAGACCGCCATCGCCGAGGGCATTGCCGAGCGCATTGCCAAGGGACAGGTGCCCATCGGCCTGCGGGATAAGGAAATTTTTCTGCTGGACCTCACCAGCCTTGTGGCGGGCACCCAGTTCCGCGGCCAGTTCGAGCAGCGGGTCAAGGGTCTGCTGAGCGAGGTAAAGGCCGCAGGCAACGTCATCCTGTTCATTGACGAGATCCACACCATCACCTCTGCCGGTGAGAGCGAGGGTGCCATGAACGCTGGCAACATCTTAAAGCCCGCCCTCTCGCGCGGGGAAATTCAGGTCATCGGTGCCACCACCTTTACCGAGTACCGCAAGTATATTGAAAAAGATCAGGCGCTGGAACGCCGCTTCCAGCCCGTGCGGGTGGAGGAGCCCAGCGTAGCCGACACCCTTGCGGTGATGAACGGCATCAAGCGCTACTACGAGCAGCACCATCATGTGCAGGTGCCCGCCGAGGTGCTTTCGGCGGTGGTCACCCTGAGCGAGCGGTACATCACCGACCGTTTTCTGCCGGACAAGGCCATCGACCTGCTGGACGAAGCCTGCGCCTGCTGCAATCTGGCGCACCCGGTCATCTCCGAGTATCTGGGGATGCAGAAGGAGCTGGACGCCCTGAAGCAGGAAGAAGCCGAGATGGAAAGCGCGGATGTGAACGAAGCCATCGACTACGAGCGCGTGGCAGAGCGCAAGACCCGCATCGCCAAGCTGGAATCCGAGCTGCCCGCCAAGCAGGCCGCTGCCAGTGAGATTCAGGTGACCATGGACGATGTGGCAAAGGTCATCGAGCTGTGGACGGGCATCCCGGCGGTGAAAATTCGGGAGACCGAGTTCGTCAAGCTGGCCGGGCTGGAAGCCGCTTTGAAGCAGAAGGTCATCGGTCAGGACGAAGCCGTGCATCTGGTGGCGCAGGCCATCAAGCGCAGCCGCGCCGACCTTTCCGGCCGCCGCCGTCCCGCAAGCTTCATCTTTGTGGGCCCCACCGGCGTGGGCAAGACCGAGCTGGTCAAGCAGC
>OOAE01001328.1_pt1 | contig 17987 bp, 14 predicted proteins | sample 1671271 | NCBI WGS metagenome assembly OOAE01 (sample SAMN06348139, study PRJEB24527) | human gut metagenome | biome: human gut; feature: ankylosing spondylitis patient; material: feces | host: Homo sapiens | place: China | collected 2015-10 | reverse complement strand
TACCGCCGTCTCCACCTCGGCTACCTCCTCCGGAGTGAAGCCGCCGGACTCGGTGATAAAAATGCGGCGGAGATCGATATCATCCCGGCCCTCCAGCCGGTCCTTCACGTATTGCAGCAAACACTTCTGATAGGCGCCCCGGTACTTTTTGCCCACGCCCATCTTGCCGTCCTTCACCTGAATGCAAGGCCGCAGAGACAGCATGTTGGCGCCCAGCGCCGCCACGCTGGAGCACCGGCCGCCCTTGCGGAGATAGCCCAACTGCTCCACCAGAAAGCTCACGTCCAGCAGCTCACGCCGCTGCTCCATCCGCTGCTGGATCTCCTGGGCGGTCAGCTGGCCATTTTGAGCCAGCTCCGCCGCCTCCAGCACCAGCAGACCGATGCCGGTAGAGAGATTGCGGGCGTCCACAGGATAGACATTGCCCACCTCCGCCGCCGCGATGCAGGCGTTCTGGTAGCAGGCGGACATGTCGCCGGAGATGTGGAAATGTACCACCGCGTCGGCGCTCTCCAGCTCCTTGCGGAAGAACTCCTCATAGTCGTACACCGACACCGCCGCCGTAGAGCACATGCTGCCGCCCTTGGCCACATGGTCGTAGATCTCGTCGGGTGTGATATCCACGCCGTCCACCAGCGATTCGCCGTTCCGGACGATGTACAGCGGCGCGATGCCGATGCGGTAGCGCTCTACCAGCTCGGGGGACAGGTCGCAGGTGCTGTCTGCGGAAATTTTTATATTCATATGATGCAGATTCCTTTGTTTCAATGCCCGAAAACGGGCGGGATATCTTTATGGTATCATAACGCGGGCCATACCGCAAGTTTTTTTACAGATACCGGTCGATCCGCTGGCGGAATTGCGTCAGCTTTTCCTGCAGCTTCTGGCGGTTTTCCTGCGCCCGCAGACGGTTTTCCTGCACCTCGTCGTGCCATTGGCGCACGTCCTCGTCCATGGCGGAGCGCAGCTGCTGGGGAATGGCGCGGATGCGGTTGATGGCGTCCAGCGACTCCGCCGTGCCCCGCAGCAGATCGTCCATCCGGGTATCGTGGGCCGGGTAGAGGCCACGGCGGAAGTTGTCCAGCACCACCTCATACCGGCGGCAGGCGTTGGCAATGGAGTCCTCCCACGAAATATAAATTTCCTTTTGCGCGTTCTCGCCTACCTGCCGCATCAGCTCCCGCTGGGGCAGCAGACGGCGCAGCATGGCCGCCATGGAACCGGCGTTTTCCTCGATGAAAAAGCCGTTCTGTCCGTCGGTCACGTCCTCGGCGGCGCAGCTTCCGGCGATCAGCACGCTGGCAAGGCCGCAGGCCGCCGCCTCGCGCACCACAAGGCCGTTGGTGTCAAAGGTGGAGGGGAACAGGAACAGGTCGGCGCGGCAATACCACGCCCGGATGATCTCCCGGTCATAGCAGGGCGCCAGAAAGAATACCTTGTCGCAGAGCGCCAGCTCCTCGGCGTAGGCCCGGATGGCGTCGCCGTCGGTGCCCTTGCCCACGAACACCATGCGGAAGTCCCGGCCCTCGTCCTTCAGCTGCTTCAGGGCGTCCAGAATGATCCGCAGACCCTTGTACCACATCATGCGGCCCACGAACAGCAGCAGCGGCACGCCCTCCGGCAGGTCAAGACCCTCGCCCACGGCGCGGATTTTCTCCTCCGGCAGCCGTCCGGCGGGGAAGTCCACGCCGTTGGGCATGACGATGTACTCCCCCTGATAGCCCAGCGAGCGGAGGTTCTCTCCCGCGCCGTGGCTGACCGTCCACACCTCGTCACAGGCGGAGATGTTCTCCACCAGCAGCTTGATGGAGGCCTCCTGCAACCGCTTGCTGTGGATGGCGTTGGCGATGTCGATATCGAATTTGGTGTGATAGGTGAACAACAGCGGCACATGCAGCCGCTGCCGCAGCATCCGGGCCAGCACCGTGGAGGTGACAGGACAGTGGCTGTGGATCAGGTCAATGTGACGGCCCTCCACCTGCTCCATCAGCTCCGGAGACAGGGGGAAACCCGCCCGGTAGCCCACCAGCTTCGTCATGTCGATGCTGGGATAGCGCAGCACCGGGAAGGGATAGGCGCTGTCGTCGGCATCGGGGTAATAGGGCGTCACCACCGTGGCGTCGCCGTAGCCCTTTTGGATGACGGTGGCGTAGTTGGTGACGGCGTTGGCCACGCCGTCGATCACCGGCGGGAAGGAATCGTTGATGAGACAAATACTGCGTTTTTCGGCCATAGAAGCGGCTCCTTTCCGATGTTCTTGTCTGGTGGCTCTATTATAATCGATTCCCGCTTCCGGTGCAACCGTCGGGACAGGTTTCTTTTCGATTGTATTCCCGGCGGAAAACTGGTATAATGGGGAAAAATAAGAAAAGGGAGGCGGGAGAATGGCAGACCTGAACACCAATGTGCGCTACATCAAGGGTATCGGCGAGACACGAGCCAAGGCGCTGGAAAAGCTGGGCGTCCGTACTTTGCGGGATCTGATCGGCTTCTTTCCCCGCCGCTATGAGGACCGCAGCGTCATCTATCCCATTGCGGAGCTTCCTGTGGGGGAGACGGCCTGCTGCCGGGCCATGATCGCCGCCGTCCCCACCAGCCGCCGCATCCCCGGCGGACGCACGGTGGTGAAGGTGCGGGCGGTGGACGAAACCGGCACGCTGGACGTGACCTTTTTCAATCAGGCGTACCGCCAGAGCCTTCGCCCCGGCGACAGCTTCGTGTTCTGCGGCAAGGTGGAGGGCAACCTCCTGCGCCGCCAGATGGTGAATCCCCTGATGGAGCCGGACGGGCAGCACCAGCTGACGGGCCGTATCATGCCGGTGTATCCGCTGACCAGGGGCGTCAGCCAGCTGCTGCTGCAAAAGGCGGTGCGGCAGGGGCTGGACGCGTGCCGGGAACTGCTGCCGGACGTGCTGCCGGATGCAGTGCGCATGACCCATCAGCTGTGTTATGTCAACTATGCCTATGAGAACATCCACTTTCCCGCCAGCTTCGAGGCACTGGCCCAGGCTCACCGGCGGCTGGTGTTCGAGGAGCTGTTTCTTGTCACCTGCGGGCTGCATTTGCTGCGCTCCCGGCGGGTGGACGTGGCGGGCCCGATGTGCCGTGCCGCCGACATGCAGCCCTTCTATGACGCGCTGCCCTTCCCACTGACGGACGCCCAGCGCCGCGCCATCGGCGACGCAGTGGGGGACATGACCTCCTCGCGGCCCATGAACCGGCTGTGTCAGGGCGACGTGGGCAGCGGCAAGACCATGGTGGCCGCCGCCTGCGTGTGGTTTGCGGCCCAGAGCGGCTGGCAGTCGGCGCTGATGGCGCCCACGGAAATTCTGGCCCGGCAGCATTATGAGAATCTGTCGCCGCTGCTGGAGCGGTTCGGCATCTCCTGTGCGCTGCTGACCGGCTCCACCAAAGCGAAAGAGCGCCGCGCTATTCTGGAGGGACTCTCCGACGGCAGTATCGGACTTTGCATCGGCACCCACGCCTTACTGACGGAGGATGTGCAGTACCAAAGGCTGGGCCTGGTGGTCACCGACGAGCAGCACCGCTTCGGCGTGGCTCAGCGGTCGGCACTGGGACAGAAGGCGGAGAATCCCCATATGCTGGTGCTGTCCGCCACCCCCATTCCCCGGACGCTGGCGCTGATCATCTACGGCGATCTGGATGTGTCCGTCATTGACCAGCTGCCGCCGGGACGGCAGAGGGTGGACACCTTCGCCGTGGACGAGCGGTATCGGGCGCGGCTGAACGGCTTCATCCGCAAGCAGGTGGAGGAGGGGCATCAGGTGTTCATCGTCTGCCCGTTGGTGGGCGACGGCGACGAGCTGCCCGACGAGCGCAAGGCCGTGACTGCCTATGCAAAGACCTTGCAGGAGGAGACCTTCCCCGACCTGAGGATCGCGGTACTTCACGGCAAGATGAAGCCCAAGGAGAAGGAGGCCGTCATGGCGGCCTTTGCCGGCGGCGAGGCGGATATTCTGGTGTCCACCACCGTGGTGGAGGTGGGCGTGGACGTGCCCAACGCCACGCTGATGGTGGTGGAAAACGCCGAGCGCTTCGGCCTGAGCCAGCTGCACCAGCTGCGGGGCCGTGTGGGCCGGGGCAAAGCGAAAAGCTACTGCGTGCTGGTGTCGCAAGGCGGCGGCGAGGAGACAAAGCGCCGCCTGAAGGCCCTGACGGACACCAACGACGGCTTCAAGATCGCGGAGGAGGACTTGAAGCTCCGGGGCCCCGGCGATTTCTTCGGCCAGCGGCAGCACGGCCTGCCCATGCTGCAAATTGCCGACCTCAACTGCGACATGCTTTTGCTATCCGAGGCCCAGACCGCCGCACGGGAGCTGCTGGCCGGTGACGACCAGCTGACCGCACCGGAGCACCGGCGGCTAAAGCAGCGCATCGACGAGCTGTTTGCGCTGAACGCGGAGAGCTTAAATTAAGTTCCCTTATTTTACTATTCCCCACATAAAAAAGAGACACCGGCGGTGTCTCTTTTTGCGTTATTCCTCCGGGTTCCACAGCGCCACCGCCTCTTCCGTAAACGGGGCGTTCTGCAGATCCAGCAGCTTGGTGGTCAGCAGCCGGGAGAAGTTGGTCATCACCGCCGTGGACAGTACAAAGCTGTTGACGTCCGCCACATCGGCGCTCTCCGCCGCCAGCAGCTGGGCCGCCATGCTCTCCACCATGGAGACGAAGACACGGGCGGAATCGGTGTACTGATCCACAAAGGCCTCGTAGGTCTTTTTCACCTCGTCCTCCGTCAGGCCGTTGGGCAGGATCTTCTGGATCTCCGACATGGTCAGGCTCTGCTTCAAGGCGCAGATCATGATCAGGTAGGCGATGTGGATGCGGTTATACTTTTTCTTCTCCGGCGCAGGCATCAGCTTCATGCGGACATAGTTGTTGATGGCGCTGGTGGTGATGATCTGCTCCTCCTTCTCCTTTTTGGGCAAAAAGGGCAGATACCGGCTCAGCAGCGTCAGCACCTGATCCATATAAAGGCCCAGCGTGGGGATCTGCTCCCATGTGGGCAGGCGGTAGTGCTGCAAATAGTGGCTCCACCGGCGAAGCTTTCCGGCCACCAGCCGGGAATCGTAAATCTCCTGCATCGTTCTTTTCTCTCTCCCGCGTGTGTATTTATCGGAATTATAGCATATACTGCGGAAAATGACAAGTCAAATCGCCGGACGCTATTGACATGTCCCGAAAACTCTATATAATAATATCATTCATTAGATATAAGAGAGGTATCTATCATGTCCTTTGTGATCTCTACCGATACATCCGCCAATCTGCCCACCGCCGAGCTGCAATGGCATCAGCTGTATCTGCTGCCGTTCTCCTATATTGTCAACGAGGTCGAGCACCAGTGCCTTGACCTGTCCGCCTTTGACGGCGGCGCCTACTACGAGATGCTGCGGCACACGCCCGCCAGCACCTCCATGATCTCCATGGATCAGTACCGTCAGCTGTGGGAGCCGCTGCTGGAGGAGGGCCACGACATTCTCCACGTGGGCATGTCCTCCGGCATCAGCGGCGCGTACCAGTCGGCGGTGATGGCCGCCCGTGAGCTGCGCGAGGAGTATCCCCAGCGGCGGCTGGTGGTGTTCGACACCCGCGCCGCCTCGCTGGGCGAGGGCATTCAGGTGCTTCACGCCGCCACATGCCGCGAGGCGGGCTATACACTGGACGAGACGGTGCGTGAGCTGGCGGAGCTGCGTCCCCGTATCCGCCAGATCTTCACCGTGGACGACCTGATGCACCTGCGCCGGGGCGGCCGGGTGTCCGGCGTCGCCGCCGCCGTAGGCACAGCCCTGCGGATCAAGCCGCTGCTGAAGGGCGACGAGGCGGGCCGCATCGTGGTGTTCGGCAAGGTGCAGGGCCGCAAGCGCTCCGTCCGTGCGCTGGCGGACAACTTCGCCGCCAACGCCGAGCTGCTGGGCCGCTGGCCCATCGGCATCGCCCACGCCGGATGCCGGGACGAGGCGCTGGCGCTGGCCGCCATGCTGAAGGAGTCTGACCCCAAGGCCCGTATCATCCTCGTGGACTATGAGCCTGTCACCGGCAGCCACGTAGGCCCCGGCGCGCTGGCCATGTTCTATGTGGCGAAGGAGCCGTGGTCTTCGGCTATTTGCTGAATACTTTTCGTTCTTTCCCGACGGACTTTGTGCGTCCTGCCCATAGACACAGTGTTGGAGATAAGCCTATAATAGCAGTAGACTTTTGAAAAGGAGAAAACACCGTATGATGCTTCGCGCCTGTTGTGATAGCTGTCTGTCCATGTGTTGCATGGGCACGCTTCGCTGTGCGCTGGAAGGTCATACGTTTTCCCGCCGCGTCAAATAGGCGCGGAAGGTGTGTTGATTCACGCAGAGGGTGTATGAGCTTTCATACACCCTCTGCTTTTTTCTACATATCATACATTGAACAAGATTTGAGAAAAAGAAAGGAACGATATCATGGCTATTTATCATTCTGTGTCGCAGCTTGTGGGCAATACCCCGCTGCTGAGCGTAGATAACTATGTCCGTCAGCGTCAGCTGCCCGCCACCATTCTGGCGAAGCTGGAGCGCTTCAACCCCGCCGGCAGCGCCAAGGATCGTATCGCGCTGGAAATGCTGGATCAGGCGGAGGCCACCGGCGCTTTGCAGCCCGGCGGCACCGTGATCGAGCCTACCTCCGGCAACACCGGCATCGGTCTGGCAGCCATGGCTGTGGCGCGGGGCTACCGGGTGATCCTCACCATGCCCGCTTCCATGAGCGCCGAGCGCCGGGCCATGCTGAAGGCCTACGGCGCGGAGCTGGTGCTGGTGGAGACCGGCGGCATGGCCGGTGCCGTGACAAAGGCGGAGGAGCTGGCCGCGTCCATTCCCGGCAGCTTCATCCCCAGCCAGTTCGATAACCCCGCCAACCCCGCCGCCCACTACAAGACCACCGGCCCGGAGATCTGGCGGGACGCCGAGGGTCACGTGGACATTTTCGTGGCCGGTGTCGGCACCGGCGGCACCATCAGCGGCGTGGGCCGCTACCTGAAGGAGCAGAACCCCAGCATCCGCATCGTGGCGGTGGAGCCCGCCTCCTCTCCCCTGCTGAGTCAGGGCCACGCAGGCCCTCACGGCTTACAGGGCATCGGGGCCAACTTCGTCCCCGGCAACTATGACAGCTCCGTGGTGGATGAGATCGTCACCGTCACCGACGAGGACGCTTACCGCACCGGCCGTCTGCTGGCCCGTACCGAGGGCGTTATGGCCGGTATCACCTCCGGTGCCGCTCTGTGGGCTGCCGACGAACTGGCCCGCCGCCCCGAAAACAAGGGCAAGACCATCGTGGCGCTGCTGCCGGACGATGGCAACCGTTACCTGTCCACACCCCTTTGGTCGGAGGAATAACCGTGTACGAGAAATATATCTGCAACGCGGCCCGCACAATGGCCGAAACCATGAAAAACGCTGACATTCCCATGTACGGCAGCCGCCTGCGCCTGCCTGACCGCAAGGCTATCATCACACTGCTGAAGGAAATGCGTCAGCTGATGTTCCCCGCCTATTTCGGCGACCCCGCACTGATGACGCTGGCGGCGGCGGACTACGCCGCGCTGCTGCTGGAGCGGATCGAAACCAGTCTCTCCCAGCAGATTGCGCTGGCGCTGCCCCTGGAAGACGAGGGCCGCGCACCCCAGATCGCCCGCGAGGTGGTGGAGCAGCTGCCCCGCATCCAGCAGCTTCTGCTGACGGATATTGACGCCATCTTTGACGGCGACCCCGCCGCCCAGAACCGGGAGGAGATCGTGCTGGCCTATCCCGGCCTGTTCGCCATCTTCGCCTATCGGGTCAGCCACGAACTGTACCTGCGCCACGTGCCCACCATCCCCCGTATGATGACGGAGTACGCCCACAGCCGCACCGGTATCGATATTCACCCCGGCGCGCAGATCGGCAGCTATTTCTTCATCGACCACGGCACCGGCATTGTGGTAGGCGAGACCACCATCATCGGCGACCATGTGAAGCTATATCAGGGCGTGACGCTGGGCGCACTCAGCCCCCGCGGCGGCCGCGCTCACAGCAGCGGCAAGCGCCATCCCACCGTGGGTGACGGCGCCACCATCTACTCCGGCGCGTCCATCTTCGGCGGCGAGACGGTCATCGGCGAAAACGCCGTGGTGGGCGGCAACGCCTTCCTCACCGAATCCGTGGCGGACAACGCCCGCGTGGTGATCCGTCCCCCGGAAACCTTTATTCACAATTTGTAAACAATCATTCTGTAATAAAAAAATCGGTGCAAACATGCCGTATTTCCGGTTTTTTCGCGCGATGCGGTGATATGGAATAATCATTCATTATTTTTCAGAAACACCAGCAAAGTGCAGTCACCGCTTCTAAGGCAGCACTGTGCTTCACCGAAAAACAAAGAGCGGAGAGGGATTATCCCTCTCCGCTTTTTACTTACTTATTCCGATAATCGTCGATCAGCAAGGACAAGTGCGCCACGACGCCAGAAGGCACTCCGTCAACATTCAGTCTTGGCACACTCTCCATGCCCAGAAGATAATCTGTTGACACATTGTATAATTGAGCCAACCGTACCAGCATGTCAATGGAAGGCTGAATATTCTCATTCTCCCAGTTTGACACAGTTTGCTTGGTCACGCGCAGACGCTTGGCAACCTCTACTTGACTCCAGCCGCAGCCGCCGCGCAGTTCCTGTAATCTTTGTCCTAGCATATGGCTCCTCCAAGCGTCAATTATTTTGATACTATTGTCTCATAATTCTTGACAAATTAAAAATACTATAGTATCCTAATATTAGACTTTGTGAAAGGAGGCTGCACTATGGGTTTCCTCGGATTCAGCATCTGCTATGCCTTGGCAACGCTGGGCTATTCTGCTTTCCTGTTCAGATGAGTTAGGAAAAGCGTCCTACGTACCATGTCTCATCAACACAGTACAGTAGGGTAACCAAAAAGCGGAGAGGGATCATCCCTCTCCGCTTTTTACGAATTGTATTGGTCTAATATCGCTTACTTGCCGAAGTAGCGGTTCAGCAGACCCTCGAAAGCCTTGCCGTGACGGGCCTCGTCGCGGGCCATTTCATGGACGGTGTCATGGATGGCATCCAGATTGTACTGCTTGGCCAGCTTGGCCAGCTCGAACTTACCGGCGGTAGCGCCGTTCTCGGCGTCCACGCGCATCTGCAGGTTCTTCTTGGTGCTGTCGGTGATGACCTCGCCCAGCAGCTCGGCGAACTTGGCGGCGTGCTCGGCCTCCTCCAGACCGGCCTTCTCCCAGTACAGGCCGATCTCGGGATAGCCCTCACGATGAGCCACACGGGCCATGGCCAGATACATACCCACCTCGGAGCACTCGCCCTCGAAGTTGGCGCGCAGACCGTCGATGATCTCCTTGCGGACTTCCTCGGGCACGTTGTCGCCGAACACCTTGCCGACGCCTACCACATGCTCGGCAGCCCAGGACTTCTCCTCGGCCTGCAGGGTGAACTTCTCACCGGAAACATGGCACACCGGGCACTCAGCGGGGGGAACATCACCTTCATGAACATAACCGCAAACAGGGCAGACCCACTTCTTCATAACTTTTTACCTCCATTGTCGTAATTAAATATTTGTTTTGTTCTTATTTTGACGCTGCTCTTGTCCAAAAAGCAGCCATTGTCAACTGATTTTCTCTTTCACCAGGCACTGATTGCACCGACCGTAGAATGTAACGCTGTAGCTCTCCTGCCGTCCCACCTGAGCCAGATCCGGGGCGTCCACCGGAATGGGCGGCAGGTCGATGACCGCGCCGCAGCCGCGGCAGATAAAGTGTCCGTGAGGGGCGACGTTACCGTCGTAGCGATCCTCGCCATCCACACAGCCGATAACCTGCACCGCGCCCTCGCTGCGGAAGCGGGCCAGATTACGATACACCGTGGCCAGCGACAAATCGGGGATCTGTGGCTTCAGCTGGGTGTACACCCATTCCGCCGAGGGATGGCACGTGGTGGAGCGCAGGCACTTCAAAATTGCCTCTCGCTTAGGACTGTATCTTGTGGCTGTCTCCATTGGCATTCCCCCTTTCTTTAATCGCTAACAATTATCGTTTGCATTGGTATACTACCACACCCTTTTGGATTTGTAAAGAGTTTTTTTGAAATTTTTCAGAAAAATTTTCCGCCGCCTTTTATTCTCTCCGCCACGTCCGGAAAATATGTAAAAAAGACCGGTACGGCTATGCCGTACCGGTCTTTTTTCATCATATAAGCTTACTCAGCCTCGGCCAGAGCCTTAGCCTCGGCGATGGCCTTCTCCTGAGCCGCAGCGGGGCAATCCTCGTAGCGGACGAAGTTGAAGGTGAAGGTACCGCGGGACTGGGTCATGGAGCGCAGGTCGATGGCGTAGCTCATCATCTCGGCCATGGGAACCTCAGCCTCCAGCACCTGCTCGCCGTCGCCGGTGGGATTCATGCCCATCACGCGGCCGCGGCGCTTGTTCAGGTCGCCCATGACATCGCCCAGATAGCTGTCGGGAATGGTGACCTTCAGCTCGCCGATGGGCTCCATCAGCACGGGCTTGGCCTCGGGCAGAGCGGCCTTAAAGGCCAGGTTGGCGGCCAGCTTGAAGGCGATTTCGGAGGAGTCCACGGGGTGGTAGGAGCCATCCACCAGAGTGGCCTTCAGGAACACTACGGGATAGCCGGCCAGCACGCCGTGCAGGCAGCTCTCGCGCAGGCCCTTTTCCACAGCGGGGAAGAAGTTCTTGGGCACGGAGCCGCCGAACACGTTCTCTTCAAAGATCATATCCTCCTGCTCGCTCTGGGGCTCGAAGATGATATGAACATCACCGAACTGGCCGCTGCCGCCGGTCTGCTTCTTATAGCGGCCCTGCTTGCGGACGGTGCTGCGGATCTTCTCACGGTAAGCGACGCGGGGGGTGCTCAGCTCGGAATCCACGCCAAAGCGGGACTTCAGCTTGCTGCACAGCACGTCGATCTGGATATCGCCGGCACCGGAGATAACGGTCTGGTGGGTCTCGGCGTTGTTGGTGACGGAGAAGGTGGGATCCTCCTCGTTCAGCTTGTTCAGGCCGGTGCCCAGCTTTTCGATCTCCTGCTTGGTCTTGGGGGAGATAGCGCGCTCATAGCAGGCGGGAGCAAAGGCCAGAGGCGCGAACTTGACGTAGGTCTTGGGCTCGCACAGGGTGTCGCCGGTCTTGACCTTGTCCATCTTGCCGATGGCACCGATATCGCCGCAGCAGATCTCCTTGGTCTCCTCGCTCTTCTTGCCCTTCATGGTATACAGACGGCCCAGCTTTTCGGTGTTGCCGGTGGTCATGTTGTACAGGGACATATCGCCGGTGACTTTGCCGCGGATGACCTTGATCATGGAGTACTTGCCGTACTGGTCGGAGATGGTCTTGAACACGAAAGCGGCGGTGGTGCCGTTGGGATCGTAAGCGACCTCGATGGCGTTTCCGTCGTCGTCCTCGGCAGCCTCGGCGGGCATGTCGGTGGCCACGGGAACCAGATCCACGATGGTCTGCATCAGCATGTCAACGCCTATACCGGTGACGGCGGAGCCGCACAGCACGGGGCAGACAGTACCCTCGCGGACGCCGATCTTCAGACCCTTGGCCATATCCTCGGCGGACAGCTCCATGGTCTCGAAGAACTTCTCCATCAGCTCCTCGTCGGCGCCGGCGGCGGCTTCCATCAGCTCGGAGCGCAGGGCCTCCACCTCGTCGGCCATGTCGGCGGGGATGGCGCACTCGCCCTTGGCATCGTAAGCCTTGTTGTGCAGCAGGTCAACGATCACGGTGACGGCCTTGTTGGCGTCAGCCTTGGTGGCAACGATGGGTGCGATGGCGGTGCCGAACTTGCCCTTGACAGCCTCGATGCAGCTGGCGTAGTCGGCGTTGGCCTCCTCCACGCGGTTGATGAACATCATGCGGGGCTTCTTGCCCAGCATCTTCCAGGTACGCTCCATACCGACGGACAGGCCGTCCTTGGCGTTACCCACGATGACGGAGCACTCGGCGGCGCGGATGGCGCACACGGCCTCACCGGCGAAATCGAAGTTGCCGGGGGCGTCCATCACGTTGATCTTCTTACCCTTATACATGACGGGAGCAAAGGCCAGAGAGATAGAGATCTGGCGCTTGATCTCCTCGGCGTCGTAGTCACAGGTGGTGTTGCCGTCAGCGGTCTTGCCCAGACGGTCAATACCCTTGGTCATGTACAGCATCTGCTCCACCAGAGAGGTCTTGCCGGAGCCGCCGTGGCCCAACAGGGCAATATTGCGAATGTCGTTTGCAGTCATAATGGTGTGTTCTCCCTTCAATTTGATCCAGCGCACGGGCGCTGCCGCGCGCAATACGCTCAACATGACGATTATAGCTCACTTTTGCAAGTCTGACAACCTTTATTTTTAATATTTGTAGGAAAAATCCCCTGTCTTACGGGAGATTTCGTCAACTTATACAACAAGCTTTCCCTTTTTCTGGTCAGGTCGACCAGAGTCGAAAAGCCACGGCGGAAAATCCGCCGTGGCCTTCTCGTTTTATAAACCTTAGTAGTGCTTCACCAGTCCGCTCAGCAGCAGCGTCGGCAGCAGCCACAGCGCCAGAAAGCCCAGCATGTACAGCGGCGACAGCGTGCCGTAGCTGCCCACGGAGGTCAGGTAATAGGTCAGCAGCAAACCCACCACCGCACCCAGATAGCACAGCCACGTTCCCGTCCGGGTGGCACTGCGCAGGCGGCGGGAGCCGATGGCAGCCTCGGCCAATGGCATCAGCCCCTCCCGGTAGATCACGGCGTTGGGGGCCTCGCCCCGCTGCTCCATGGCGTCGGACAGGGCCAGCCGTGCGGAGACATTGGGATAGACCGGCTTGCAGTCCAGTCCGAACTTCCGCTTCAGAAGTCCCGGCGTCACATTGCCGCTGCGCACCGCCAGCACAGGCCGCATGCCCGCCCGGTGCAGTGCCCGCAGCGCCCAGTCCACATTGCGGGAGGGCTGGTACTTGATGACGAAGATGGCGCCCAGCACGCCGTCGATCGCCAGAAACACACCGGTTTGCAGCTTCAGGTCGTGGGGCAGCGTCACCTTCTGCTTGCGCATGAAATACGCGCTGCCCATGGCGACGGTCTCGCCCCGGATCATGCCGGTCACGCCGCCCTCCTCACAGAAGCGCAGGTCGTCCACGCGGGCGGAGAACCCGCCCTCCGCCGCCAATTGCTGGCGAAACAGGGGCGACAGCTGGCTGTGCGCCGCCTGCGCCATCCCGGCGGCGTAGGAGAGCATCTTGATGCGCTCCTCGCCATAGACCTTGTAGCCGTTGAACGCCACCGTGCCGGTGGGGAACAGGTCGTTCTCCGTCACCAGCAGCTGGCGGCTGCGGCTCAGAGGCAGCGCCCCGGCATAGCCCGCCAGCGCGCTGCCGCCCCGTGTGAGACGGTGCTGTAAGCGGTGCAACGGCAGCGCCGCCGTCAGCGGCAGCGACAGGGGCAGCGACACCGTCAGGTGGGCCGACCAGACCCGTAGGAAGCTCTCCATGCCCTGCCCGGACAGGCACACCACGGCGGAAAGCACCGTGGCGGCGCTCAGCAGCAGCGGCGTCAGATACCACTGCCAGCAACAGGCGGGATCGGGCTTGTCCGTCATGCGGTAAAAGCCCTCCAGCCGTCCCTTCTGCTTGCAGATACCCATGTCCAGCTGGGACGCCACATAGGGCGGCTCGCCGCCCACATTGGCCAGCTGGAACGCCTCGCGCCGTGTCTCCGAGCGCAGCAGCAGCGCCCACTGCTCCATCCACATCAGCAGCGCCGTGGTGGCGGCAAATGGCATGTGGCCGTCCTGGGTAATAGCGGTGGACACGATGCCGTCAAACGCCACCGCAAAGACCAGCAGCAGCGCACCGAAGGCGCTGGTGACATGGCCCTTTTTCAGCTCCTGAAAGGCGTATTTCCACACGTCCATCGCGAAGATGGCCGCCAGCATCATCACGCCTACCGGCAGATGGCCCCGCAGCATGGCGCTCTCCTGCCACGCGGCAGGCATATAGCCCAGCCCGTCCAGCACCGCCAGCGCGATCAGCGCGGCCACGGGAAAGCTCAATATGGTCAGCGACCGGTTCAGGTGCTTGGCCCGGCGCTTTTCCGCCCGGAAGGCCTCGTCGCTGTCCGGCTCCGGCGCAAGCGGCTCCGGCTCCGGTTCCGGACGCTCCGGCTCCGTCCACAGCTGCTCGGTATCGTGCCGCCGGGGCTTTTTCCGGGCATGGAGGCGGGCCGTCAGCTCACGCAGCCGCTCCCGCAGAGTAAGCGGCTCCTCCAAGATCCCGTCGTCATTCTCCGCCAGCACCGCGTCCACCGTGTCGTACATGACGTTTTTCAGCGACACCCGATCCGGCGGCAGCTCCTCCTCCGGCTCCGGTGCAGGCGGCACGTAGGGCTTCGGCGGCTGGCCGGTGCGGATCACCGGAAGCTCCGTGGTGTCGCCCTTTTCCGCCTTTTTGCGGCGCTTCCGCTTCCTCTCCCGCTTTTCCGTTTTGGGCAGGCGGGTGGTGATCTCTTCCTCCTGCTCCGGTTCAGGCTCGGGAGCAGGCTCCGGTTCCGGAGTGGGTTCGGGTTCCGGCTCCGGTTCCGGAATGGGTTTGGGTTCCGGCTCCGGCTCCGAAACAGGCTCCGGCGCGGGTGTGGGCGCAGGCTCCTCTATCGGGGCAGGCTGACGCCCACCCTTGCCGTATTCGGCCAGGATGGATTCCAGCGTAAACGCCTCGTCCTCAGGGACGGCGGGGGTATGCAGTTGTTCCTCGTCTTGCCTGCGCATGGATATCCTTTTTCTCAGCTCCGCTGGCGCACCGCCTCATACAGCAGGATAGCCGCTGCGGCGGAGGCGTTCAGGGAGGAGATCTGTCCTTTCATGGGGATGCTGACCAGAAAATCGCAGTTTTCCGCCACAAGGCGGGTCATGCCGTCGCCCTCGGAGCCGATGACGATGGCGGCAGGGCCTTTCAGGTCGGCGTTATACAGGGTGGTGTTGCCGCCGGCGGCGGTGCCGAACACCCAGACGCCCTGCTTTTTCAGGTCTTTCAGCAGCGAGGGGATGTTGGCCACCCGCGCCACCGGCATATAGCTGACCGCACCGGCGGAGGTCTTTGCCACGATGGCAGTCAGTCCCGCGCTGCGGCGCTTGGGGATGATGACGCCGTGGGCCCCGGCGCACTCGGCGGTACGGAGGATGGCGCCCAAATTGTGGGGATCGGAGATCTCGTCGCAGATCACCAGCAGCGGCGCTTCGCCCCTGTCGGCGGCGGCCTGCAAAATGCTCTCCACCGTCACATACTCCCGGACGGCAGCCAGCGCGATGACACCCTGATGGGCGTGGGTGCGGGACATGGCGTCCAGCTTGCGGCGGTCGGCCTCCACCACCACAACACCCGCCGCGCGGGCCTTGGAAGCGATGTGGCCCAGCGTCTTGTCCGTCTCGCCCTTGGCAAGATAGATCTTGTCGATGGCCGTTCCGGCCCGCAGCGCCTCGATCACCGCGTTGCGTCCCTCGATCATGCCGTCGGCCTCCGCCTCCGCCACAGGGCGGCGCTTCGGCGCGGTCGTCTGCTCTTTCATAGAAACAATTCCTTTCCAGATATATCGATTCAGTATTGATTATACCATACCCCCACCGCAAGATAAAGTCCGATTCATAGAAATTTTACAGAAAATCCGCCAATGTGCCGCTTGTGGCGTACCGCCCTTTGTGGTATACTGTCATTTATACTTTATGATACCCGGATATCTCTTTAAGGAGGGTTCCATGGCAGATAATAACAATAACCGCGACAACCGGAACAATAACAACAAAAACAACAACCGCATGCGGGGCATCCTGACGCTGGTGCTGTGGGCCGTGGTGCTGACGGTGGCGATGAACTACATCAGCGCCTACTCCGGCAACACCGCCAACAAGACCTCCAGCCACGAGATCAAGTACAGCGAAATGGTGGACATGGTGGAGAAGGATCAGGTCAAGGAGATCCTGTTCAGGGACAGCACCATTTACATCACACCGGTGGACGGCTATACCTACACCGAGGAGGTGGAGGAGGGCAGCACCGCGCAGCCCAAGAGCTACACCCAGTCCAAGGAGACCCAGCTGACGCTGTTCACCAAGCAGCTGTCCGACAGTCAGCTGCTGCCCCTGCTGGAAGAACACAATGTGGCGTACACCGGCTACTATAAGGCGCAGCTGAGCCCGGTGCTGGCCTTCATGGCCAGCTACGTGCTGCCCATCATCATTATGGTGAGCCTGTTCATGCTGGTGATGCGGATCCTCAGCAAGTCCGGCGGCGGCTTCGGCGGCATCGGCAGCGTGGGCAAATCCAACGCCAAGGTGTACATGGAAAAATCCACCGGCGTCACCTTCAAGGACGTGGCCGGTCAGGACGAGGCCAAGGAATCCCTGGAGGAGATCATCGACTTCCTGCACAACCCCGGACGCTACACCGCCATCGGCGCGAAGCTGCCGAAGGGCGCGCTGCTCGTCGGCCCTCCGGGCACGGGCAAAACATTGCTTGCAAAGGCCGTCGCCGGTGAGGCAAACGTGCCGTTCTTCTCGATCTCCGGCTCGGACTTCGTGGAGATGTTCGTCGGCGTCGGCGCAAGCCGCGTGCGCGATCTGTTCCAGCAGGCGGCGAAGGTCGCCCCGGCTATCATCTTTATTGATGAGATCGACGCCATCGGCAGAACCAGAGACTCCAAGTTCGGCGGCAACGACGAGCGTGAGCAGACGCTCAACCAGCTGTTGGCCGAGATCGACGGCTTTGATTCGAGCAAGGGCGTCGTGATCCTTGCTGCGACGAACCGGCCTGAGATCCTCGATAAGGCGCTGCTGCGCGCCGGCCGTTTCGACCGCCGCATCATCGTCGACCGGCCCAATCTCGCCGGACGCTACCAGACGCTGCGCGTCCACACAAAAAATATCAAGCTGGCCGAGGATGTCGACCTGCACAAGATCGCGCAGGCGACTGCGGGCGCGGTCGGTGCAGACCTTGCCAACCTCGTCAACGAGGCGGCGCTGCGCGCCGTGCGCATGGGGCGCAAGGCTGTCAACCAGCAGGATCTGCTGACGTCCTTTGAGCTTGTCATCGCGGGCACGGAGAAGAAGGGCACCGTCCTGACCGACACCGAAAAGCGCATCGTGTCCTACCACGAGGTCGGCCACGCGCTGGTCGCGGCGCTGCAGAAACACTCACAGCCCGTCTCCAAGATCACCATCGTCCCGCACACCTCCGGCGCACTGGGCTACACCATGCAGATGCCGGAGGAGGAAAAGTTCCTGTCCAGCAGGGAAGAGCTTATCGTCGAACTCCAGACCATGCTGGGCGGCCGCGCTGCCGAGCAGGTCGTCTTCGGCATTGCCACGACCGGCGCGTCGAACGACATTGAGCGTGCGACGGAGCTGGCCCGTAAGATGGTCACGCAGTACGGCATGAGCGACAAGCTCGGCCTCATGGCGCTGTCGACCGTCTCGAATCCGTATCTCGACGGCAGCACGATGATGAACTGCGCCGACTCCACCTCCTCCGCGGCGGACGAAGAGATCCACAAGCTGCTCATGGACTGCTATGCGGACGCGAAAAAGCTTCTTGTCGAGCACCGTTCGCTTCTTGACGAGATCGCGATGTACCTGCTGAGCAAGGAGACCATCACGGGCGACGAGTTCATGGCCTACGTCAACGCCGACAGCAAAAGACTGACGGACGGCAGCGAGGCGGAAGAACCGCCCGAGCAGACCGAGGCCCCGTCCGAATCCGAATAAAACCACTCGTGCCCCTGCTGGAAAGCGGGGGCACAGTTCGCTTGCCCCAAACTCCCGGCCTTCTCCTGCCGTGGAGAGGTGCATTTTCAGGGAAAATGACGCATAGGAGTCCGGGAAGCTCCCGTGCCGGTGCGGCACAGAAAAAATAGCGCGATCCAGCTTGACGCGCAGGGGAAAAGCCTCTA
>OOAE01001306.1_pt1 | contig 18253 bp, 14 predicted proteins | sample 1671271 | NCBI WGS metagenome assembly OOAE01 (sample SAMN06348139, study PRJEB24527) | human gut metagenome | biome: human gut; feature: ankylosing spondylitis patient; material: feces | host: Homo sapiens | place: China | collected 2015-10 | reverse complement strand
GCGCCGCAACAGACGATTATGCGGGCCAGCGCAATTCTCCGCTGCGAGGGCGCTGGCGCCTTTCAATATTACTAAGTCATGGGTGGTTCTAAAAATTCTGATAAGTCACAACTCAGTTTATCAGCATTTTTAGAACCCCCCATTAAACAATAATAGATATGGCAACAGTAAAAGTAAAATTCCGCCCGTCAACAGTCGCCGACCGTCCGGGCAGTATAATCATCATTGTAACTATCCACCGTGTGGTCCGGCAAATCACGACCGATTACAAAGTGTTTCCCTGTGAATGGAACGAAAAACAATCCTGGCTTGTCTCCACTGTCGAGAATAGCCGTATGGCTGCCATTCAGTCCATTACACAAAGGCTGTGTTGGGACGTGGAGAGATTGCATGGAATCATCGAGAGACTCGACAGACGGCAACGCAGCTATTCCACCGACGATGTCGTCTCGGAGTTCCAGCGTGCCAGCAAGGAGAATACTTTCTTTATTTTCATGGAGAACGTCATTGTCAGGTTAAAACAACTGGGACACACTGGCACCGCCAACAATTACCGCGCGGCATTGGGAAGTTTCAAGCGGTTTCGGGCCCACGAGGATATTCCAGTCGGGTCAATAGACCATCTCATCATGGAGGACTATCAGGCGTACCTGAACGCTGCCGGGATCGCGCCCAATTCCATATCCTTTTATATGCGTATTCTCCGGGCTGTCTATAACCGTGCGGTCGAACAGGAATTGGCCAATGACCGCAAGCCTTTCCGAACTGTCTTTACCGGAACGGAGAAAACACGCAAACGGGCGATTTCAATCGGCGACATCAAGCGGATTAAAGACCTTGACCTCTCGCACAGGCCGAACCTTGAGTTTGCCCGTGACGTGTTTCTTTTTCTTTTCCTGTGCAGGGGGATGTCGTTCATAGACGCCGCTTTCTTGAGAAAGTCGGATATACAGAACGGGGTATTGACTTACCGCCGTCACAAGACTGGCCAGCAGCTTCAGGTCAAGATCATAAGGCAAATTGAAGAACTGACTGGGCGATACGCGACCGACGGGCTGCCGTATTTGCTCCCGATTATAACCGTTCCCAGCAAGGACGAGCGCAAGCAGTACGAGTCAGCGTTGCGCCGCGTAAACAAGTCCCTTAAAACCATTGCGGAAATGGCGGAACTGCCGGTTACACTTACAACCTATGTCACCCGCCATACTTGGGCAACCATCGCCAAATCGAAGAATGTCCCAGTCAACGTCATTTCTGATGCGCTCGGACATGATTCCGTGACCACCACGCAAATATATCTCGCTTCGATAGACTCATCCATTATTGATAATGCCAACGAAGTGGTTGTTGGTGGATTATAGGATATAGGGGTGTAAAAACAAAAAAATATCCGTCTCTTATCAAGAAACGGATACCTAACGCAAAGGTACATAATAATCTTGAATCACAAAATCTTGAAACGAAAAAATTTCAGGAATCACACAAAAAAATATTATCCTGTAATACGAGTCAAGAAAAACAGATACTTATAAGCCTGATTATTACGAGATTACATTTTCCATCCGTTTCTTGATAAGAGACGGATTCTTAATAAGAGATGGATGTAAGTAAAGGTGAAAAAAGTTAGTACAATCGATCTGTCTTTTTGTTGGTTTTTGGCATTTGGAAGAGGGAGCATAGAGAGCTATGTGACCGATGACAAATTCAAAAAACGGCAAGAAGTTCAGGTATAAAACACACCCCCCCCTTACCCTTCAAAATTGTTCATGTTATTTTTTACCATTGCAAAAGTAAAGACAATATGCACATGAGAGGTTTAATAGTATCAGCGTTTATGTTGCTCGGATGTATCCAGGCGTTCGGGCAAGAGAGCCGGAAAGAGGTCTGTATCGGATTTCCGGTTGGCAACTCGACACTGGACACGGCCTACGGCAACAACGCCGCGAGCCTGTCTGATGTGGTATCGTTTTTAGAAAGTGTGAAAAAAGATAGCACGCTCGAATTGGTCGAAGTTTCTTTCTGCGGTTCCGCCTCACCCGAGGGCGGCTTATCCTTAAACAGGAAATTGGCAGAAAAACGCCGCAATTCGCTGGAGCGTTATGTACGTGAACGCGTATCGCTTCCGAACGGTGTCATTTCACGTCCCGAGGGATTTATCGCGTGGGAACGCCTCGCGGATCTGGTCGAGGTGTCTGACATGCCCCACAAGGAAGAGGCGTTGGACGTGTTGCGCAACGTGCCCGAATTTACCTATAATAATAAAGGTGTATTGGTTGACAGCCGCAAGAAACGCCTGATGGAGTTGCAATATGGCCGTACTTGGCGTTACATGTACAAACATTTTTTTGGCCAAATCCGCAATGCCAGTGTCATTCTCGTGACAGTCCGTCAAAAACCAGTAATCGAGGAAAAAAAGGTTGTCAAGGAAGAGACGGAAGAGCCGGTCGTGCCAGCTCCTGCAGACACGACAGCCGTTGTGGAGAACGAGGACACGCTCGTGGCGGTTTCCCCTGAAACCTCAAAACCTTTCTATATGGCCCTCAAGACCAATATGCTCTATGACGTGCTGACCGTTCTCAATATCGGTGGGGAATTTTACTTGGGCAAGAACTGGTCAATCAGTGGCAACTGGATGTACGGCTGGTGGAAAAAGAATATCAGTCACCGTTACTGGCGCATCTATGGCGGCGACCTTGCCGTGCGCTACTGGCTCGGTAAGAAGGCCTGTGAAAAGCCGCTCACTGGACATCATGTAGGCATATACGGGCAGGCGTTCACTTACGACTTCGAATGGGGAGGCAAAGGTTACATGGGTGGTGAACCCGGCGGAATGCTTTGGGACAAGACGAATTACGCGGGAGGCGTGGAATATGGTTACTCGCTGCCCATCGCAAATCGCCTGAACATCGACTTCACGCTTGGCGTGGGCTATTGGGGAGGAAAATACTACAAGTATATTCCTTTGGACGGCCACTATGTATGGCAGGCCACTAAAAACCGCCGTTGGTTCGGTCCCACGAAGGCGGAAATCTCCCTGGTATGGCTTCTCGGAAGAGGTAACTGCAACAAGAAGAAAGGAGGCGTGAAATGAAAAGGACATACACTGTGATGGAATACGTTCCCTTGCTCGCGGTAATGCTCATGCTGCTTTCGTCATGCGAGCACAAGGAATTGTGTTTTGACCACGACGGGCATGCCCCGAAATCCGAGGTGCGCGTGGAAGCGGAATATGAAAAGGAATGGCAATACACCTACGAGAATGGTACGGATTGGAAAAACTACCCCACGTGGCAGGAATCGTTCGGCATGGAATACGACGCGTTGCGTCCCAGAATACCAAATGGATTGCGCGTGCAGGTGTACAACGCAGATGGTTCAGACAAGATCCTCAACATAGCTCCCGAGGGGGATGTCGTTTATATGAGTCCGGGTGAACACTCCCTGTTGTTCTTCAACAACGACACGGAATACATCGTGTTCGACGAAATGCAGTCGTTCGCTTTGGCAAAGGCCACCACACGCACCCGTACCCGTTCCTCTTATCTCGGCAATTCTTATATGGACAAGAAAGACGAGAACACGGTGAATCAGCCCGATATGCTTTACGGCAGTTACATGGAGTCGTACGTGGCGAAAAATACGACAGAACCCGACGTGATACCTGTCACCATGCACCCGCTGGTGTTCACCTATCTGGTGCGTTACGAGTTCAGCCACGGGGTGAAATACGTGTCTCTGGCACGTGGAGCCTTGTCTGGTATGGCGCAGGCGGTATGGCTGAACAGTGGGCACACGTCAGATGAAGCCGCAACCGTGCTGTATGATTGTACGGTGGAAAATTTTGGCACACAGGCTTTGGTGCGTTCTTTCGGAATACCTGATTTCCCTAACGAACACTACGGAAGAAGGGCCAAACGTAAGTATGGGCTGAATCTGGAAGTGCGCTTGAAGAACGGAAAAATCAAGTCGTTCGATTTCGACGTGACCGACCAGGTGGCGGCGCAACCGCGTGGAGGTGTCATCGTGGTGAAGGGCATCGAAATATCCGATGAAGAGGGTAAGGAAGGCAACTCTGGCTTCGATGTAGACGTGAAAGACTGGGGAAAATATGAGGACATAGAACTTCCTCTTTGATTTGTATAGAGAGTTATCAAAATCGAATGTAATACGTATTTCCCCCACGGAGTCATCGCATACGATATTCTCTATCAACCAGTCATCATTGTTTTGGAGTGGTAGGTCTTCGGCTCTCATTCATAATGATAGCAAAAAGTATAATTCTCATGCCGTTAATTGCGGGATTCGGCATGTCAATTCACACTAAATCTCGCAGAGCCATATTTTTTATTCACAATTAAAATTTTTACCAAATGAAAAAGATTTTTTTGATTGGATTGACGGCAGCAGCCATGATGGCAAGCTGTAGCAACGACGAAACAGTGGAAATGGCCCAGCAGAAGGCCATCAGTTTCAGCAACGCGTTCGTGAACAACGGAACACGCAGTATCGTAGATCCGAGTTTCACAACAACATCTTTGAATGACTTCGCTGTGTATGGTTTCACACAGAAAGGTCAGATCTTCAATGGTGACAAGGTGTCTAAAGGAGGTTCTGCCTCTACAGGATGGTCATACGCTAATTTGCAGTACTGGGTTCCTGGCAATACTTATACTTTCGGTGCCATTGCGCCTCATAGTGTAGCGGCAAATGTTTCTAATGTGGCATTGCCTGAAAATGCTACAAAGGTAGAAATGAAAGTTGCTTTCACCAACACTGATGCAGATCAGGTTGACTTGCTTCACGCAGCGCCTGCGCAAATTGCAGGAACGGGTGTAACAGCGACATACACAACTCCTGTTTCCATGACATTCAACCACCAGCTTTCAAAAGTGAAATTCTCGTTCGCGAATGCAGTGGGTGTGGATTATAATGTAAAAGTGAAAAATGTAAAAATCACGGACGCTTACAAAACTGGTACTTTGACAGTAGCTGCTGCTGGTAACACTTGGGGTGGTCAGACGGATAAAACTCTTGAATTGAACTTCGGTAATGTAGTAGCCGATGGTGCTACCGCTGATGAAGCTGCCGTCATTGCTAACGCTGCAACTCTTGAAAGCTACAACGAAAAGCTGATGATCCCGATGGGTAGTTCCGCTAAATATACTGTAACTTTCACGGCAGAATTGTATAAGGGTGACGTATTGTTGGGTACTTACAACCACAGAGTGGAAATCAAGAATGTTGAGTTCAGGCTCGGTTACTGCTATGATTTCAAGGCTTCTTTGACTCATAAAAATATAACAGCCGAAGATGAACTTAATCCTATCGAGTTTGCTGTTACCAAGGTTGAAGATTGGAACAAAGCTGACATTGACAAAGATTTGAACGTTCCCACAACCCAGAGCGGCATCTAATCCAACATTTTTCGTAAGGCTGATTTAGCATCGTGTATTCTGGAATTATCATCCATGGAATAGACCATCTACCAACAGGGTGTAAGGGGTTGAATGTCCCCTTACACTCACTAACAGCCTGGGCGTATTGCTTCTGGCTAACAAATATAAAACCACAGAAGAAATGAAGGTACATAAGAATAATCCGAGTTGGATGTCTGGCGGCATGGCGATGGTGTTGTTGTGCATGCTACTTTTCTCGTGCAATAACGAGGACTATCTCAAAAGCGGGGACCCGGAGAAAGCCTGCGACAACATTTGTTTTGGCATATCGTCCGATAAGAACGTGCAGACAAGGGGATATGTCAGTAGTGATGACGAAGGATATACCGCGGGCCGTTTCATGTTGCGGTCGGACGACTCGGCAGACACACTTTGTGTCCGTGCCATTGTTTCGGAAGGCATCAACGTGTCTGGCTTCGAGGGCAAACAGGTCTTGACACGCGCAACGCTTGTTGGCAAAGATAATTTTTATGACAAGTTCCATGTGCTGGCATACTGGAACAAGAATGGTACGCCCGTGAATCAGTTCTATATGGACACGAATGCTTCCAACTCGGCTGCATCCGTTGGAACTGCTGCTATATGGAGCACGGAGCAAACATACTATTGGCCAGGAGCAGACCATTCGTTCCAATTCTATGCCTGGGCGCCAACGGGTGCCAGTGGCTTGACCACTCCGTCTTCTCCCCAAGAGAAGTCTCTTGCATATATCGTTCCTGAAGCCGCTGCCAACCAGAAAGACATCGTGGTGGCTACCACCGATGAAATACGTGGCGACAACAAAGCTGCTGTGCCTCTCGCCTTCAAACATATCTGCACTGCCGTCCGTTTTGCCGTGGGCAGCCAGATGCAGCCAGGCTCTATCAAGAGCGTGGCTTTGAAAGGTGTCAAGAATGCTGGAACATACGATATGGCTGGCGGCACATGGTCTTTGAGTGGAACGACCACAGATTTCTCGCAGACTTTGAACAAATTGACTACTGGAACTGAAGCTAACGGAGACGCAATCACAAGTCCTGAAGGCACCTTCATGATGCTGCCGCAGACACTGCCTGCAGGGGCAACGGTGGAAGTGGTATTCACCAATGCTTCCGGTGTTGACCGCACACTCTCGGCTTCCATCGCAGGTTCAGAATGGACTATGGGAACCACTGTGACTTACAAACTTTCTGTTACGCCGGAATATGAGTTTGATATTGAAGTCCCGACGGAGGCTCAGGATGCTCATTATATTACATTTCCGATTACCGTAAACGTGAAAGACTATGACGGCACGTGGACACTGACTTCCAATCTTACGAACGATGTGTTCTTCACCAAGACCAAGACAGACTTGCAGAAACAAGGTTATTGGATTGATGAAGACAAAGGAACAAATACAATATCTGGTACAGGCAGCGGTAGTTTCACTTACCACGTATATGTGACCGAAAATATCGGTGATGCCGCCCGCGACCTCCAATTCCAAATCACACCTGATGTTGCCGGAGCAGCTCCAACTATTGCCACCGTGCAACAACTCTGTCCAAGTTGGAATGCACAGGGCGTAGGCTATGAACGTATCGAGGAAAATAACGGTGGAAACTATCCGTTCGGTTTTAAATGGGATAGAAAGGTAGTGTATCGTTATGAAGGATTTTGGGCATTCCTGTTTAAGTGGGCTGCAGAAGCCTATGAGAATACTGAAACAAAGTCCTATTTGACTATTACATGGAAAATTACATCTTATTTACCACCATGGAAATCCTTGACAACTGTAAACTTAGATTACTCGAAAATTGGCAACAGCCTGAATGTTGGAATGGATACCGAAAATGGCTTATCTAATACCAAAAACTTGTATTTTTTTAAGGATATTGGGGGTGTAAGTGAAATGGAAACAAATCTTGATGCGATTACTGTCAGATCAGAAACGTGGAATAGTAAGACTGTAGATGGTGGAGACTACCAATCTGTCCGAAATTTTGCTGTAAAAATGGCCGTAATGAAGAATAAGTTTTCAAAAGAGAAAAGAACAGAAACTGATAATGGAGAAACTCTGACTTATTATGTCCCCATCATAACAGAGCAGGATATAAAATGGTATCTTCCTGCATCATCTGAACAATCATCCTTATCAGATGTGGAATATCCGTTAAGCGGTATTTATTGGAGCTCAACAGTGGCAAATGACAATATAAATGCTATCACATACGATGCCACGTCCAATACAACAACGATAGACAGAATGACTAACAATAAGATACGTGCCGTCCGTCAAAAGCCCTAAGATTCATCCTTAACAAATCATATCAACTACCAAGCAAGCCAACTATCTTCTGTAAAAGGAATAGTTGGCTTGCTTGTTTGGTAATCTAATACATAAAGCCAAGAGGTTGTGAACATTCCCGATAACAGAGGTGGTCCATGCAACTGTTCTTAGGTGGGCCAGCGCAAACCTACGCTGCGAGGGCGCTGTCGCCCCTTTACCAACCTTGGTATTCTGGATTTTGAACACCATAGTAAATAAAATATTACTTGCCAACGGCAAAATTGTGGAAGTTATTTTTTCAACATGACTAAATTCGTGGCTCATTTTTTTGGAGGTCACCGCGAATATAGCTTACCTTTGTAGAAATAAAAAAGCATGCGATTATGAAAATAGGAGATAAAGTACGTTTTTTAAATGATGTTGGCGGTGGCATCGTCGTCGGATTCCAAGGAAAAGACTTGGCAGTGGTGAAGGATGAAGACGGTTTTGAAGTGCCGACGCTCATCAAGGAATGCGTCGTGATTGACACTGACGACTACAATCTGGCGCGGCCGCAAAAGCCGCAAGCCAAACCAGTTGAGAAGACGCCGACATCCGTTTCGGCGTTGCTGCACGACGTGGACGAACTCGACGAAGACGCTGAGGAAGAAGACATTGCCGACCGCCCCATCACGTTCCGCCCGAAAGCGCTGGAGCGCCGTGGCGGCAACCAGTGGACGGCATTCTTGGCCTTCGTTCCAGCCGATGTGAAAGACTGCGATGACGATGCCGTCTTTGAAGTGTATCTCGTCAACGACTCCAACTTCAATATGCGTTTCGTACTCTTCACGCATGAAGGGGCCGCCGTGACGCTTCGCCACGAGGGAGAAGTGGTTGGCAACACGAAACTCTTTCTGCAGGAAGTACGCCGTGACGAAATCGGTGCGTGGGAACGCATCACGGTGCAGGCCTTCGCCTATAAGCCCGAGAAAACCTTCCTGCCGAAAGCACCGCTGAATGTTGGGCTGCGCATCGATGGTTCGAAATTCTTCCGTCAGAACACCTTTACGCCCTCCGAATATTTTACCTCCCCTTCGCTCCGCTTCGACCTGGTGCGCGACGACAAACCCGTGCGCACGGTCTTTGTGGAAGCCGCCGAAGTGCATGAAGCCATGACCGACAAACCGAAAGAGGCCGACTGCAGCAGGCAGAGAGCTTTGACGATGTCTCTGCGCGAGGGGAAAAAGATAGGGGAGAACCAGATACTTGAAGTGGACCTCCACGTCAATGAACTGCTCGACACGACTGCCGGTCTTGAAGCCAAGGATATTCTGGAATATCAGATGAAAGTGTTTCGCGAGACGATGGATGCGGAGCTGAAACACCGTGGCCGCAAAATCGTTTTCATCCACGGAAAGGGTGAGGGCGTCTTGCGTTCGGCCATTCTCAAAGAATTGAAAACCCGCTATCGGCAGTGCCGCTATCAGGATGCTTCTTTCCGTGAATATGGTTATGGCGCAACGATGGTGACGATATAGGGGTTTCTGAAAATTCTGATTTAAATATCCTATAGGTGTTCAGAATCCAGAAAAATCTTTGCGCGGTTTTGAGCCAAATAGCATGGCGGTTGCGGCGCTGCAACAAGAGGCGCTGCGCGAACATTTGGCGAAGGTCTGGGGCGAAGCACTGTAGCTCACTTTGCTTGCAAAGTGAGGGGGACGAATATTGTGGCGGCCAAATACGGCTAAAAATCCAACAAAGTCATGTGCTAAAGCGCTGGCTATATTCGCTACGTGCTCGTGGCCCTCACTTTGCGAGCAAAGTGAGCTACAATGCTGGCGCCGCAACAGACGATTATGTGCGCCAGCGCAAATCTCCGCTGCGAGGGCGCTGTCGCCTCTCTATCAACCTTGATTATTTCTGAATTTTGAACACCCCATCCGATAGAATATAAAAAATAATCCTGACCATATACATTACTATAATAATGTCCAGATGCCATATACTTCATTCCTTCGTTTGCCTCTTCCTCTTCCTGTCTTTCAGCATGCAGAGGGCTGAGGCCAGCCCCCGTTGTCTGGCACAGGAAACGACGCCTGACTCGTTGGCCGATAGGGCCTCACTGCTTGCTGCACGCGGGCTGGTGGGCGAACTGCGGCCTTTGTATCAGCGTGCCGGACAGACGTTCCCGCCCAGCGTGCGCCTCTATTGCGAACTCGCCATAGCGCAGGCCGACCACCGTTGGGAGCACGTGGTGGGGTGTGTTGACTCTCTCACCACCACATATTCGGCCAGCCTTGACTTGAAGGGCCTCATCGCCCTCTGTCTTTTGAAAGCTGAGACGCTCCACCGCTTGGGGCACTTTGAGGCCATGGCCGACTATGCCTCGGAACGCCTCGCCTATTTCCAGGAACGCCGCGTGAAGACCTCCATTCTGGCGCCCTTCCGCTCGTTGGTAAAGAAAGGGCGGCGGCTCAGCGGCAGCGATTTGCGCACGCAGATGTTGCAGAAGGTGGAAATGGGCGATGCCTATGCCCTGCTGCAATATCCCGACAGCCAAATCGCCGCGCTCGACAATTATGCACGCTGGCGTTGTCGCCTCTTGTTGGCCGTGGCCTACAATCGTCCAGATGTGGCGGCCGCCACAGCCGACAGTCTGCTCTTCTTGAAAGCCGACAGTCTGGACACCAATGATTATATCTCCTGCGTGCATACGGCGGCGCGTGTCTTGATGGTGCAGGGACGTTGGAAAGACCTCAACCGCATGGCCACCAAACTGATGCAGCGGAAGAAAAACAAATTGCTCTGGGAACGCTATCTGCGTCTCTCGAAGACCTTCTTGAATTGCGGCCCGACAACAGTGAGCCGCCCCGAGGGGCAGACCTTCGCCCTCGACCTCTCGCCAGTTTGGCCGCCCTTGGTCAGTGTGGCTTTGAGCGATGACTATCAGTTGTTCACCCTCTCAACCGGCACCTCTTTCACCATCATCACCGAAGCCGATGCAAGAGCGGCGGGAGTGGCGCTCAGCAACGACACGGTTAATGTCGTCTCCTCCCTTGGAGTGGTGCGTGCCGTGACAGCCGTTGCCGACAGCATGGCCTTCGGTCCGGTGGTCATCCGCCATCCGATGGTTTATGTGGCGGTCAACAATGAGCTGGCGGGCGACAGTGTGTATAAAGAAATGGTGCGCACCCTGGGGCTCGTTGACCTTTCGCGCCTTGGATGCGTGGAACTGACGGGCGACGCCCTTTTGCTGCCCCCTGAAAAGGCAGCCGAAGCCTGGCCCGACAAACAGGCCAATCTGCGCTTCACGTCTTACGGCACGCTTTTCTTCGACGAGAAGACCAATGGTAAACTCCGCACTTGGCTCTTGAACACGGCCTGTGCCGACAATATGGCTGGCAGTCGTTATGCCACGGATGGCAACGGAACTTCCGGCACTGTGGCTTGCGACATACAGGTCGGCGCAGCACGCCCTTTCCCTGTGACGTTGAAGAAAACGGAGGGAGGCGTGGTGGACGCCGACGGCGTGTTGGGACACCCCTTCTTCCGCCAGACGCTTCCTTTACGCATTGACTTTAGGCGCGGCGTGCTTCAGAGCATTGCGCCATGAAAAGCTGCTGCAAAAGCGGGCTTCGTTGAGAGGGAAGCCTTTGTCGTTCCTCTATTGTGCAATTTCTTGACCCCCTAATATATATGACAGATAATAAAAAACGCGTGATGGTGGCCATGTCGGGCGGCATTGACAGTTCGGCCGTCTGCCTCATGTTGCAAGATGCCGGCTACGAAGTGCTGGGCATGACCATGCGTGTTTGGGATTTGCCGCGCCAGTTTGATGCCGACGACGACGTGCCCCGTTTCATCCGCGAAGCGCAGGCTTTGGCACAACGCCTTGGCATAAAGCACCATGTGGTGGATGTGAGAGACACTTTCCGCCAGTCGGTTGTCAGATATTTCTGCGATGAATATGCCAACGGACGCACCCCTAATCCCTGTGTGCGTTGCAACCGCGATTTCAAATTTCGCATCTTGCGCGAGCAAGCCGATGCCAATGGCTGCGAGTTTATGGCCACGGGCCACTACGTGAGAACCGAAACCCTGAACGGCCACACCTATCTCCTAACGGGCGACGATGCGCGTAAGGATCAGTCGTATTTCCTTTGGCGTGTGCCAGAAAGCACCTTGCAACGCTGCCTCTTCCCCCTTGGCGGACTTCAGAAAGACCAGGTGAGGGACTATTTGAAGCAGAAGGGTTTCGAACTCGTTGCGCGGCAGGGAGAGTCGATGGAGGTGTGTTTCGTTGAAGGCGACTATCGCGACTTCCTACGGGCACAATGTCCCGACCTCGAAGCACGCGTTGACGGCGGGGCCTATGTCGACGAGACTGGACGCCGCTTGGGACTCCACCGCGGTGTGCCGTTTTACACCGTCGGACAGCGTAAGGGATTGGGCATTGCGCTGGGGCATCCCGCCTATGTGCTGAGGCTCAATGCAGAGAAAAACACCATTGTTCTCGGAGAAGAGCAGGCTTTGCAAACCTCCTGCTTCTTTGTTGAAGACTGGCAGGCGGTGTGTGAACCGCGATTCTTTGAAGAAGAACATCTTTCGGTGCGCATCCGTTACCACAGCAATTCCATGCCCTGCCGCGTGAAGCGCCTCGACGACGGACGCTTGCTCGTTCGGACCCTCGACCCCGTGAGTGCCGTGACGCCGGGGCAGAGCGCCGTTTTTTATGTCGGCAACCGCTTGGTGGCAGGCTCCGTGATAGCCTCCCAAAAGGGCATCGGACAGTATGCGGCCTGCGAAGACTGACCACCTATGCTTATTGCTAAACACAAAAACTACAGACTAACATGAAAAATTCAATCATCAGAATAATCGCCTCCTTCGTCGTCGCAGTGTTTGCCTGCGGCGCAAATGGCGCCGGCCTGCCTCAAGACAGTGTCGCCAAACCGTTGTCGGACAAGAATGACGCGTGGCCCGTGGCCTATCGTTATCGCGTCTCCTTTACCGATAAGTCAAACAACAGCTATTCCACCAAGCGTCCGGAGGAATTTCTTTCCCCGAAGGCCTTGGAGCGCCGCCGTAAATTCGGCATCAAGGTCGACCAATATGACTTGCCCGTGACGCCCATCTATTTGGAATATCTGAGCCGCCTGGGCTTCCGTGTGCTGACGACGAGCAAATGGAACAACACCGCCGTGGTGGAAACCACCGACACGATGCTCGTTAAGAAACTCAGCAGCGTGAAGTTTGTCAAGTCTGCGCGACTGGTGTGGAAAACGCCGAAGCCAGCCGAAGCCGCGGAGAAGGTCGACCGCAAAGCGATGGTGGTCAATTCCTGCGACACGCTCAAGAACTATTACGGCCATTCAGAAGGCCAGGTGAGCATGATAGCTGCCGACAGTATGCACCGCGCTGGCTTCACTGGTGAAGGTGTGGTCATCGCTGTGATCGACGGCGGTTTTTACAACACCGACTGCATCAATGGTTTGCAAAACGCCAAGATTCTCGGCACTCACAATTTCGTACACACCGACCAAAGCGTCTATGAGGGCCACACACACGGCACGATGGTGCTTTCCTGCATAGCCGCCGATGTGCCAAACAGTCTGGTGGGAACGGCACCGCGTGCCTCCTTCTATCTCTTGGTGAGCGAAGACGGGGAGAGCGAACAGCGTGTGGAAGAAGACAATTGGTGTGCCGCCCTGGAATATGCCGACAGTGTGGGAGCGGACATTGCGACCTCATCGTTGGGCTATACCACTTACGACGACGCACCCTCCCTCCACAACTATTATGAGCTCGACGGCGAGACGGCGGCCAACAGCCGCGCAGCTTCGTTGGCCGCCAGTCGCGGACTGCTCGTGCTCAACAGTGCGGGAAATAGCGGTGACGAAGAATGGAAGCTCATCGGCGTGCCAGCCGATGCGAAAAACATCCTGACAGTGGGCGCTGTGACGGAAGAACGTCACAACACCGTCTTTTCTTCCTTGGGCCATACGGCCGACGGACGCATCAAGCCCGATGTCATGGCGTTGGGACAAGACGCTTGGCTCTTTGACGTCACGGGAAGTATCACGGTGGCCAACGGCACCTCCTTCTCCACGCCCATCATGGCTGGTGCGGTTGCCTGTCTGATGCAGGCCTGTCCCAGCAAGCGCCCGGAGGAAATCATACGCGCCGTGCAACTCTCTGGCGACAATGTCAAGCATCCCGACAATGTCTTTGGCTATGGCATTCCGAATATCTGGAAGGCCTATCAGATGCTCAATAAATAAAGGACGACCCTGAAGGGTGGGGCGTTCAAAATTGAAATATCAAAGGTTAGCGGTAGCGCCCTTGCAGCGGAGATTTGCACTGGCCCACACAATCGTCTGTTGCGGCGCCAGCATTGTAGCTCACTTTGCTCGCAAAGTGAGGGCCACGAACATGTAGCGAACATGACCAGCGCTCTGGGGCATTACTTTGTTGGATTTTCAGCTCGTGCTTGTCCGCCACAATATTCGCCCCCCCTCACTTTGCGAGCAAAGTGAGCTACAGTGCTTCGCCTCAACCTTCCGCCAAATGTCCGCGTGGTGATCTTAGCGCCCCCCAATAAATCGCCTAATTAATAATTCAGAGAAACATTGAACAACAAATACCTCTCATTATACGAACTGAACAACCTCGTGCGAGGCACGCTGGAACAGACCTTTCGCCAGCGCTATTGGATGGTGGCCGAATTGAGTGAGGTGCGGCCTGCCATGAGCGGCCATTGCTACGTGGAGTTTGTTGAGAAAGACCCGCGCAGCAATGCCCTTCGCGCCAAAGCCAGCGGCATGATATGGCGTGATGTCTTTCCGTTGCTCGCGGCGCACTTCGAGCAGAAGACAGGGCAGCGCCTCGCTGCCGGTTTGAAGGTGCTCGTTGAGGTGTCGGTGGTGTTTCACGAACTCTATGGCTACCGCCTCGTCGTCAGCAATATCGACCCCAGCTACACCTTGGGCGATGTGGCCCGCCAGCGACAGGAAATCATCGAACAGTTGCGGCAAGACGGGGTGTTGGAACTCAACAAGGAACTTCCCCTGCCGCGCCCTCTTACCCGCGTGGCGGTCATTTCCAGCAGTACGGCTGCCGGCTATGGCGATTTCTGTCGCCAGTTGGAGCAGTCGGGCTATGGTTTCACCACTAAGCTCTTTGCGGCCACGATGCAGGGAAACAAAGTGTGCCAGAGCATAGTCGACGCGCTCGACCTTGTGGCAGAAGAGATCGATCGTTGGGATGTCGTTGTCATCATCCGTGGTGGCGGTGCCGTGAGCGATCTCGGAGGGTTTGACAATTATGAACTGGCCTTCAATGTGGCGCAATTTCCGTTGCCTGTGTTGACAGGTATCGGGCATGAACGCGATGACACCGTGGTGGATTATGTCGCCAACACCCGGTTGAAAACTCCGACCGCCGTGGCCGCCTTCCTCATTGATCGCCATGCCGGCGAATTGCATTTGCTCGATGCTTTGGTGCAGCGGATGCGCCGCGCCGCCGACCGCCAGATGAAGGATTATCAGGCCCGCTTGTCGTTGCTTACACACCGTTTGAATGTCGGCCGCACGCAGTTTGTCGGCAAAGAGCGTATGCGGTTGTTGCGTTTTCAAAGTCGCCTCAGTGTGGCCATGCAACAGCGCGTGTTGGCGGCAAAGGTGAGACAGACCAAACTTCGCTTGGCGATGGATGCCGCGTTGACTTCTCGTCTCATGCGCGAACGCCATCGCTTGCAGATGCTCCAGCAATCCGTTCGGTTAGCCTCTCCCCAACGCATTCTCGGACAGGGCTATAGCATCACCCTCAAAGACGGGAAGGCCGTGAAGGATGCCGCGTTGCTCAAAAAGGGCGACGAACTCATCACGGTTTTGGCCTCGGGCCGCGTGAAGAGTGTGGTGGCGGAATGAACGGCAATTTTGAATACCTATCTTATTTAAAGACATGACATACGAACAAGCTATCAAGCGTCTCGAGGAAATCGTGACGGGTCTTGAATCGGGAACCCTGGAATTGGAGAAGTTCACCGAATACATGGCAGAGGCCGAAAAACTAAACGCCTTCTGTGAGGGCGTGCTCAATCAGTTGCAAGAAAAAATCGATTCAAACGAAACCGTAAATGGGAAAGAATAAATTAGCAAAATTTGCCGATATGGCAACCTATCCCCACGTCTTCGAGGCGCCGGGGGCGGCTGTGGATGAAGCACCATTTGAAATGCGCGGCCAGTGGCACGAGAAGTTTTTCAACAACGACAACCCCATCGTCTTGGAATTGGGCTGCGGCCGCGGAGAATACACCGTCGGGCTGGCACGCCTTTTCCCCGACAAAAACTTCATCGGCGTCGACATCAAGGGAGCGCGTATGTGGACGGGAGCTACGGAATCGCTCAATGAGGGCATGAAAAATGTGGCCTTCCTGCGCACGCACATCGAATTTATCGACCGCTTCTTCGCGCCGGGCGAGGTGGCGGAGATATGGCTCACGTTCTCCGACCCGCAGATGAAAAAGGTGACGAAGCGACTCACGTCGACCTTCTTCTTGGAGCGCTACCGCCGTTTCCTTGTCAACGACGGATTGGTGCATCTGAAAACCGACAGCAACTTCCTTTTCACCTATACCAACTACGTGGTTGATGAAAACAAATTGCCCGTGCTCTTCCGTACCGACGATCTCTATCATACGCTCTCTGTGGAGAAGGATGAAGAGGTGCAGCGCATTCTCGGCATACAGACTTACTATGAGCAGCAATGGATTGCCCGTGGTTTGAACATCAAATACCTCAAATTTCAACTCCCGACGGAGGGAGAACTCCGCGAACCTGACGTGGAAATTGAACTCGATGACTACCGCAGTTACAACCGTTCGAAGCGTTCTGGCCTCGACAAGGCAAAATAAATCATGATGAATAAATTCAAGACATTGGTGGCCGCGCTCTGTTTGGCTAGCACGGCGCTCAGTTCTGCGGCGCAAGACCGCGTCACCGGAGAAACGCCAGCCGACTATGCCGAGCGCATGGCTTGGTTTGGCGATGCCAAACTCGGTATTTTCATCCATTGGGGCATCTATGCCGTGAAGGGAGTGTCGGAGAGTTGGTCGTTTTATAACGGACGCATCTCCTTCGACGACTATATGGCGCAGAAGAAAGGCTTCACTGCTGCTAATTATAATGCCAAAGAATGGGTGGATCTCATAGAACAGAGCGGTGCGAAATACACTGTTCTCACCACGAAACACCACGACGGCTTTTGTCTTTGGGACACGAAGACCACAAAGAGCAATGCCGTGAAGCAGTCGCCGGCCAAGCGCGACCTCATCGCCCCGTTTGCCGAGGAAGTGAAGAAACGCAAGGACTTGCACCTTGGCCTTTATTTTTCGTTGCTCGACTGGAGTCGTGACGACTATCCCAACCAGACGCGCACTTTCTCGCGCTACGACATCAAGAAGGAGCCGAAGCGTTGGCAGCATTTCGTGAATTTCAATTTCGCGCAGCTCGACGAGCTCAACACGAAGTTCCGTCCCGACCTTTTTTGGTTTGACGGCGACTGGGAGCAGAAGGCCGAAGACTGGAATGCGGAGGGCATCATCCGCCTCCTGCGTGGCAAGAACCCAACGGTGATTGTCAATTCGCGCATTCAGGGCTACGGCGACTATGCCACGCCGGAACTCGGGGTGCCTGTCGTGCAACCGAAAGACCGTTATTGGGAACTCTGCTACACGATGAACGATTCGTGGGGCTACCAGACGGATGACCATAATTTCAAGAGTCCGCAAATCTTGCTCCGCACCTTCGTCGACTGCATCAGCAAGGGTGGTAATCTCCTTTTGGACTTCGGACCGATGGCCGATGGCACGATTCCCGAACCAGAGGTGGCCATTCTGAAGGCGTTCGGACGCTGGACGTCGAAGCACAAGGAGGCCATTTACGGTACGCGTGCTGGTATTCCCGCCGACCATTTCTGCGGCGGCTACACAGCGCTCAACAAGAAGGGTGACATCCTCTATCTCTACTTGCCCTACCGTCCCAACGGCCCACTGGAATTGAAGGGCATCGTGAACGACATCAAAAAGGTGCGCGTGGTTGGCGGCAACGGACAACCGCTGAAGACCACCATCTATAACAAACTTTCATGGAGCGAAGTGCCGGGCATCGTCTATGTCGATGTGCCAGAGCAACAGCTCGACCAAGACATCACCGTCTTGGCCGTTGAACTTGACGGCCCGCTGAAACTCTACCGCGGTTCCGGACAGGTCATTACGATGAATGAGTGATACTTCTTCCTTGTTATCTCCACGGCATCTTTGGACCTTACAAGGAATGTGCTGAAAACGTTTAGACCCTATTTCTCAAAAGATATTTTCCGCAACCATCGGAGAAATATTTTGAGGAGTAGGGTTTTTAAAATCCAGAAAAATCTTTGCACGAATTTCAGTCAAATAGTATAGCGAGTGCGGCGCTGCTGCAAGAGGCATCGCGCGGACATTTGGCGGAGGGTTGAGGCGAAGCACTGTAGCTCACTTTGCTCGCAAAGTGAGGGGGGCGAATATTGT
>OOAE01001281.1_pt1 | contig 18529 bp, 13 predicted proteins | sample 1671271 | NCBI WGS metagenome assembly OOAE01 (sample SAMN06348139, study PRJEB24527) | human gut metagenome | biome: human gut; feature: ankylosing spondylitis patient; material: feces | host: Homo sapiens | place: China | collected 2015-10 | reverse complement strand
CCTGCTCCTGCAGCCGATGATTTCAGCGACCTGCTCGCAGAAGAGCCTGCTCCTGCTCCCGCAGCTAAGGCAGAGCCTGCTCCCGCAGCCGATGATTTCAGCGACCTTCTTGCAGATGAGCCTGCTCCCGTAGCTAAGACCGAACGTGCTTCCGACCGTAGCGGTGACAAACCTAAGGAAAAGCTGAATGAAAGTCGTTCAATGGGTGTTGCCGGCAAGGAAGAAAAGGTGAACGATCCTTGGAAGGATCTCGAAGCACAGATGAACGGCATGACGATTACTCCTCCGCCCTCATCTAAACCGTCTGACGATGACGGAATGACTTCCTCGTTTGACGATCCTACCGCTCCCGCAGCTTCCGCTAAGGAAGAAAAGATTGATATGTCCGATTATTCATCCATGCTCGGCGGAATTAATGACAATATGACCACCAACACGGCACAGTACGATCCTTCGTGGGATCTCAAGATGATGGAAGGTCTTAACGACAATGACGATGACGACGACGAGATGAGCTCGGATAATGTGGGATTCTTCGACCTTTAATCAAAAGTAAATATCATATGCCGGGAAGTGTATGCTTTCCGGCATAATAAATTCAATGTGAACAGGAGTACAAACTTGGAACTTAACACAAGCGAACTTAAAGAAAAGGCAAAAACGCTAAGAGCCGGCGACAAGATAGAACTGAGCGGTACTGTATACACCTCCCGTGACGCCGCACACAAGCGTATAAAACAGCTTATTGACGAAGGCGGAGAACTGCCCTTTGAAATAGACGGTGCGGCTATTTACTACGCAGGCCCGACCGGCACTAAAGAAGGAATGGCAATAGGCTCATGCGGTCCTACAACATCGGGCAGAATGGACCCCTACGCTCCCCTGCTGCTCGATATGGGGTTATCCGCAATGATAGGAAAGGGAGAACGCAAGCCTGCCGTAGTAGACGCCATAAAACGCAACGGTGCGGTATACTTCTGTGCCATAGGCGGTGCAGGCGCACTCGCCTGTCAGTGCATAACCGGGTGTGAGGTAATAGCCTTTGAGGATCTGGGCTGTGAAAGTGTGAAAAAGCTGACTTTCGATAAATTCCCTCTTATCGTTGCAATCGACGCTGTCGGCGGTAACATTTTTGAAACCGGCAGAAAGCAGTACGCAGAGGTCTGATTTAAGGATTTTTATATAAAATATCACAGCGTTTTTGAAGAACGAAAAAAATCGAAAAAAATTTTAAAAAAGTGTTGACAAACGCAAAGCGCTGTGATATAATATAAAAGTCGCTGATACAGAGTGACAAAAACAGAAAGATATGGCGGTATAGCTCAGTTGGCTAGAGCACTTGGTTCATACCCAGGGTGTCGTTGGTTCAAATCCGACTGCCGCTACCATTTCTACGGCCCGTTGGTCAAGCGGTTAAGACATCGCCCTTTCACGGCGGAATCATGGGTTCGATTCCCGTACGGGTCACCAAACCATATGCTCGGAAACAGCGTAAATACGTTGTTTCCGAGTTTTTCTTTTATAGTGAAAATAGGCTTTGTCCGCTACTTGTCCGCTATTGCGTTTTTGTAGCGGACATTCTTGTTTTATCTTGTGCTATCCTGCGGAAGAAAACTGAACGCTCCGTCCATCGCCTGAGCCACTCTCGCCTGTGCGGTCTGGAACATATGAGCATAGACGTTCAAAGTCGTTCCCGAATTGCAATGCCCTAACGTCCCCGATACTGTTACCACATCAAGACCCGACGAGATCAGAGCCGAAGCTGCGAAATGACGGAAACTGTGAATACCGTAGAAAGGCACTTCTCACAGAACTCTTTCAGCCAGCCGTAAGGAGTCTGGTTGTTCATGGGTTCGCCGTTCCACTTAACAAAGAGCCTGTCGCTCTCCACCCACTTGTCGCCAATTCCGGCGCACTGTTCGTCCTGTTCCTTTCTCAGCTCCCACAGCATATCCATAACGTACTGCGGGTACTTCTGCGTTCTCTGGGACTTCTTTGTTTTCGTTGTGTCGGTATAGATACCGTTCTTTGCCGCCTGCACCCACCCGTACAGCGTTTCGTACGGTATCTTCAGCTCCTCGCCGGCTCGCTTTACCCCTATTTTCAGTGCCGGCTTTACTGACTGCTCCTTGTAACTCCTGTCGTATTTCTTTGCTTCTGATATGTCCTTCACCCTCCTGATTTCAGCATATTATTTTGAGCGTGTGGTGTCAAGTTTTATTATACAACATCACCTTTTAATTTCTTTTGGCTTTTTTCTTTTAATTAAAAAACATATTGCAATACGTGTATTTATGTGATATAATAAAATAGATTAAACGCCTTGCATAAGGCAATAAATGTTCAAAACAGAAAAGGAGTAATTATATGGCTACTTTAAAATCTATGTTTCATGAAGGCGCACCCTATGCTTTTGTTTCCTACTCGCACAGAGATGAGATCGTGCTTAAGACGCTAGAACAGATTCAGCAGGTTTACAACATCTGGTGGGATGGAGAAATGCTGGCCGGAGACAGGTGGGACAGCGAAAGAGCAATGCCTGCAATTGAGGGCTGCAACTGCGTTCTTGCTTTTTACAGCCACAGCTATATCAACAGTATTCCCTGCCGTAACGAGATCGAAACCGCATTGAAGTTTGATAAGAAGATCATTCCTGTTTCGGTCGAAGGCGTAAGCCTCCAGCAGCTCATTCTTGACGTGGAGTCAAAGCTGGACGCTGAAAGTGAAGATCTGAAAAGGATCCACAAACTATGCATGGACATCGGCGGCGGAGAAAAATCCACTAGCGGCAACAAGAAGCTTTACGTGAACCTTAAAAGCACGGAGTGGTCGGACACACTTTACAGGTCTCTTGAGCCTTACCTGAAGCCTTCCGTTTACATGAGAGACTGGCTGGTAAACACCGAAGAATACAAATTAATGACAGAATACCTGACAATGCTTGAAAATGGTCTCGACCCCGAAGTTGATTCGGATGAATCCGATGAAACAAGCACTGAATATATATTCCGGTTCCTTGCTGGTATGAGTTATGCGCTGGAACACAAGGGCGAGGTAATGCCAAAAGAGCTTTCTCATGAGCTCGGCGAAGAACTGATGTGCTACTACGGATTTGATGAAGACAGCGATATCACCGTAAGCAATCTGTCGTGGGTGCTGTACAGAATGATATTTGAAACACGCTGCATGGAACCGTTCATGAAAAAAGGCGGCGATTATGTTGATCTGTATTCTGCCGAAGCAGCCTTACATACGCTTAAATGGATGCATGACAGAGGCATGCTGAATGGTGTGTTCAACTTCTTCTACTATAATAATCCTGACACACCTGTATGGAAATCCTGTTCTGCTGTAGAAACAGTTGAGAATTTATTAAAGTATATGGAAAAAACATATCCCGAAGCGCTCAAAGTATTCGTACTGGGGAAGCAATCTTCCTGCTTCTGATTTGCAGTCATGGCATTAATTAGCTCCCGCGCCGCGGGCAAATGATACTTTTTCAACAAGATGTGAGACGCTGTAAAATAACTCAACACCCAAGCCCGAGCAACCATCCTATGGAAGCTCGGGCTTGCTGATACTACAAAAAAGAATAATGAACCGAAAAAAGCGTATGACAAACAAGCCGGCAGGGAAATGCCATGCACAAAATGTAATAAATATTGAATCAGGCAGCAGACCTGAAAGCCATTCTTTTCAGATGTAACTTATGAAGATTAAAACCGCAGGAAATCATGCCGAACTCAAGAAAAAGCGACTTTAGCCCCCGGCACGGGAGCTAATTAATGCCACGACTGTAAAACAGCTCGTTCTTCATTCTCGCCCACATGCTTTCGCAGCGGGCATTGTCATTACATCTCCCTCCGGCGCTGTTCATGCTCTGCTTTACTCCATATTCGCTCAGCGCAGCTCTGTATGAAGCGCTTGTGTACCGGCTTCTGCGGTCGGAGTGGAGTACCGCACCGTGAAATTCGGGATACGCTGCCGCTGTATTTGCGACAGTTGCAGCGCACAGTTCGGCTCTCATGTTGTCGTCCATTGACAGTCCGACAGCCGTCAGATCGTAACAATCAAATATTGCCGACACATATAGCTTGCCATTTTTAGCTTTGACTTTCGTGATGTCCGTTACACATTTGCTGAAAGGCTTGTCCGCTTTAAAATTGCGTTTCAGCAGGTCGTCTGACTTTCGTGCTTCACGGTCCGCCTTCGTAATTCCATTCGGTTTTCGGTTGGGTCTGTGCGTTATTCCGATGGCTGTCATCACGCGATATACCGACGTGTCACTTTCAGCTCTTTGCAGCAGAATGAAATTCTGCCTTTTGCGCCTCCATTGCAGGTTTTGAGTGCAATGAACTTCATTCGCTCCTGCTTGTTTACTTCCCACGGCTCGCGGCGAAAAAAGCTACCGCCTCATTCAGAAAGTCTCTCTCCTCCTGAAGCCGTTTGTTTTCCTTGTTCAGCCGCTTTACCTCGCTTCGCAGCTGCCGGATCTTCTCCGCCGGGCTCATTACGTTTTCGGGGGTTCGCTCCTCTATGTCCGGGTCGCCTTTCTTTGCCGCCTGCAACCACCCGTACAGTGTTCCGTACGGTACCTTCAGTTCCTCGCCGGCTTGCTTTACCCCTATTTCCAGCGCCGGCTTTACTGACTGCTCTTTGTAACTCCTGTCGTATTTCTTCGCTTCTGACATGTCCTTCACCCTCCTGATTTTAGCATATTCTTTTGAGCGTGGGGTGTCAAGTTTTATTATACAACATCAAAAAAACAGCAGCCCGAAAAAGAAAAAGCCGCACAAGGTCTGACCCCTGTGCGGCTGAAACGCATTGAATGTATCAGTTTATTTGAGCAGTTTGTTTTCTACCCTGAAATAGTCCACGTCGACATAACCTCCCGTCTGCTTTGTCGGGAAATTGAATATCGCATAACGGTATCCCATAAAATGCAGACCGTAATAATTCATTTGCAGCGTGTCTCCTATTTTTGTCCAGTTCTCGCCGTCGAGGCTGTAATAGAAATACGCCTTGTCCGTCGCATCTTTGAAATCGCAGTCGACCCGCAGATACACTTCGTTTTCCGTTATTTCGACCCTTTCCGTTTCAAATTCCTTTTCAACGTCGTCGTTATCGTCATACCAAACCGTTACGATATATTTTTTCCCGTCCTCGATTTTTACGGCGACATAACCGTATTTTTCCGCGAAGGCGGCAAACCCCGCAACATCGCCCTCTTTCATTTCTGAAACGTCGAGCTTTATATATGCGCCGCATTCCGGTCCGAAGGTTCGCTGCGAAATGGTGTTTCTCGCATTGGCAACTGTGCCGCAAACATCGACCGTTCTCAGCCTCAGATAGCCTTCCCTCTCGGTGAGCGACCAGAGGCGGTTGTCGGGATTGTGGTTCCATTGCCATTCCAACCCGAGGTTAGAGCCGTTATAATCGCTCTCGCCCGCTTCCTCGGGCGTGTCGGCAAAGCTGTGATAGGATCTCACTATCTGTGAGTTGATAAATTCGTCGCTTGTGACGATGCCCTTTTTCTCGTGACCCGCGATAGGAATCTTGTCGGTCGTTGGCACCTTTCCGTTAACTCCGACTACCGGCCAGCCGTCCTCCCATGTCATGGTCGACACAACGGGAGTCCTGCCCACCGCCCCGTGATCCTGAAATACAAAGCAATACCAGTTGCCGTCCTTATCGTCGACGATACCGCCCTGTGCGGCACCGTCATTCCTGAAGCCCATATTATCTCTGATTATCACTTTCCTTTCCCACTCGCCGTCGAGCGCTTCGCTTCTGTAACAAAGCTGCGTTCTTTTGCTATTAGGAGGCCATGTTATGATAAAAATATAGTAATATCCGTTCAGCTTATAGACGTGAGAACCCTCGGCAAGGCAGCCCTTGACAAGTCCCGCATTGTTGATGAGTTTTCTCTTGGTTCCGGGCTTGACCGCACTCAGATCCTTTTCCAGTTCAACGCACCATATCTCTCCGCCGCCGTAGATAAGATACACCTTGCCGTCGTCGTCGAACAAAAGGCTCATATCATGGAAGCACTCGTCATACACGAACCTGTCCCATTTTCCGTTTTCTATATCGTCGGTATGATAGATATAAGTTTTTCCGGTGGAGAAGGAAGTGAAGCCGGCGTAATACACACCGTCGTTATATCTGAGGGTAGTCGCCCACTGACCCTTGCCGTAATTGTTTTCCCCGTTTCTTAAGGCAAGTTTATCACTGTCCTCCAGTGTATCAAAAACGTAATTTACTATTTCCCAGTTTACAAGGTCGTAGGATTTCATTACGGGACACCCCGGAGACAGGTGCATGGTCGTCGAAACCATATAAAACGCGTCGTCAACGCGGATTATATCAATATCGGGCACGTCGGCGAAAATAACGGGATTTGTGTAGTTTCCGTTGCCGTCGTCGGTTGAAGTTATCGTGGATTTTATGATATCCTTATCAAGCACTTTGGGGTCCTCCTCTTTTTCGGGCTCGGTGGTGACGCTCGGTAGCGGATTCGACGTCGACGTCACGGAGCTCGTGCCAACTTCCGCCGTGCATGCCGTCAGCGTCAATACCGCCGTCAGCGCCGCGGCGAACCTAACAAGTCTCTTCATTTTTCCTCCTTATTTTCCGTTGCCGCCGTCAGCCGTCAAGCTCAAGACCGCTTACGGTGACATTGTAGGTGATGGATGTGAACGGCGTCTCTTCGCCGTTTACTTTAAGCGCCAGACGATAGTTTATCCATGTTATGTCTGTTTTCGCTGCGAATATTCCGCATTCCTCCGTGCCGTAAATCAGCGATCCGACCTCGGAGCCGCCCCAGCCGTTTGCAAGCCCATTTTCCGACGAGCTTGCTGGATCGAGTTCCTTATTTACGGGAACTTCAACCTCTCCGTTTTCGGTTGCCAGCGTCAGCGATCTCACAAGCACCTTATACTTCGCATTGGTATCGGTATTAATAAACCCGAGGTTGACTATGGCGCTGTCCTTTTCAAAAGAAGAGGATTTTATGGAATAGTCCCCGTCCTTCGGAATGTCGAGCATCGCAGAGGGGCTCGGTCCGGGCTCGGTCTGTCCCGATACTACCAGCGTCATGTAGGGTATATCGGTGGAGGCTATGTCCTCTTCAGGACGAAGCTGCTCGTCGCCCTTCGAAAACTTCCACGACTTAAGCTCTATATCGGAGCCGGAAAATACGAAATAAACGTCATGGTTTCTTCCGTCAAACTTCGCAAAGCTGTCCGAGCGTATTTTGGTATAATCCGCGCAGTCGAACTCGACGAACGCAGCGGCTTTGGAGGAGATATCGTCAAGACGAACCTCTATTCTTCCCTTGCCCTTGACCTCAGCGATAAACTCTGATGCCCCGTAGCCGAAGTCTGCTCCTCTTACATATATCCACGCGCCGTCGGCGGTGCTTTTTGCGGCAGGATCAGTTACCTTGTCGTATCCGATATCCGCACAGGTGAACATCAGCGCGCCGCTGTTATAGGTATAGGGGTCGACCAGCTTTATCTGCGCTACGCCCTTCTTGCTTGCCGCAGTTATGGGGATATCGCCCGTTGCCTTGTCCATGGGCAGATAGTCTGCCATCATACTGCGGAAGCCCGCTTTTCCTCCCATAAGCTCCTCCAGAAGAAGCGTATGGTGAATGATGTAGTTTACGCCCTTATATTCAATGAAATGAGTGTGGTTGTTAGCCCAGCGAAGTCCGGATGCCCCGTCGGCGTTCTCTCCCGCATTATAGAAATAGGGTCCTCTGCATTCCCAACTATCTGCGTCGAGAGGGGTCTTGGTGGTCATATACGCCATGCTGCACGCGGGCGGAACATCGACCCCCTCGTACTCCTTCCAGCCGGTCTTGTGATCCTGCCAGTCGGTGCAGTATGTATAGTAATATACTCCGTCGATATAGTTCAGCTCGCTCGCCTCAAAAAAGTAGGGAGCGTCAATGGAAACAAATTCGCTGTCAAAGGAAAGCATATCCTTTCCCAGCTTTGCTATCTTCGGGATCTTGGAGTGCATAGTGTTGCCGTCTGCCGGTGTGCCTCCGCCGAAGGAGAGCCAGCCTACGCCATTTTCGTCAATGCACACGCCCGGATCAAAAGGTGCGGGGCAATTCTCCAGCCCAGGCATATTCTGATAAACCAGAGGCTCGCCGAGCGGATCGGTCCACGGCCCCACAGGGTCGGTGGAGGTTATCACGCCCACGCCCGCGCCGCCGTTTGAGAAGTAAAGGTAAAAATGCGTAAGTCCGTCGTCTTCAACGCGGGAAGCTATCGACGGTGCCCACGAGTTATTTATCCACGGCGCGATCTCTCCGACCTCTATCCTGCCGTGATATATCCAGTTTACCATATCGTCGGTGGAAAATACCACAAGCGATTTGATATAGGCGTAGTCGTTCTTTGTTCCCTCTTCCGCCTGCTGTTGGTCGTTCGTGCCGTAAACGTAAAGCCTTCCGTTATATTCAACCGCGGTGGGATCGGCGCAGAATATGTTCGGCGAGATGGGATTTGCGTTCATCTCGTTCTTATAAACATTACCGCTTACGCTGTCGATAATTATGCCGTTGTTCAGACTGTCCATAATTTTCTCCTCTGACACCGTGCCGCTTTCATTCGTTTCGGAATTCGAAGCGCTGGAAACGTCCACGGTTCCGGAGGAGCCGGAAGCGTCGGGCTCGGAGCTCCCGCTGCTTGTTTCGCCGCCGTTCGAGCAGCCCACCGTCATAAACAGAGCCGCTGCACACAAAATAGCCGCTAATTTACTTGTGATCTTCATCGTTAAAACCTCCGTTTTGTTTCTCGTGTCCAAAGACACCTTTAAGTTTATTATACCAATAAACAACACAAAGTCAATAACCGATATCTGTTTTGTCCACCTTTTAATCATAATATGCACCTTTTCGGTTGACATAACCGCGTGAACGTGAATAAGTTATAATTTATACGAAAGCTTGTTTCCGGCATACTCTGTCGCCGAACACGTCAAAAATCCTTCCCCGTCAGCGGCAGAATTTACCGCAGAGCGGGGGTTGATGTGGTTGCGGGAACGGGCTTTTTATGAACGCGTGAAAGGACGAACGAAATGTCAAGAAAAAAATTGCCGTAATAACCGCAAGAGCCGACGACCGCACCCAGAAGGATATCATATGAGGGATAGCCGAGGCGGCATTTGCCGCGGATACGGACGTGGTGATGTTTTCAAACATTTATAATCACCGGATAAGGGACGAATTTCTCAATTTTGAAAATATCATATACGATTTTTTTAGTCCGAGCGGCTTTGACGGAGTTATTGTCACTGCGGAAGCGTTTCTGGACATTTCCACCACAAAACCTCGCAAAGAGATCTGCGAGGTTTTGTTTTATGGATTTAAGGCTCTATAATAAATGTTGCGGAAACCAAGAGCCTATTCACAATAAAAACCTCTGTGATTCATTAGAAATGATTACAGAGGTTTTTATTATCTATAGCCAATATACACTTATTGTCTGTCGACTTATTGTGTTCATGACTGTATAATATTGATAAAATGGAGGAGAGTTTATGGATATAGTTAAAGTGTTTGGTACAAATCTAAAAAAGTATCGTACACAAAAGGGTTTGTCTCAAGAGAAGTTTGCCGAAATTTGCGGTTTGCACCGGACATATATCAGTGATATAGAGTGTTTCAGGAGAAGTATCTCTCTTGAGAACATTCAGCGTATTGCCGATGCTTTGGATATCAAAACCTATAGATTATTTATTGAGAATAACGAAAGCGAGAATTAATATGATTGATTATCAAAGAAATATCTCAGAAAGCGGACTGACCATCTATGAGATAATAGATCCGAATAATGAAACACTGTATATTCCTACAGCACGTCTTCAAGAAATGATTAAAGATGCTATGATTGGACTATCTTTACAAGACTTGCCGTTAAGAACTCGCTCGAAGATAGTAAAGCAAAAGATTTGTGAATGCTTAGGTTATCCTACGCCTAAGAGCTTTAAAAAAACACAGCCACGCTTTTATGGACAGAACTTTGACGTCTACACTCAAAAATCGCTAAATGTACAAATCTGGAACGAAGAAATAACTCCTGAGCGTCGCTATGTTTTCCTTGAGGTTAATGAAGCTGATATTGTCACAAATGTTCGAGTCATTACTGGCGACGAACTTACCTGCTACGATAATACAGGAAAACTTACAACAAAGTATCAAGCGACTATGTATCATTTTGATCGTAGCCAACTGTTTGCTACAGAAGATACGGACAATCTTATGGATGTTATCTGTAAATATAATCCGAATTTAAGGCAATTCAATCCAAATGACTTTCCCAAATCTGATAGTCTTCTTCCGATTTCTGAACTGTTTAGAAGATTAAGCACCCTCGAAGGACGTGAATTCAATTATATCTCAGCAACTCAAGAAAGAAATAGAGGTGCAGTAATCCACAGTGCTGTATGCGCAGCACTTGGTTACTCAATCTATGAGGATGACGGCAGATACCCTGATTTACGAAATCAGTTACTTGAGATCAAGCTTCAAACATCTCCTACAATCGACCTAGGATTACACTCTCCCGAAGATGGTTGCTGCATCTTCAGCTGTCATGATAAATCATATTTTAGCAAAGATGTACGTTACGCTATATTTGATGGACTTGTTAGTCAAGATAACAGAACAGTTATAATTGACAAAGTATATATTACTAACGGTCTCCATTTCACAAAAGACTTTCCATTATTCCAAGGCAAAAAACAGAACGCAAAAATACAGCTTCCACTACCATCTGATTTCTTTATGAAGTAACTGTAAACATTTGATCTACCAAAGAATTGAGAATATTGATGTTTCGGGATTCTTCCTCAGAGGAGAGTCCCGATATTATTTGCTTAACAACACCTACGGCTTTCTGTGCATAAGGATTATCCAAAGATGGAAGAGGAAAATCCTCAACGTACTGTGTCATAAATCTACGTTTACCGGAATAGAGCTTGGTATGAAACTTAGTATCGTAGTATTTTTCGATGAATCTGCTGTTTACAACAGCAAGCGTAAGATATACAAGATCTTCGCTAACATCTGAGTTTATCTCTATCCAATAACAATCACCATTAACAACAGCACCGCTTTCATCTAGCCAAAACTGAGGTGTTTCAGAAATATCCCTAAACACTATTTTTCTTGACTTCCAGCTATCGGGATTCTGAGGAACCCATATCTCATACCAATTTCTATGAGCTTTCTGCACATAACTACGTGCGGACAATTGATCATAATGCTGATATAAGTATTTCTTGGCGTAAGGGTATTTTTCAATGTCGTAAGCAGCTTTTTTGCCATTAATGATTGTATGAGTATAGAGCACTTGCCACATATCAGTTTTTTTGGAAATAATTTTACCGGCGTTTCTATGAGTAATTAAAGGTCTTAATAACTCAATTCTTTCCAATTCACCTGACCATTGATTCCCTATGAAGACATTATCTGCCGTAGTTTTAATACCTACTCTAATTTTTCCGATTTCTGATATACGATGTTTAGTTTGAGCCTCAACAGATTTAAGCCATTGTTTTGACTCATCAGAAGATATGGTCCATAGTGACTTATCTTCTATGCTACTTAGTGAACCCTGCTTGAAAGCAAAGTGCTTTCCGTCTGCAAGACAGAAAACACCATTTTCATTTATCCTATCAAAAATAGATGTAATCAATTCAAATTCATCATCATTTGTTTGATAGATTGATGTAAATCTAACATCCGCAGGATCAGTTGTTGTTCCATGTGAAAAAACGACGATGCAAGGGAGAACAGATGCATTGAATAGCTTAGTATCTCCAAAATCAACTATGCGTTTGATTTGATAGTTTTTCACCATAAAATCTCGAACAGTTGCTCCCGATTTTATAGTAAAGAACTTATTAGAAGTAATATATCCTGCAATGCCATCCGCTTTTAGAAACGATTTTGTGTATAATAAGAACGCATAGTATATATCAATACATCCGCTTAACGAATATCTATTGGCAAGTTTTTTAGCTTTATCTGTTCCAAGAATTTGAGTTCTTATGTATGGGGGATTTGCAATAATATAGTCATATTGAATTGTTGGTTCTGCTGAAAGAAAATCCTGATTTTTTATTTCAATCTTATCGTCAGGAAATGTTTTGTTCAATAATTTATAAGTTGTTTCAGCAATGTTCTCATCGGTTTCATATCCAACTAAAATGAGTTTCTTGCTAGGAAAATGCTTTTTTAATATACCGCCAATAGATAACAGTAATTCTCCTTTGCCAACAGCAGGATCCAATATATAAATCTCGTCATTATGTTTATCAGAATGATAATATAAAAGCTCATTAGAAAGGAAATCCGCCATATCTTCAGGAGTGAATATCATTCCATTCGACTTTTCCTTTGTTTCGTTTTTATATCTCATAATTTCTCCTTTAATGTTAAATAACATAAGGCAGCACCTATCGGCTCTGCCTTATGACATCTGATTAATTCAGATGTTTTCTTTTTCTCAAATACTTTACGGTCATTATAATCAATAGTGTCATAAGGACATCTCTAACATAAGTTGCGTCCTCTATACTATAACAGATTTCGACAGTTCTGTCAATCAGATTATCATTCCTACACCTATAATACGACAAACGCAGAGTAAAATGTGTAAATACGGCTACACCCAAAAGGCACAGCCGTCCAAATTCAAACATAAAAAATAATACTTCTCTTGCCATAACAATGAAGCAGTTTTCAAGCTCAAGCGTCTTCTCAGCGTCATTGCTGAGTACTGCTTTCTGATAGCAACTGTCAGTCTGTTCCCGGACAAGCAATTGCGTTATCTACAGCACGTTCAATCGTCATAACAGTTATAATAATCACCCCGTTTCATTTTTATTATATTATACTCCTGTTTGCCGATAAAAACAATACTTATCCCCCGCAATTTCAATTTAAAATGATATTTGTTTCTTTATTGCAATGAAAATTTGACATACCAATATCAAAAATCGGAATGCCCGTAAATATTGACATACCCATAAAAAAGTGATATAAATTAGTCGTAAAAGCAGATAATAATGTCTGTATTTTATATCATTCTACGGAGGTGTTTCAATTATGATGGGAAGACTCAGAGCGATGCGTGAGCCGCTCAAATATGTACAGGGCAGAGATGCACTGCTTAAATTTCACGAAGAAATGGGTTATATGGGCAAGCGCTGGCTGTTTGTATGCTCAAACAGCGGTTACAAGGCCTGCCACGATAAAATAGAAAAGAGCTTTGAAGGGCTTGATGACTACAGACGTTACGAGGTATTCGGCGGAATATCCAGCAACGGCGAAATAAATAAGATGAAGGCTATCGTAGAGCAGGACAACATTGATACGGTAGTAGCTGTAGGCGGCGGCAGTGCCGTTGATACAGCAAAGGCTACCGCATACTACAGCGGAAAGCACATTGTAATCGTGCCTACAGTTGCGGCTACGGATGCTCCCTGCACTGGACTTTCCGTAATTTACAATGATGACCACAGCTTCGATAAATATCTGTTCTACCCCACAAATCCCGACGCTGTAATGGTCGATACGACCGTTATCGCAAATGCGCCAGTCAAGTTCCTTATCGCCGGTATGGGCGATGCACTCGGCACATATTTCGAGGGTCGTGCTTCTATCCGCACCGAATCCGCAAGCCTTGAGGGTACGGGCATCACAAGAGCGGGTCAGGCACTTGCTCGCCTTTGCTATGACACGCTCCGTGAATACGGCAAGCAGGCTATCGAGGCTTGTAAGGTACACGCCGTTACTCCCGCACTTGAGAATATCGTTGAAGCTAACGTTTACCTTTCAGGTGTCGGCGCAGATAACGTAAACTGCGCCGCCGCTCATTCATTCTACAACGGCGTTACTTCTCTCGGCATAAAGCACGCAGATCACGGCTGCTGCGTTGCACTCGGCACGCTTGTACAGCTTGTGCTTGAGGGTGCGCCTAAAGAAGAATTCAAGGAAGTGCAGGACTTCTGCCTTGAGGTCGGTCTTCCCGTAACGCTTGAAGAAATCGGCGTTACCACGCCTGAGCAGGTTAAGACTATTTCCGAGAACGCTTGTATCCCCGGCGAAACTATCCACAACCTCGCAGGCGATGTACAGCCCGTTGAGCTGTATGACGCTATTATGCAGGCTGACGCTATGGGCAAGATTGCGCTCGGCAAATAAGCATAACCGAATAACGAATAACAAAAATCACCGGACCTTTAGCACTGTGCGAAAAGGTCCGGTGTTTTGTTTTGACGAGCATACCGACAATGGCTTTAAGCCTTTCAAGGTTTTAATATCGGCATAAAACAAAACCGCAACAGAACGATGCGGTTTTAATGGCTGGGGTGGAAGGATTTGAACCCTCGAAATGGCGGAGTCAGAGTCCGATGCCTTACCACTTGGCGACACCCCAATATTTTTTAAGTTATCACTGCCGTGACAACGTAGATTATTATATCACACTGAAAAGCCGATGTCAAGCATTTTTTGAAATATTTTTCGATTTTTTTCGGTTGTTTTCGTTTTTTGAATTACTTATAGTTATATTCCGAACAATTTAAACAATCCGTCAATTTTTCTCCCCCATTTTGTTGACTATAAATATTCCTGCGCTGACCAGTACAAGAGCAATCAGCGACTCAAAGCGGAATGCCTGCTGTGCCTCTCCGAGCAGAAGCGCAGAAAGAAGTACACCGCAAACCGGGTTCATAAAGCCGAAAACAGCAATTTTCGATACGGGGTTGTACTTTAACAGCAGGCTCCAGATCGAGTAGGCACAAGCGGAAATAAACGCAAGATAAAAAAGCATCAGTACGGCAGGCAGGGGTGATTCGGGCAAAGTTATGCTGCCGCCTGCAAGTAAGCCGATAACGGTCATGACCGCACCGCCGAGCAGAAATTGCCAGCCGCTGAGCATCATAGTGTCGGTGTCTTTGGAAAAGCGTTTTATAAGCACGGAGGAAATCGCATAGGCAATGGTGGAAAGAAGAATAAAGCCATCTCCTGTAAGGCTGAATCCGCTGAGCAGAGAGCGGTCGAGATTTATAACAACTATTCCCGCAGTGCCAAGCACACAGCCGATAAGTTTGAATTTTGTCAGCTTTTCAAGGCGAAAAACAAGCGATGAGATAAGTATGCACACAAACACGCTCATGCCCTCAATGACGGAAGATTTCACGCCGCTTGTATTGGCAAGTCCGATATAGAAGAACAGGTACTGTAAAATCGTCTGAGTAAGGCTCAGTGCCGCCACCCTCGGCAGTTCCTTGATTTTCGGAACAAGCGGTTTTTTGTGCATTATGCTTCCTGTTATAATAACCATAATTCCTGCTGTGAAAAAACGTATCCCCGCAAAAAGTATCAATGACATCGGTTGTGAAGTGTCAACGCCAAAAAGCCAGTAACCGATTTTTACGCAGGGAAAAGCACTGCCCCACAAAGCAGAGCAGAATATTGCGAGAATTGCAGCTACCCAAGTTTTTGTCAGAATATCGGCTTTCATAATGACCTCGTTATATGCACAAAATAAGCGGTGTATCTTCGGCACAAACGCACAGACACACCGCTATATATTTTATCACTCTGAAAGAACAAGGTCAATACTGTTTTTTCTGATATTCCGACAGCGTTGCGGAACGCACAGCATCATCCGGAATGTTATCTGCTGAGCCGCATTGCAATCACCGATATATCGTCGCTCTTTTCGTCACCGGCATAGAATCTGGCAGTATTGGCGACTTCTTTAGAGAATTCCTTAAGGTCGGGCTGTTTATCCATTTCCCTGTAAAGCCATTTCTCGTTCAGCTCTGCACCGTCGCTTGTCATAACTATCATATCCCTGCTTCCTATCGTAAACGTTCTCCTGTCGTAGACAGGCTCATCCTTTACTCCTATCGGCAAGCCCTTACAGCCTATGGTGACAAAGCGGTTTCCGCACTTGATATAAGTGTTGGCACTGCCTGCCTTGTATAAGTCGATCTTTCCGCTGTAAAGATCGACAGCGCATATTTCAAGCGTAGCAAAGCTCTCATCGGAGGATTTGCACACAAGCGATGTATTGATCACGCTGATTGCCGCCTCCACTCCGACACCTGCCTGCAAAAGACGTATAAGCATAGCGCAGGCAAACGATGAGTCCACTCTCGCCCTGCCTCCGCTGCCCATACCGTCCGATAATACAACATACGCTGTACCGTTCTTATCTATGAAGCTCTCGTAATAATCGCCGCAGGCAGTACCCTCCGTCTTGCTTATCTGACATATTTCAACGTCAAGCGTGTAGGTGGTTCCCGAAAAAAGACTCAGCTTACATGCCCCTCCGACACGGCTCAATGTCGGCAAATCAAAGCGGCGGCGAAAAGCAAGCGTCATAGCCTCGCATATATCCTGCTTTGATGCGAAAAAACCGGTATCGGAATATGCCTCGACAAACATTCTTCCCTGCTCGCCAAGCTCCACATTCACTGCGTCTGCATCTTCACAGCCGAGCTTCGACAACACATTGCAGGCGGTTTTGTTGTACTGAGGTTCTATTTCTCCGCTGTTTTCAATCTCATCGGATAACTGTGAGAGAATCTGCTCCGTTGCCGACAGCTGAGCCGTCAGGATATTACGCATACGGGCAATTCTTCGTTTTTCCGTACTGCTCGCTACATAAACATCACACAGCCTGCGGATTTTGTCAATCAGTTCCTGCTTTTTAGGGCATCGTTCGCTTAAAGGCTCAGAAAAAGCATCAGGACCCACACTTTCACCGGACTTTACCATATTTGTAATCTTTGCAAACTGTTTAATGCTGTCGCCGTACTCCTTGCCCCAGCATTGCATATTATACCTGCACTTACGGCATATTTCGTCACAGGCTGTATTGTACACCCAGCTTATATCGCTTCCTATATTATTATCCAGCTTTTCGGCAGTGATACCGACCGTTCTTCTGACCTCGGCAATCGCTCCTCCGGCAAATTTCAGCCGTTTTGAAAACAGTTTTCTGACGCTGTTTTCACCCGCTTTAACTCTGGCAATATCGCCCTGCTCGGCTGTAAGCTTTGCCGGTAACAGCATAAAGACCGCCGACGACATGAATATGCAGGCAACAACGGCGAGCTTTGAATTATCCATTCCGAACAGCGCAGTGCCAAGCGTTGCGGTCAGCACAAAGGCTCCTGCGGCACTCAGCTTTCTTCCGCCGCTGAACATACCTCCGACAGCCGCCGCAGGAGCAACAACAGCCGCAAGAAAAGCGTAGTCGGCCGTGGCAACCGCACACCCGAGTGCAGACACCGCACCGCACACAGCACCTGCTCCCCTGCCGTACTTCATAGCACTGCAAAGAGAAAGGCAGGATGCGAAAATTATTCCTATATTGAAGATGCCGACGCTGTAGTGCGAAAGTATACCGGACACTATAGCACAGCCGCCCAGAACGCAGATAAAGCTGTGAGGATCGCTGCGGACGGTTATCTTTGCTATCTCACGCTTTTCGGCAAGCCGTGACAAGCGTAAAGCGACAACCGCACCTCCGCCTGCCATGACCGAAAGAATGATGCAGTTCATCACCTCGCTTACGGTAGATGATGTGAGAAAATTCGCCGCAAAGACAGAGCCTGCCGCCGTGACAGCCGATACTATCTCGGACACGGCTGATTTTCTGTGTGAAACTATCATACGGATGGCAACAACGGAAAGCAGAGCCGATGTAACGGTAACGCCGTCGGTATAATTTCCGCCGAGAATATAGCCTGCAACACTTCCCACAAATGCGCTGATACAGTCGATTCCGCTCATAGCCGCCGCAAACGATGCCGCAAACGGCGATGGCTTTCCAAGCACCGTACTCATTGAAATTACCGCCGCCGCTATCATTACAGCCGTACATCTTATTACCGAATGTTCACGGATATTTATCTTATCCTTTGTTACTGCCCTTGACATTTCAAACTTCCTTTCGCTTTCAGACATCAGTCACCGACTATGTAATTATTTTACAGTTGTCCGACAGCGTTTTTTGTCGCAATGGGTAATGATATTACGCAAAAGAAAGGAGGTGCTGTCGTTTACGGTATAATGCGATTTCAAGCGATTATTTTCGGTAAGATTTTCTGCTGAACGCCGGCATAAACAACGCCGAAAGGTTGTGATTGTTATTTGTTTATATTTACAATTTTTGTTGTCTAACATTCACAAAAGCGATTGTATAAGCTTGATTTTGTACAATAAAAATGTTAATCTGATAATAAGGAAGTGTTTCTTTACGCAAGAACAGGAAGTCAACACAAGAAACAAAACAACATAATAAGAAAAACGGGGTGAACTATTGTGAAAAAACTTACTAAAACAGCAATTCTAATCTTATCGGCACTTATGTTATTCGGTTGTACGGACAACAACGCACAGAGCGGTGCAGGAGATACTACACCGCCTGCGGAAAATTCGGTTACCGACAGTAAAAATGAAAGCAAAACCGAAAGCTCGGCTACA
>OOAE01001275.1_pt1 | contig 18602 bp, 14 predicted proteins | sample 1671271 | NCBI WGS metagenome assembly OOAE01 (sample SAMN06348139, study PRJEB24527) | human gut metagenome | biome: human gut; feature: ankylosing spondylitis patient; material: feces | host: Homo sapiens | place: China | collected 2015-10 | reverse complement strand
CAACCGCGCCTTACTATCGTGAGGCGCGAGTGACGTTTGCTTGGCGGCAGACTGCCTACCGAATGCGGCATTGCTGACGCTCGCCGCATTGTGGAGACTGGAGATAGACGGAAATTAGGCTGTACTTCTACAAGATGGGCAGAGCGGCAGCGGATAATAGAAGCAGAGGCAAATCGTATAGTAAAACCAATGGCGGCGAGCGTTAGCAATGCCGCCACGCAGGCACTTTCACTCCGGAGGCATGAAAGTTGTTCGAGCTCCAGATTGCCAATCAAAGCCTTTCTCTTGGGGGTCAAAGGGGGATATTCTCTTTCCACGGAAAGAGAATATCCCCCTTAATCGTCCCCCTGCACGGTGCAGGGAAAACCCCGCCCTTTCGGGCGGCCTTGATTCATTGTGCCATATCGGCACGAAAATAAACCGTCCGCTCTGGCAGCGATAAGATCAGCGTATACTCGCTGCTTTTCCCGCCCGCAGCATCGGTGTATTCCGTGACGCCGACAAGCGCCGTACCGGTCTCGCTATCCAGCGTAAGATCATAGAGGACGTCGTTCGCAGCGTGCTGGGTGAGGGTGTAGGTGCCGCTTTGCGTGCTGCCGTCTGAATCCGTGAGCGTCAGCGTGCCGTCCTGTGCGGCGCAGGTGAGGACGGAGAGGTCGAGCGGCTGTCCCGCGCTGTCGATGGCGTTTGCGTATGTCCAGTCGTGGCCCTCGATGGTCAGGCCGTCATCCGTTTTGCCGCAGCCGACAAGTAGAAAAATGAGCAGCAGCGGCAATAAAACTTTAATCTTGCCCGTCATGTGTTTTTCCTTTCCACCTCTTGATTTTCAGCGCGAGCAGCACACCAAGTCCCACGACAAAGAGCGACAGTGCGGCTAAAAACAGATGTGAAGGGAACCGGCCCATAACGTAGATGTCTGTCGCCATATCAACGCCGCCGACGATCGAAACATCCTCTGGAATAGGCGGTCCGGCAGTAAAATACTGTACGGCACATATGAGCAGTACCGGTACGCTGACGGCCAACAGCACCCATGCGCCAATGCGCAGGGTTTTTGTGCGCTTATCGCGTGTTTTCTCCGATATGCTTGCGAGAGCGTTCCCATCTGGCGTGCCGGTCAACTCTGCGAGCGGAACGCCGAAAAAGCCCGAGAGCGCGAAGAGATTCGCCGTGCTCGGCAGCGACGAGCCGTCCTCCCACTTCGTCACGGCCTGCCGCGAGACCTCGAGTGTCTGCGCCAGCGCCTCCTGTGACAGCCCGCGCTCCTTTCGAAGCGTGCGGATACGCGCGCCGAGTTCGTTGTCCATGATCGTGCCTCCTTTGCCTTGATGGCGCTATCGTAGCAGTTTTTGGCGCAAAAGTCCACCAAGTATTCCGCTACTATCGGTAGCGAAACGGAAAAAGCCGCCCGAGTGGGCGGCTTTTCGCGCGTATTTACTTCTTGCGGCAGCTCAGCTCGCCGTTTTCGGCGTCGAGCACGAGCGTGCTGCCCGCGGCGAGGTCGCCGCGCAAAATCTCCTTGGCGATCAGCGTCTCCGCCGCGCTCTGGAGGTAGCGCTTGAGCGGACGCGCGCCGTAGATCGGATCGAAGCCGCGCTCGATGATGAGGCTCTTGGCCGCATCCGTGACTTCGAGCCTCAGCGTCTTGTCGGCAAGACGCTTCTTGAGACCTTCCATCAGAATGTCGATGATGCCGCTGAGGTTCTCCTTCGTGAGCGGCTTGAACATGATGATCTCGTCGAGACGGTTCAAAAACTCCGGGCGGAACGCGCGGCGCAGCTCGCCCATGACGGCGGCGCGGGCGTCTTCCGAAATGCTGCCGTCCGGCTGAATGCCGTCGAGCAGCTCGGAAGAGCCGAGGTTCGAGGTCAGGATGATGATCGTGTTCTTAAAGTCCACCGTGCGGCCCTGCGAATCGGTGATGCGGCCGTCGTCGAGAATTTGCAGCAGGATGTTGAAGACGTCCGGGTGCGCCTTTTCGACCTCGTCGAACAGCACGACACTGTACGGCTTGCGGCGCACGGCCTCAGTGAGCTGGCCGCCCTCGTCATAGCCGACGTATCCCGGAGGGGCACCAATGAGACGCGAGACGGAGAATTTCTCCATGTACTCGGTCATGTCGATGCGCACGAGGTTGTGTTCATCGTCGAACAGGCAGTCGGCGAGGGACTTTGCAAGCTCCGTCTTGCCGACGCCCGTGGGACCGAGGAAGAGGAAGCTGCCGATCGGGCGGTTCGGGTCCGCGATGCCTGCACGCGAGCGCTGGATGGCCTCGGTCACGAGACGCACAGCCTCGTCCTGACCGACGACGCGCTTGTGAATGATCTCGTCGAGGCGCAGCAGCTTTTCGCGCTCACCCTCCATCAGACGGCTGACGGGGATGCCCGTCCACTTGCCGACGATGTCGGCGATCTCGTTTTCAGTCACGGTGTCGTGCACCATGGAGTTGTCGCCCGTGTGCTTTTCGGCTGCGGCCTCGGCGTCCTTGAGCTGCTTTTCGAGGGCGGGGAGATCGGAGTACTTGAGCTTTGCGGCCTTTTCGTACTCAAGGTTCGCCTGCGCGCGTTCGATCTCGCCGTGCATCTGCTCGATCTGGCTCTTGAGCTGCTTCACGCTGTCCACGCCGCTCTTTTCCGCCTCCCAGCGGGACTTCATGGCGTTGAACTGTTCCTTTTCATCGGCAAGCTCTTTCTTGAGCTCCTCGAGACGGTCGCGGGAGAGCTGGTCGTCCTCTTTCTTGAGGGCCATCTCTTCGATCTCCTGCTGCATGATCTTGCGGCGCAGATCGTCGAGCTCTGCGGGCATCGAGTCGATCTCCGTGCGGATCATCGCGCAGGCCTCATCGACGAGGTCGATGGCCTTGTCGGGCAGGAAACGGTCGGTGATATAGCGGTCGGAGAGCGTCGCGGCGGCGACAAGCGCGTTGTCGTGGATGCGAACGCCGTGATAGATCTCATAGCGCTCCTTCAGGCCGCGCAGGATGGAAATGGTGTCCTCGACCGTCGGCTCGTTGACCATGACGGGCTGGAAGCGGCGCTCGAGGGCGGCGTCCTTTTCGATATACTGGCGGTACTCGTCGAGCGTGGTCGCGCCGATGCAGTGCAGCTCGCCGCGAGCCAGCATCGGCTTTAAGAGGTTGCCGGCATCCATGCTGCCCTCGGTCTTGCCCGCGCCGACGATGGTGTGCAGCTCATCAATGAAGAGGATGATCTTGCCGTCGGACTTCTTGACCTCGTTCAAAACGGCCTTTAAGCGCTCTTCAAACTCGCCGCGGTATTTCGCGCCCGCGATCAGCGCGCCCATGTCGAGCGAGAAGATCGTGCGGTCCTTGAGCCCTTCGGGCACATCGCCGCGCACGATACGCTGGGCAAGGCCCTCGGCGATGGCCGTCTTGCCGACGCCCGGCTCGCCGATGAGCACGGGGTTGTTCTTCGTCTTACGCGACAGAATGCGGATGACGTTGCGGATCTCTGCGTCACGGCCGATGACGGGATCAAGCTCCTTCGTGCGGGCGCGCTCGACGAGATCCGTGCCGTACTTCTTGAGCGCGTCGTAGGAATCCTCGGGATTGTCGCTCGTCACGGGGGAGGTCTTGACCTTCGCAAGCTCATCGGAGAAGCGGCTTCTCGTGATGCCGTGGTCGGAGAGCAGCTGGCGCACGCTCTGCGAGCCCTCGGAGAAGATGGCGAGCATCAGGTGCTCAACGGAGAGATACTCGTCGTGCAGCTTTTCGGCGGTCTTTTCGGCAAGGTTCAGGATCTTGCCGACCTCGGGCGAGGCGTACACCTCGCCGCTGCCGCCGGAGATGCGGGGCAGATTGCGGATCAGCGTGTCGAGCTCGGAGAGTAAGCCGTCGCAATCGACGCCCATCTTACCGAACAGTGACCCAATCAGTCCGCCGTCCTGATCGAGCAGGGCATAGAGCAAATGCTCGCTTGTCACATACTGGTTGCCGTTTTCCTGCGCCATGCTCTGCGCGGTCTTGACGGCTTCCAAAGCCTTTTGCGTATATTTTTCAGCATTCATTCAAGTTCACCTCAAATTCGTGTTTTTTACAATTAAGTGATTAAATCAGCAGCGTTCTGCTTCGCAGATCGCCGCGGTAAGCCATTTCAACATCGCTCGCGGAGAGCGAGCCGTCGAGATAGCCCTTGAGCAGCCGGTCGAAGAGCTGGACATAAGCGCTGATCGCACCGGCGACATCATCGGCAGTCAGCGCCTTTCCGCGCGGCATCGCGAGCGGACGGACGAAGCGCCCGTCGTACAGCGCGCAGGAAATGGAGCTGCCGAGAAGCGGTGCGAGGCACTTGTCTTCGATTTGCACCCAGAGCCGGAAGAAGCTCGTCATTGCGGAGATCAGCGCCGCCGACTGCGTGCGGAAGACGATGTTCAGCGAGCCCATCGTCTGGCCGTCGCCGCTGCTCAGATCGACCTCGTACTTGACCGTCGGGCGGTATTTGTACGATAAGCTCGACTTGAGCGACATTGTGGACGAGCCGGGGGCGAAGAACGGCACCAGCTCGCGCGTGGGCGTCATCAGCTCTTCAATGGCCTCAAAGATATCGTTCCAGCGGCGTTCAGGCGTCGGCACGGAGACGTACTCGGCCAAAATCTGGTTGACGAGCGCCGAACGGTTCGTGCCCATCCGGTGGGCCAGCGCGTCGACCTCGCGCACCACATCGTCTGACAGCGTCAGACTGTAAAGATTTTTCTTCATCATGCGCCTCCTTGGAGTTCTTTTCTTTTCTGGATGCTATCATAGCACGTGAACAAATTTTGTCAATAGTTTTATATAAATATATTTACGAGTTATATGCGAATTTACACGGAGTTCATAATTGCGAAGGAAGCGGAAAAAGGGAAAAGCCGCAGTGAATTTCACTGCGGCTTTTCCCTTTTGAGAGATATGAGAGATGAGAGAATAGCAAATTTACAGCAGGCCTTGGAGCAGGATGATGACGATCAGGATCGGCAGCACCCACTGGAAATAGGGCTTGAGCTTGGGCGAGAGCTTGATGCCCGTGCCCTTGTTGACCTCAGCAAGGTACTTGTCAAAGCCCCAGCCCCACTTCATGACGCAGAACAGCAGATACACGAGCGAGCCGATGGGCAGCAGGAGGTTGCTCACAAGGAAGTCCTCGCTGTCGAGCACGTCCTTGCCGAGAATGGGGTGGAAGTCGCTCCAGATGTTGTAGCCGAACACGCAGGGAAGACTCAGGAGCATCAGCAGCACGCCATTGATGAAAACGGCCTTCTTGCGGCTCCAGCCGAAGGTATCCATGCAGACGGCGAGGATGTTTTCAAACACCGCCAGCACCGTGGACATGCTCGCGAACATCATGAAGAGGAAGAACAGCGTGCCCCAGAAGCGGCCGCCGGACATATTGACGAACACCTGCGGCAGCGTGACGAAGAGGAGGGAGGGGCCATTGTCGGGCGCTACGCCGTAGGAGAAGCACGCGGGGAAGATGATCGTGCCGGCCATGAGCGCAACGAAGGTGTCGAGCGCGCAGATGCGGATGGACTCACCGGCGAGGGTGTGATCGTCGGACATGTAGCTGCCGAAAATCTCCATCGCCGCAATGCCGAGCGAAAGGGTGAAGAAGGCCTGATTCATCGCATCGGTGATGAGGCTGCGCAGGCCGTTTTCGCGGATGGAATCGAGCGAGGGGAGCAGGTAGAACTTCATGCCCTCCGCCGCGCCGGAGAGCGTCAGGCTGTGACCGGCGAGAATGAGGATGAGCGCGAGCAGCGCGAGCATCATGACCTTGGACACGCGCTCAAGGCCCTTTTGCAGGCCGAACGAGCAGACGATGAAGCCGACGATGACGATGGCGACTGCTAAAATACCCATTTCGACTGGATCGGACAGCAGCTGGCCGAACACGGCGGACGCGTCCTCCGCGGGCATGCCGGAGTAGAACTTGCCGGTCAGGAACCTGCCAAAGTAGCTCACCATCCAGCCGGAAACCGTCGTGTAGTACATCATCAAGAGGTAGCAGCCGATCAGGCAGAACCAGCCGTGGATGTGCCACTTGGACTTGGGCTTTTCGAGCGTCTTGTAGGCGAGGATCGCGCTCTTGTGGCTCGCGCGGCCGACGGCCAGCTCCATCGTCAGCACGGGAACGCCCATGATGAGCAGGCACAGAATGTAAAAGAGAACAAAATAGCCGCCGCCGTTTTTGCCCGTCACATAGGGGAAGCGCCAGACATTGCCGATGCCGATGGCGCAGCCCGCGCTGACGAGCAGGAAGCCCAGACGGGAGCGGAACGATTCGCGTTTCATGTTGATCGACCTCATTTGTAAAAGATTTATGAACGATGTGCTTATCTTACCGCAGGGAGATGGGCTTTACAAGACCGATTATCGGATGATATAATAAGCAAAACTTATGTTATGAGGAAATGAGTACATGAATCGCAATCAGCTACGCTATTTTGTCTCCGCCGCGGAGCACCGGAGTTTCACAAAGGCGGCGGAGCAGTATTACATCTCGCAGACCGCGGTGACGCAGCAGATCCAGCAGCTTGAGCAGACGCTCGGCTGCGAGCTCTTCGACCGCAGCACACGCCCTGTAAGCCTGACGAGCGCGGGAAAGTCGTTCCTTTTGGACGCAAAAGCGATCTTAGAGCGCATGAGCCGCGCACAGGAACGCGTGCATGACGCGGCGACGGGCCTGACCGGCACGCTGCGCGTCGGCTACGTGCGCGGCTATGAGCGCAGCGACCTCTCGGTCCTGATGCGCCACTTCCACCAGAAAAACGGAAATGTGCTCATCTCGTTCTACCGCTGCTCGACGGATGTGTTGGCCGCGGGGTTACTGCATCAGGAGTATGACATCGTCTTCACTTGGGACTCGACAAACCTGCGCACACAGGAGGGCGTCACGTTTCAGACGGTCGAAAAGGCTCGGCTCGTTGTCGCGCTCTATGCGGGCCATCCGCTCACGCAGCGCCGCCAGCTCACGCGGCAAGAGCTGCGCGGGGAGAACATCTTATATATGTCGCCCGACGCCGCGCCCGATTCCTACGGCGACGCCTTTTTCATGCAGCGCTACGCCGAGGCGGGCTACAAGCCGAACATTCTCTTCCGCTCGGCGGACACCGAAAGCATCCTGATGATGGTTGCGGCGGAGGAGGGGATCTCGCTCCTGCCCGACTACTGCACCAACCGCCTTTACAATGCCGACAACCTCGTCTTCGTCCCGCTCGTGGGCGAAGGGGAGGAGGAAGAGATCATCGCCGCCTGGCAGAGCGGCAACCAGAACCCCGCACTGGGACGGTTTTTGACAGAGCTCAATCAAAAAGACCCGCCTTACTGAGGCGGGTCTTTCCTATTGCAATATCAATTGTAAATTGTCACGATTCGGCCTTTTCAGCGTTCAGTGCTTCAAGTGTCTGCTCCATTTCGGCCGTTTCGGTGCGCGGCTCAAGGCGATGCAGGCAGTCGAGGCATTCGATGCAGTGCTTACGCTTGTCCTGCGGCCAAAGGGCGCTGAGTTCCGGCACGTTGATGGCTTGCTTCTCGAGCAAGAGTCTTATTTTCCAAGTGATGTAAAGTGTAATGCCATTCCACCACGGGGAGCCCATTTTTCGTCCGACGTCAAGTGCCTTACTCAGCCGCGCGGCGGCGGAGACGTACTGACCGTCCTCCACGTCGAACAGCGCGAGGTACGACAGCGCGATCGGCATCTGGCTGTATTCATGGAAGGACTGATAGAGCTCCTCGGCGTACGAGAGCAACTCGCGCGCGACCTCCTTTTCGCCGCTCTGATAGGCGGCGACGCCGCAGTCGGTGTAGATGATGGCCGCACCGGGGTACGAGCCGCGGCGCTGGTTGAAGAGAATGGCCTTGTCGTAGTATTCGAGTGCCTTGTCGAAGTTGCGCTCAAGGCGGTACGTTTCGGCAATATAGTTGTACGCGCCCGCGATGCTGATGACATAGCGGCCCTCGCCGTCCGCGTCGAGTGATTCAAAAAAGCTGATGGAGCGGTCGAGCCAGCTGCGGCACTTGTCGTATTCGCCGATCATCAGGTACATGAGGCCCTGTAGGCGCAGGAACTTACCCCAGTCCGGAGTATTTTCCAAACGCGATTTATACTGCATGCCAAGGCGCAGATGCTCACGCATAACGGGAAGATCATAGGTCTGGATGGCATAGTAGATGAACTGCAAATGCGCGTTCGCGGCCATCTGCCAGTCGCCCGCGGTAGTACTGCTCTTGAGGAGCTGGCCGACAACGGGGAGGCCCGCGTCGTATTCGCCGCCGTGGATGTAGTAGCGGCTTTCGACGTACAGGAGCTGACGCTCGAGCTGGTCGAGCTCCTTGGCGTTTGCGCCGAACTGCGTGGAGCGCAGCGAGGCAAGCTCACGCTCGAGGATCTGAAAGTAGCCGGTCAGACCATCCTCCTTGACTGTCAGCGCGTCCGAGCCGTCGGTCAGGATCGGCATGAGCTCATAGCACATACCGGCAAATGCGTCAAGGGAAAGTACTTTATACTTGAAGGCTTTGAAGGTATCGCCGCCTGCGGTGAAGTGCTGCACGAGCTGATCGTAGAGGTCGGTCGAACTGTCGCTGCCGAGCTGCGCCTCCAGATATTGCGCGGCGCGCAGATGCAGGATGCGGCGCGCGGACTCGGACTGGCGCTGCGAGAGCATCGCCTTCACGCGCTCGTGCGTGAACGAATAGCCGAGCACCTTGCCGCGCGTGGATTCGGTGAGCAGATTTTTCTGCTTGAGCTGGTCGCAGAGGTACAGAAGCTCGAGCGGCGTCTTCGTCAAAAGGGAAGTGAGAATGTCGAACGGCGCCCAGTCGCGGAAGACCGAGATGACGTCGAGCACCTGCAATTCATCGGACGAAAGGCCCGCGAGGCGCATCTGAATGATGCTGTCCGCGCTGGCAGGGATGTTTTTGAGCCCATTCGACTCGTGCATCGAGTCGAGCAGCTGCACGAGGAAGAGGCCATTGCCCTCCGTGCTCTGGTAGAGGTTGTCGATCTCCTTTTGCGAGTAGCGGCCCGGGGCGTAGAAGTTGACGAAGCGCGTTGTCTCCTCCTGTGAAAAGGCATCGATATTGTACACGTCGAGCAGCTTGTCGCGCACGGCGTTGTTGAGCACCTGCTGGGCATAGGGCTGCAAAATGTCGCGGCTCGTGCAGATGATCGTGATGTTCGTGCTGCGCAGGCGGTGCAGCAGCATCGAAAGGAGGTCGGCGCTGTTGTTGTCGATCCAGTGGATGTCCTCCAAAATGAGCAGCACCGGCACCTTTTTGGCGACCGTCGACAAAATGAGCAGCGTGCTCTCAAGCGCGGCGAGATAATCTGCGCCCGCGGGATAGTCGCTCGAAATGCCGGAGAAATTGTGCTGGCATTCAACGGACAAGCAGGGGAAGAGGCCTGCGGCGGTCTTAATGTAAACATCCGGAACACGGATATTTTCGGATTCGAATTTCGGGATGAGCTGGAGCATGATCGTGTTCCACGGGGCGAGCACGGTGTTCATCTCGGACTGGTAGCACGAGGCCTGGCAGATCGCCCAGCCGGAAAAATCGTACTGGTGCAGGATGTAGTTGATGAGGTATGTCTTGCCGACGCCCGTCTTGCCCTGAATCAGCGCGCAGATCTTGTCGCTTTCAAGGCGCGAGCCGTTGCACAGCGATACGAGCTTGTGCAGCACCGCGTCCTTGCCGATGAGCTGCTGGTCGCTGCCGACCTCGAGCTTGTAGGTCGAGGTGTTCCACGCGTCGACGATCTGATAGTAGAGTGCGGAGGTCTCCTTGAGCGGGGAGATGCTGAATTCGTCGGAAAGGTTCTTACAGAGCGTATGGTAAAGGCCAAGTGCTTTACGGAACTTCTTCTGGTCGCGGTAGACCTGCATGAGCGTGGAGAACGCGCTTTCCTCCAGCGGGTCGATGGCGATGTACTCCGTGCCGTATTTTTCGGCAAGGTCGAGTTTACCGGCGTAATACGCCTCCTTTTCCGCCGCCAAAAGCTGGTGAAGGTACTGCGACTGATAGAGATTGCGCTGATCGCTCAGCCATGCGTCAAACGCGGAGGAGTGGGAGACATTGAAGTCCTTCAGAAATTCCCCGTGATAGGCGCTGAGCATGTCGCCGCGCTCAAAATCGTAGACATCGCAGGCGATCTCAACGTCGGCGGAGAATTCAACGATCGAGCGCTGGCTGGGGACGAAGGGATCGAAGGCAAACGCCTTGCGGATGGTGTAGATCGCGTGGCGTAGATTTTTGAGCGCTGTGGCGGAATCGGTATCCTCGTAGAGCAGGCCGATGAGCTCGCTGCGGGTGGTTTTGCGCTTGAGGATCAAATAGTACAAAAGAGCGTCGGCTTTTTTATAGGGGAGCGTGATCTCCCGCCCGTCGACGGAAACGGCGGGCGTACCGAACAGTTTTGCGTTTAACTCAGGCATGTCAAGGCCTCCCAACAGAAATAACACGTTAGTGCAGTAAACAAAGATAGTATATTCAAACCGTTGAAAAATAGCAAGTACTTCGACGGAAACACGATATTCTAAGCGAAAAATAACGCTATGGTCGAATACCTCAACGCTAATTCAACGCGCGTATGATATAAAGGCAGCATCAAAATAGTACGGGTCTGCCTTTTGCTGCCCGTTTAGTTTAGGAGGCATCCATTTGAATTACGTTGGAACAGCGCGTCCGATCCACGACGCCAAGGGCAAGGCCACGGGGTATACCAAATACGCCGGCGATCTCTCGCTGCCCAATATGGCGTATCTCTGCATGCTCCACAGCAAGATCCCGCATGGCTATGTCAAGGCGGTCCACGCGGAAAAGGCGCTGGCGCTTCCGGGGGTTTATGGCGTTTATCACTGCCTGAACACCACGGACCGCAAGTATAACCGCTACCGCTCGAACTTCGACCAGGCATACTTACCGAACGAAGAGTGTGCGTTCAACGATTACGTGCGCTTTGTGGGCGACAAGATCGGCGTGGTCGCGGCCTGCGACCAGGAAACAGCGGAGAGAGCCGCGCGTCTTGTCGAAGTCGAGTATGAAGAGCTTCCGTTTTCCATCGGCTTTGATGATACGCTCGCGGGCAAGAACTGCCTGGAGGGCGAAACACCCGTCCGAGACGAATACACGCTGGATGTCGGCAAAAAGCAGGAGAGCACCGAAGGGCTCATTGAGGTGTGCAGCACGATGGAGCTGCCGCGCCTGCATCACGCCACGATGGAGACGCACGCCTGCATTGCTGACTACGATCCGTATATCGACATGCTGACCGTTTACTGTCCGAATCAGGCCGTGCACGGCATTCGCACCGTGCTCGCGGACTATCTGGAGATGCCGGAGAGCCATGTGCGCGTTATCAAGGCGACGATGGGTGGCTCGTTCGGTGCCAAGCAGGAGTGGTTTTTGGAGCCCGTCGCGGCGCTCGTCGCCAAAAAGCTCTGTTGCCCCGTCAAGCTCGTCTACTCCCGCGGCGAGGCGATGACCGACACGATCGTGCGCGGCGCGATGCGCATGAGCGCGCGCGGCTACTACACGCCCGACGGCGAAATGAAAGAGATCTACTGCGATGTGACGCTTGACGCGGGCGCTTACATCGGCAACGCGGGCGACTATATCCGCGCGCTGGCCGGTAAGCCGACACGCTGCTACCGCATCCCGTACATGCACTATCACGGGCAGGTCATCAGCTCGAATTCGCCGGTCTCCGGCGCGTTCCGCAGTTGGTCGGCGGCAGAGGAAGCGCTGATGATGGAGCGCCAGATCGACGCCGCAGCGGAAAAGCTCGGCATCGACCGCCTCACGATCCGCCTCAAGAATGCGGCGCATGCCGGCAAAGAGGACAAGAAGCTCCACCTGTCGCTCGAAGACATCCGCATCGGCGATGCGATCACACTCGGCAGCGAAAAGTTCGGCTGGGACAAGCTGAAAGCTGAGGACGCGGCGTTCAACGCCTCCCAGCAGCGCTACCGCAGGGGCGTCGGCATCGGGATCGGCGGTCACGGCAATACATACTTCCCGCGCTTCAATGACTACGGCGAGGGCAGCATCAGCTTAAATGCCGACGGCTCGATGCAGGCGAATTTCACCCTGCACGACCACGGCTGCGGCACGGTGACGGCGATGCGCATGATCGCCGCCGAGGTGCTGAAAGTGCCCGAGGATAAGATTTACATGACCGAGGGCGACACCGCGGTCACGCCCATCGACTACGGCTGCTTTGCCAGCCGCACGACCTATGTGGTCGGCCGCGCCGTGCAGGATGCGGCGAACGCCCTGAGAAAGAAGATGCTGCACGCGGCGTCTACGCTTCTGGATATTCCAGAAGACAAGCTGTTCTTAAACAACAGCCACATTTGCCGTGCGGGGCAGGACGAGCCGCTCCTTTCGTTTGCCGAGCTCGCCAAAAAGAGCATGCACACCCACGCCGGCAACCTGACGGCCTACGCGAGCTATTCGAACGTGACGAACCCCGGCGTGACGGGCGCGCACTTTGCCCATGTCGAGGTCGACACCTGGACGGGCTTTACAAAGGTGCTCGACTATCTCGCCGTGCACGATATCGGTCAGGCCATCAACCCCGGCCTGTGCGAGGCGCAGATCCAGGGCGCGGTGCAGATGGGCTGCGGCGCTGCGCTGCGCGAAAAGATGACCATGCAGAAGGACGGCCGCTGCACGGAGAGTTTGTCCAAATATCATCTGTTCCTTGCAAACGACCTGCCGAACATCCGCGTGGAGCTTTTGCAGGACGGACACTCGAAGGAGGGCCCGTTCGGCGCAAAATCCATCGGCGAGGTCTGCTATGTGCCGGTCGCTCCGGCGGTGTGCGGCGCGGTGAACGACGCGCTGCACGCGAACCTCTCGGTGCTGCCGTATGATCCCGACTGCATTCTCAAATATCTGGCGGAGGTGAGAGAGAACCATGACGCTTAATTTTATTGTAAACGGAAAGCCCGTCACGCTCGAAACCGAGCCTGACCGCCGCCTGCTCGACATCCTGCGCGAGGACCTGCACCTCACGGGTACGAAGGAAGGCTGCGCGGGGGGCGAATGCGGCGCGTGCACGGTGCTGCTCGACGGCGAAGCCGTCCACTCCTGCCTGACCGCCGCCATCCAGCTCGAAGGCCGCGAGGTCACGACGATCGAAGGCCTTGCCGAAATGGGCGCTCTCGACATCATCCAGACCTGCTTTGTCGAAGAGCTTGCCATCCAGTGCGGCTACTGCACGCCCGGCATGATCATGTCTGCCGAGGCGCTGCTGCGCAAAAATCCTGACCCGACGGAAGATGAAATTCGTCTGGCGCTCTCCGGCAATATCTGCCGGTGCAGCGGCTATGTCCAGATCGTGCGCGCGGTCAAGCGCGCCGCGAAGGAGAGGAGGGAAGCGCAGTGCAGAGCTTAACGCCCAAAACGCTTGCCGAGCTCGCGCAGGCACTTTCCGCCGCCACGGAAAAGGCGAAGGTCATCGCAGGCGGCACAGACTTTATCATCAAGGAGCGCGCGGGCAAGTTCGCGCCCGACCTTTTGATCTACCCCGGCTTCATTCCCGAGCTGAACACCGTCACGAAAGAAAACGGCGTACTGCGCATCGGCGCGGCCGTGCCGATGAACGGCATCACCGCCGCACTCAAGGACGACAAGGCGTTCTGCGCCATCGCGGACGCGGCGTCCGACGTCGGCTCGCCGCAGATCCGCGCCAAGGGCACGATGGCGGGCAACCTCTGCAACGCCTCGCCCGCGGGCGACATGCTTCCGGTCTCGTGGCTGTATGATGCGCAGCTTGAGCTGATGAACGCGGACGGAATGGCGAGTGTGACGCCGGTGAACGGCTTTATCACCGGCCCGCAGAAGACGATCTTGCGGCCGGATCAGGCCGTCACGGCCATTCTGGTCGACTTGAAGCAGTTTGAGGGCTTTGTCAGCGCGTTCCATAAGATCGGTTCGCGCGAGCGCGTGTCCATCTCCCGCGAGGGACTGGCCGCCGCCGTCAGGCTCGACGAAAGCGGTAAGGTCGAACAGGCGAGACTTTCTCTCGGCGCGGTCGGCGGCACGCCGATCCGCGTGACGGACGCAGAGGAGTATATGCGCGGCCGCGTGCTCGATGAAAAGCTCGTCGAAGAGATCACGCCGATGGTTGCCGAGACCATCCACAACAACTGCCGTCCGGCAAATCGCCTCTATAAGACTGAGGCCGCCCGCGGCCTGACGGCGGATACCTTCGCCAAGCTGATGAGCCGCCTGTAACGCGAAAAACAGCATAGAAAAAGGACGCATCCGGTCGGATGCGTCCTTTTTGCGGTCATTTTACTTGCGCAGCTCCAGCAGGGGAGCGAACCGGAGGTACAGATCGTGCTTGCGCGCGGGGGGTGATGTATCGCCCTGTGCCACCTGACGGTGACGGACGATGTTGTTGTTCGTCAGATGCGGCTCGATCTGCTCGGCACCCTCGGCCATAGACTCGCGGACGTTCATGAGGGGCTTTTTGACTTCGAAGTCGATCTTGACGCGCCGCGCAGCCTCGCGGCAGGCATCCGCCGTCTCCACGGCGACGCAGAGCAGGCGGTCGCCGATGAACTTCGCCTCCTTTGTCAAAAGCACAACATCCTTGAGCAGCAGCTCTGCCGGCGGGTTGCCGGAGGGGGTGTACATCGTCTGCGGCACCTCATCGGGCAGAAGGCAGCCCAGATAGCCGGGGAACTTTTCCGCCTCGGACGTGTCGATGCTCAGCACTCTGGCCGAGGAATACGGGCTGCGGATAACGATGGCGTAGGCCTGATCCGGCAGGTTCATATCGTCGGTGTAGGCAATCTGTCCCCTTGCCTTTTCCATCGACTCACGGCGGGGAATGTAGTGATCGACTACGCGGAATTCCTGCTTCATTTTGTCGCCTCCCCGTCCATGTACTTGACCGCGAGCTGCACGGCTTCGATGATCTTGCTGTATCCTGTGCAGCGGCAGAGATTGCCAGAGAGCGCTTCGCGGATGGCCTCCTCATCGGGGTGGGGGACTCAGTCGAGCAGTACCTTGACCGAGAGAATCATCCCCGGCGTGCAGAAGCCGCACTGGATCGCGCCCGCGTCCATAAACGCCTGCTGGAGGGGGTGCGGCTCATCCGCCGTGCCGATGCCCTCAATCGTCACAACGTCGCTGCCGTCCGCCTGCTCGGCGAGCACACAACAGGAGTCCGCGGCGCGGCCATTGTAGATGACGGTGCACGCACCGCACTCGCCGAGCTCGCAGCCGCATTTTACGCCGGTCAGGCGCGCCTTTTCGCGCAGGAGATGCAGAGCAGCGTCTCCTGCGGTTCGGCCTCGAACGATCGGCGCTCATGATTCAATGTCAATGTAACGGTACTCATGAAAAGAGATTCCTTCTTTTTTAGGCTTTCTCGGCTTCCTCAACGACCTTGAGCAGCGAGCCGTCCTTGATGACCTGATAGGACTTTTCGATGTCGATGCTGAGGTTGCGGTCGGCATCATAGTAGGGGATAGTCTTGCGGTAGGCGTCCTTGAGGGGGCCGGTGACCTTGCCAAGCTTGAGCAGGTTGTCAGCGCGCTGGTCGCGGCGCATTTCGACGGCCTGGGCCGCGTGCATGAGCTCCATGCCGAGCATGTAGCGCAGATTGTCGACGATGCGGAGAGAACGCATACCGGCGAGCGGCAGGTTGCTGGCGTGATCCTCGATGCCGTTGGCGAAGGAAGTGATGTCGAGCGTCGTCGTGTTGGCGAGCCAGCGGTTCTCGGCATCGAGCGCGGCGAAGGTCTTCTGCATCGTGGAGAACGCGATGGTCTTGACCTCGTGCGGCGTCAGGAAGCGGTTGAGACCCGTGAAGCCGGGGTCGACGATCTTGTAGAGGCGGTTGACGATGGCGTGGGACATGTGGCACAGCGCCGCGGCCAGCATGTCGACGCCGAGAGAGAGGGTCGTTACCTCAAAGTTCGGGCTGACGGATGTGGTGCCCTCCTCGTAGAGGATGCAGGGGTTGTCGTCCGTGCGGTTGATCTGGAGTTCGAGGATCTTCTTGACGTACTCAAGAGAATCGTAGACAGAGCCGTTGATGGCCGCGCCGCAGCGGAAGGAGAGGGGGTCCTGCAGCGCGCGCTTGGAGTCGGGATGCTCGAGATAGCTGCCTTCGAGGAAATTGCGGCACTCTGCGGCGCAGTGGATCTGACCGGGCAGGCCACGCACCTCGTTCACGCGCTCGCCGAGCGGCTGGAGGCCGCCGTTGAGACCTTCGAGGTGCAGGCAGTAGATGGCGTCGCTCAGCTTGATGAGCTCTTCGACCTCCTTGACGAGCAGGACCACCATGGATTCGCCCTGCGCGTTCGAGGAGACGATGGAAAGGCCGTCCTTCGGGCCGAGGATCGCGGGCTCGATGCCCTCGGCGCGCATGGCGTCGATCGCGGGGATGATCTCGTCGTGATATTCGACCTCGCCCTGGCCGATCATGGCCTGACCGATCATGCTCATCGTGCTCACGTCACCCTCGCCGACGGCGCCGCGGCGCATGGCGCGGGGATGGATGCCGCGATTTAAGAACTCCTCATACATTTTAAGAATGTTCGAGGCGATACCCGTGCGGCCGCAGAGGGCGGTGTTGAGGCGGATGCACATCATCGCGCGCACTTCTTCGACGCTGGCAAACGGCGCAACGCCGAGGGAGTGGCTGTTGATGAGGTTGCGGTTGTACTGCTCGAAAAAGTCCTGGCTGAATTCGCGGTCCTTGTTCCAGCCCACGCCGTGGTTCAGGCCGTAGACGGGCTTGCCGTCAGCCGCCATGTCAAAAAGCACCTGGCGGGATTTGTCGACGAGGGGGATGACCTCAGGGTCGATCTGCACGGGGCGGCGGTCATAAACGACGGAGTAAAGATCCTCCAGCGTCAGGTCTTTTCCGTTTAAGATCAGAGTTTCGCTCATTTTGTAAAAACCTCCTTGCGGTAAATAAAACAAATTGTTGTCACTTTGATTGTTTATATTATAATAGTGAGCCGTCAAAACAGCGTTGAAAATTATGAAAGAAAAAAATTTACCCCGTTCAAACGATTCAACGTTTTTCCAACTTTACTGTGCTATAGCGTCGTAATCGCGGGAAAGGCAACGAATTTTGCGGTAAGGAAGACGCAAAAATAGGCACCTCGCTCAAACTTCGCAGGGAGGAAGGCAGATCCCTCTCTGCAACGAAACAACAGGAGGAGAAAATGCTTACACTGATTGACAATATTACAATTGTCCTGTGCGTGGTCGGCATTTTCGCCATCAGCGTCTTCATGAGCAAGAAGAACACTGATATGGAAGCCTACTATCACGCAAACAAGGCTCTGCCTTGGTCTCTCGCGGTCGGTACGATCGCTGCATCCTGGTACGGCGGCAACGGTACGATCGGTACGGTCGGCTATGTTACCACCATGGGCCTTTCCGCATTCTTTATCTGGTCCATCGGCGCGCACCTTGTGCGTTTCCCGCTGGCTCTGTGGGTTGCTCCCCGCATTTCCGTCAAGGTCAACTCCACGATGACCGAGCTGCTCGACCGTTTCTACGGCCGCATTGCTTCCTTTATCGGCGCGATTGTCCTGCTGGCGACCTGCCTCTCCATCTCTGAGATCGGCGCCTGCGGTTACGTCAGTGTTGCTGCGTGGAACATGAACAAGTTCCTCGCCGCGGCCATCGTCATTGCCATTTCCATCGGCCTTTCCTGCGTTGGCGGCCTGCTCGGCGTCGCCATCACCGATATGATCTTCTTCTTCCTGATGATCGTATCTGTCGCTTTTGTCTTCCCCAGCGCGTTCTACGGCGTGGGCGGCTTCGCTGCTCTCGACGAGATCTTCAGCACGGTTGATCCCGCGATGATGACCCCGTTCGGCGGCATCCCCCTGGGCCGTGCCATCGTGCTGATCCTCATCTGCATCAACGTCTATAAGGACCCCGCGTTCTATCAGCGCTTCACCGCTTCCAACGGGCCCAAGACCGGTAAGCGCGCGATGCTGACCTGCTTCTCCATCTGGCTGAGCATGGACGTTTGCCTGATGTTCACCGCTATCGTCATCCGCGCAATGGATCCCGCGCTGACCGTTCAGCCCGAGGTTGCTTACATGCAGCTCGTTCTCAGCGGTCTGCCTCCCGTTGGCCGCGGCCTGTTCGTCTTCGCGATGCTCGGCGCCATCATTTCCACGATGGATACCTACTATCTGGTCGGCGGCGAGATCGTGTCCAACGATATCATCGGCGTCCTGCGAAAAAAGCCCCTTACCGACAAGCAATCCATCTTCATTTCCCGTATTGCCTGCGTGGTGTTCGGCGTGATCGGCCTGAGCGTTGCGTTCAAGTTCAAGCTGGTCTATGATGCGATGATCCTTGTCACGAGTCTCTCCATGTCTGCGCTGTTCGTTCCCATGATGGCTGCCATCATGTACGATGGCAAGAAGACCAACATGTCCGGCCTCTGCTCCATGATCGTTGGTATCCTCTCTTGGCTCTGGTTTGACTTTAATCCCCTCAGCATTGAAGCCCTCGGCGGTAACGTCGATCCGATGCTCGTGTCTCTGCCTATGCTTATCAGTAAGAAGTCGTTGGCAAACCGTGAGTTGTGGAGGTGAAAACAAATGAAGTATTTAGT
>OOAE01001264.1_pt1 | contig 18728 bp, 18 predicted proteins | sample 1671271 | NCBI WGS metagenome assembly OOAE01 (sample SAMN06348139, study PRJEB24527) | human gut metagenome | biome: human gut; feature: ankylosing spondylitis patient; material: feces | host: Homo sapiens | place: China | collected 2015-10 | reverse complement strand
AGGCGGACGGCACCGTCAGCGCGTACCTTGAATCCGCTGAGCTGGGCTCCATCTCCAAGCGCGGCACTCCCCCGGCGGGGTAAAAAAATCCCCGGTGCCGAAGCACCGGGGATTTTTTTCAGACTGATGTAATTAGTCAGCAGGATTGATAGCGCCGTTGGGGCAGGTATCCGCGCAGGAACCGCAATCCAGGCAAGCGCCAGCGTCGATCACGTACTGAGAATCGCCCTGGGAGATAGCGCCCACGGGGCAAGCGTCTGCGCAAGCGCCACAGCTGACGCAAGCGGAACCGATCTGATAAGCCATTTTGAGTACCTCCATTAAGATTTGTCACCGTTATTGTATCATGAAAATAAAAAAATGCAAGACCTTTCTGAAAGGAAACAAGGCGAAAATTGTGGAAGACCGTGAAATTGACACCATGCGGGTAATGTGATACTATTTCATATAGAATGAAAAAGGAGGCCGTTCCATGGAATACACCTATGAATTTTTTGAAAAAAGCGCCCAATACGTCCGGGAAAAGCTGGATTTTCAGCCGGAGATCGGCATTATTCTGGGCTCGTCTCTGGGGCCGTTTGCCGCGCAGGTGGAAAACCCGGTGGTGATCCCCTATGAGGATATCCCCAACTTCCTGCGCTCCACCGTGGCCACCCACGCGGGCAAGCTGATCTGCGGCACCGTCAGCGGCAAAAAGGTGGTGTGCATGTCCGGGCGGTTCCACTCCTACGAGGGGTATGACTTCCCCCAGCTGACCGCGCCGATCCGGCTGTTCAAGCTGCTGGGCTGCCGGGCGGTGATTTTGACCAACGCCGCCGGCGGCGTGAATCTCAGCTTCAAGCCCGGCGACATTATGATCATCAATGACCAGATCATGCTGCCCGGCTGCTCCCCCATGCGGGGCCCCAACATTCCGGAGTTCGGCCCACGGTTTTTCGACGTACAGAAGATGTACAGTCCGGAGCTGCGGGCCATCGCCAAGGAATGCGCCCAGGGCAGCGGTCTGACCTTCCACGAGGGCTGCTACTTCTTCATGCAGGGCCCCCAGTTTGAGACGGCGGCGGAGATCCGCGCCATCCGCACGCTGGGCGGCGACGCGGTGGGCATGTCCACCGTGACCGAGGCGCTGACGGCGGCCCACTGCGGTCTGCCCTGTCTGGGCTTCTCCGTCATCACCAACATGGCGGCGGGCATTCTGGATCAGCCCCTCACCGACGAGGAGGTCAACGAGGTAGGCCATCTGGTGGCCGACAACTTCAGCGCCTATCTGAAAAAGGTGCTCTCGAGGATGTGAGCCCATGACCACATTACTGAAAAACGCGTGGATCTACACGCCGCAAGGCGTGATCGAGGGCGGCTATGTGGTGATCGATGAGGCTGTGATCGTCTCGGTGGGCGCGGAGCGCCCGGAGGGCCGCTTCGACTGCGAAAAGGACATGTCCGGCAAGCTGCTGCTGCCGGGACTGGTGAACGCCCACACCCACGCCGCTATGACGCTGCTGCGGGGCGTGGGAACTGACCTGCCGCTGCAAAGGTGGCTGTTTGACAGCGTATTCCCCGTGGAGGGCCGCATGACGGCGGAGGATATCCGAGCCGGTACGGCGCTGGCGCTGCTGGAGATGTTGGCCTGCGGCACCACCAGCTTTTCCGACATGTACTTCTTCCCGTGGGAGGCGGCGGAGCTGGTGGCGGTGTGCGGCATCAAGGCCAACCTCTGCTATCCGGTGCAGGCCTTCGACCCGGCGGAGCCCTACGAGAAGAATGAAAGTGCCCGGAAGCTGGAACGATTCTATAAGGACTGGCACAACGCCGCCGAGGGACGCATTCGGGTGGACGGCTGCCTTCACGCGGAGTACACCTGCAATCCCCACGTGGCGGCGGGGACGGCGGCGTGGTGCCGCCAGAACGGCGTGAGAATGCACATTCACCTCAGCGAGACGAAAAGCGAGCATGATATCTGCATCGAGAAATACGGCAAGACCCCGGCGGCGTGGATGAACGATCTGGGAGTGTTCGACGTGCCCTGCGCCGCCGCCCACTGCGTGTGGGTGACGGCAGAGGATCGGGCGCTGCTGCGGGAAAAGAACGTCAGCGTGATCCACAATCCCACCAGCAACATGAAGCTGGGCAGCGGGTTCGCGCCGGTTCCGGAGCTGCTGGCAGAGGGTATCAACGTGGCGCTGGGCACCGACGGCGCCGCCAGCAACAACAATCTCAACATGCTGGAGGAGCTGCATCTGGCGGCCATCCTCCATAACGGATACCACCATGACGCGGCCATCCTGTCGGCGGCGCAGGTGCTGGACATGGCGACGATCAACGGTGCGAAATTGCAGGGCCGGGACGACACCGGCGCCATCGAGGCTGGAAAGCGGGCGGATATCATGGCTATCGATCTGAGCGCGCCCCACCTTGTCCCGCATCTTGACACGGCGGGACTGGCGGTGTACAGCGCACAGGCCGCCGACGTTTGCATGACCATGGTGGACGGCAGAGTGCTGTACGAAAACGGCGAATACCTGACGCTGGACAGGGAGCGGATATTATACGATGCCAGAGCCGCCGCCAAGCGGCTGTACGGCGTGTGAGAGAAAAGGAGAACACACACATGGAACGAGCAGACAAGGGCCTTGCCTTTATGATGCAGTATGAAAACGTGGCGTGGTACGATGGCAGCGAGGTGCGCATTCTGGATCGCCGGGTGTATCCACGCAGGGTGGAATTTGTCACCTGCCGCACCCACAGAGAGGTGGCGCAGGCGCTGACGGACATGGTGACCCAGTCCACCGGCCCCTTCACCGCCGCCGCCATGGGTATGGCGCTGGCGGCCTGGGAGTGCCGGGACAGGACGGCGGAGCAGCAGGTGGCCTATCTGGAGCAGGCCATGGACACCATCTCCCACGCCCGGCCCACCACCGTGGGACGGATGCAGCTGATCTGCGGCGGCTGTCTGGAGGTGGCAAAGGCTGCCATCGCGCAGGGCGTGCCTGATGTGGCACTGGCCATCCGGGACTACACGGTGGTCACCAACAACCGGCGCTATAGCCGGGTGGGCCAGATGGCAAAGCATCTGGTGGACAAATTTCCTGACAACGGCACCGTCATGACCCAGTGCTTCGGCGAGACCATCGTGGCCATGATGCTGAAGGAGTGCCGGGAGCAGAGCAAGAACATCCGCCTGTTCTGCCCGGAGACGCGGCCCTATTTTCAGGGCGCACGGCTGACGGCCACCGTGTGTCACGACATGGGGTTTGACGTGACGGTCATTACCGACAACATGCCCGCCTACGTGATGCAGCAGGAGCATGTGGACGTGTTCACCTGTGCCGCCGACGCCATCTGCTGCGACGGCTATATCGCCAACAAGGTGGGCACCTTCCAGATCTCCATTGCTGCCAATTATCTGGGCGTGCCGGTGTACATCAGCGGCATTCCCGACAAGGGCCATCCTACCGTGGATACCGTACACATCGAGATGCGGAACCCGCAGGATACGCTGGAGGCCATGGGGGTAAAGACCGCCGCCGACGGGGTGAAGGGCTACTATCCCGCCTTCGATATCACGCCGCCACAGCTCATCACCGGTGTGGTGACGGATCTTGGCATCTATTCCCCCTATGAGCTGAAAAAATATCTGGAGGTCAGTGAACTCGGCCCCTATGAAATGGTAGTTTAAGGAAAGTAAATAATCGTTCTATTACGAAAAGAGGGTATAAAATGGAGTATTCTCACAAGGAATTGCGGCAGGAGATGGTGGACGTGTGTCTGGAATCTCTGCATGAGGGGATGTTCACCGGAACCAGCGGCAATCTCAGCGTGGCGCTGGGGGACGGCACTATGCTCATCACCCCCACGTCGGTGCGCTATACGGTGATGCGGCCGGTGGATATCGTGCGGTGCGATCTGGACGGAAATATTATCGAAGGCGAATTGCAGCCCTCCAGCGAGTGGCGGATGCACGCCGCCGTATACCGGGCCTATCCGGAGCACAAGGCCATTTTCCACACCCATTCCCCCTACGCCACGGCGTTTGCGGTGGTGCACAAGCCCATTCCGCCGGTGCTGATCGAGACGCAGATCTTTCTGAACGGCGGCGTGGAATGCGCGGAATACGCCACACCCGGCACCTTTGCCGTGGGGGAAAACGCTGTGCCGTGCCTGAAGGATGGCCGGGGCGGCTGCCTGCTGAACAACCACGGCGCACTGGCAGTGGGCAAGGACTTGAACGAGGCCCGCACCCGCGCCCAGTACATCGAGGACAGCGCGAGGATCTATCATTATGCGCTCCAGATAGGAGAACCTGTGGTGCTGGCGAAGTTGTAATAAGCGGCAAAGGATGGTTCGTAGGGGCCGACAGAGTCGTCGGCCCCTACAAAATAACTGGAAGCCCGTGTCAAATGACACGGGCTTCCAGTTATTAAATAATTATTTACTTACGCAATTCCTGCCCAAGTGGCTAGAATTCCCACCACTTCCCGGCAGGCGTAGCCCGCGCCAAGAAACCACGGGCTGAAGCAACCGGCAGACTGAGCCTCCAACCCCGCCTGACGGGCGAAAAGCTGACCCCGGTACTGGTGAAAATTGTCACTGGCGATGACCACATGGGTATCCAGCCCATTCTCTCGGATAATATCCGCGGCGAACAGCAGGTTCTCCCGCGTGTCGAAGGACTTCTCCTCGGCGTAGATCCGCTCCGGCGCGATGCCCATAGCCATCAGTTCACGGGCGGCGCAGCCGCCCTCCGTCACCGTCTCGCTGCTGTTGTCCCGTCCACCGGTGGTGACGCATACCGCGTCGGGATGGGCGGTCAGGTATTCATAGGCGGCCTCGATGCGGCCTTGCAGCATCATGCTGGGGCGGCCGTTGTACACCTGACACCCCAGCAGCACCACAGTATCCGGCGCATTATCACCGGAGGGCCGGTCGGCGGCGGCAAGACCCATAACGGTCAGCACTGCCAGCGCCACAGCCAGCACCAGCCCCACGCCGGACAGCAGCACAGCCTTCAGCCATTTGGGAAGGCGGCGGAAGAAGCCGGGGAAGAAGCACCAAGCCGCCGCCAACAGCAGCAGCGCCGCCGGCCAGAACATGCCGATATGGCATACGCCGATGGCCAGCGGCATCAGGAAATAGACCGCTCCCAGCAGTGAGAGCGTGCCAAGGATGGGTAACAGCATACGATCAGTTCTCCGCGATATGGTTGGCAATGCGCTGCATAATCATGTCCAGCGCCACCAGATTGTGCCCGCCCTCCAGCACGATAATGTCGGCGTACTTGCGGGTGGGCTCCACGAATTGCTCATGCATGGGCTTGACGGTGGTCAGATACTGGGTCACCACCGATTCCAGCGAGCGGCCGCGCTCCTCCACATCCCGCAGGGCGCGGCGCAGGATACGCACATCGGCGTCCGTTTCCACAAAGATCTTGATGTCCAGCAGATCCCGCAGCTCCTTGTTCTGGAAGATCAAAATGCCCTCCACGATCACCACCTTGGTGGGGTGCACCTCCACCGTTTTGTCGGTGCGGTTGTGGATGGCGTAGTCGTACACGGGACAATGGATGGTCTCGCCCCGCTTCAGAGCTTTCAGATGCTCGATCATCAGATCGGTGTCGAAGGCGTCAGGGTGGTCGTAGTTCTGGCGGCAGCGTTCTTCAAAGGAGCAGTCCTGCCGCTTGTAGTAGTTGTCATGATGTACCACGCTGATGTTGCTGCCGAACCGCTCAGCCAGATGCTCGGTCAGGGTGGTTTTGCCGGAGCCGGTGCCGCCGGCCACGCCGATAAAAATGGTATTCATGGGGAACGCCTCCCTTGCAGTATTCCCCTCTATTATAGAAAGTCATCCCCGGAAAAGCAAGAAAAGATGTAAAAAAATGATGAATTTCCAGCATTTTCAGTTGACGGGACGGCTGTTTTGGGAGTATGATAGCAAAGTATTATCAAGAGTATGTCCTTTGGAGGGAAAAACAGCATGAGCCTGATCAAGTGTAATAAATGCGGAGAAGTGTACTCCGACAGCTATAAAAAGTGTCCTTTCTGCGTGGAAGATGAAGAATACTACAACGGTAAAGTGAAAAAGCGCGGCCACCGCCAGATGGAGAAGCGGAAGAAGGCGCCCAGCGTTGTGGGCCCGGTGCTGGTGCTGGCGGTGCTGGTGCTGGCGGGCATTCTGGTGTGGGCCTTTGCCGGTGACACCGTGCGGGGCTGGTTCGGCGGCGACAAGCAGCCGGAGGACGTTGACCCCGGTACGACGCAGAACCAGCCGGTCAATACGCCGGTGGACAACGAGCCGGTGGTCAAGGCACTGGCGCTGGATCACATGTCCCTGCTGATGGCGCCCGGCGAGTCGGAGAAGCTGACCGCCACCGGCGGCGCGGATGAGAGCTATCAGTGGATCACCAGCGATTCCGGCGTGCTGAAGGTGTCTGACGACGGCACGGTCTCCGCCCTGACCGAGGGCAGCGCCGTTGTCACTGTTACCTGCGGCGAGGAGAGCGTGGCCTGCGCCATCACCGTGCAGAAAAAGGCGGACACCACCACCAACACCCCCGACAACGGAACGACCACCAATAAGCCCGACACCAATAAGCCGGATACTACGAATAAGCCCAACAACGGCAACACCAATACCAGTTCTTCCCTGAAGAACCTGAAGATCAAGACTGAATATGGCATAGACCTTCAGCCGAGGGATGATGGCAAGTATGATATTACCATGCAGTCCAGCGAGAAAACCTGTCAGTTGACCTTGGAGGGCATTACTGGTACGCCTACCTGGAAGAGCTCCGATACCAATGTGGTAAAGGTTTCCTCTGATGGTAAGCTTGAGCGCGTCGGTAAGGGTGAGGCCACCGTTACCATCACCCTGGGCAGCGCCACGGCGGAGATCCTGGTGCGCGTCAACTGACAACTGACCTACATACGACACCCGAAAAGCAGCGGCTGTGCCGCTGCTTTTCTTTCGTTTGCGGCGGGATGAGGCCCCTTATCTGCACACGACTGCCGATAAAGCTTTGTAGGGGCGGACGACTCTGTCCGCCCCAGCGATCTATCTTAAAAGCGTTGTCCCACCGCCTTGTCAAACCACATGTCCTGTGGTATAATCGAAACTGGAGAATTATCTTTGGAAAAGGAATTGATATATGACCACGCAGGATTACCGCACCCGCAGTCCGCTGCGGATCTTCTTGAGCTACTTCAAGCCCCACTGGAAGCTGTTTACGCTGGATATCAGCTGCGCCGTTCTGATCGCCATGGTGGATCTGGCCTTTCCGCTGATCTCCCGCACGGCGCTGTACCACTGGCTGCCGGAGAAGAACTACCGGGTGTTCTTTATCGTCATGGCGGTGGTGGCGCTGGCCTTTGTGCTGCGGGCGGGACTGTACTACATCGTCACCTACTGGGGCCACACCTTCGGCATCCGGGTGGAGGCGGATATCCGCCGCGACCTGTTCCATCATATGCAGGCGCTGGGCTTCGATTTCTATGACCGCAACCGCACGGGACAGCTGATGAGCCGCCTGACCACCGACCTGTTCGAGCTGACGGAGCTGGCCCACCACGGGCCGGAGGATCTGACCATCTCCGTCATCACCATCGTGGGCGCGCTGGCGGTGATGTTCCGCATCGAGTGGCGGATGGCCATTCTCATCATGGTCATCATTCCGATATTTCTGGTGGTGCTGCTACTGCTGCGGGGCGGGATGAGCCGCGCCTCGGTGGCGGCCAAGCAGAAGACCGGCGCCATCAATGCCGAGATCGAGTCCAGTCTCAGCGGTATCCGCACGGTGAAGGCCTTCGGCAACGAGCGTATCCAGCAGCATCGGTTCGACTGCGCCAATGAGACGTTCAAAACCGCCAAGCGGGGCTTTCACAAGGAGATGGGGCGGTTCAACGCCACCATGGAGCTGTTTGTGACGCTGCTGAACGTGGCGGTCATTGCCGGCGGCGGCTGGCTGATGATGGGCGGCCGCATGGATTATGTGGATCTGATCACCTTCAGCCTGTATATCACCACGTTTATCACGCCGGTGCGGAAGCTGACCAACTTCGCGGAGCTGTTTTCCAACGGCTTTGCGGGCCTGCACCGCTTTATTGAGCTGATGGGCACCGAGCCCGCCATCACCGACGCGCCGGACGCTGCGGCGATGCCTGCGGTGCGGGGCGCCATCGACGTGAACGACATCAGTTTTACCTACGACGGTGCCGACGAGGTGCTGCACCATGTGACGCTGCACGTGGCGGTAGGCGAGACGGTGGCGGTGGTGGGGCCCTCCGGCGGCGGAAAGTCCACCCTGTGCCAGCTGATCCCCCGGTTTTACGACGTGACCGAGGGCAGCATTGCCATCGACGGCGTGGACGTGCGGCACATCCGGCTGGATGACCTGCGGCGGGCCATCGGCGTGGTGCAGCAGGACGTGTTCCTGTTTGCCGGGACGGTGCGGGAGAACATCCGCTACGGCCGCCCCGACGCCTCCGACGAGGAGGTGGAAAACGCCGCGCGGCGGGCGGAGATCTACGAGGACATTCTGGCGATGCCTCAGGGGTTCGACACCTATGTGGGCGAGCGGGGCGTGCTTCTGTCCGGCGGACAGAAGCAGCGGATTGCCATCGCCCGAATCTTTCTGAAAGACCCGCCTATTTTGATCCTGGACGAGGCCACCTCGGCGCTGGACAGCGTCACCGAGGCGAAGATCCAGCACGCCTTTGACCTGCTGGCACGGGGCCGCACCACGCTGATCATTGCCCACCGGCTCAGCACCATCCGCAGCGCCCACCGTATTCTGGTGGTGCAGGAGGGCCGCATCGCCGAGCAGGGCAGCCACGAGGAATTGTTGCGGAAGCAGGGCGCTTACGCCCGGCTGTATCATACACAGAACTTGGGGGAGATACCTTATGAAACAGGAGAAGATCGATCGGATCAATGAGCTGGCCCGCAAGGCCAAGGCCGACGGCCTGACCGTGGAGGAGGAAGCCGAGCGGAAGGCCCTGCGGCTGGAGTACAAGGAGGCCATTCTGGGCAGCCTGCGCAGCCATCTGGAGAACACGTGGATCGTGGACGAAAAGGGCAACAAGCGGAAGCTGCGGCACAAAGGGGAAGAATAAATGGAGTATCATTACGATTATCATAACGACAGGGACGGCGCTCAGCCGCCGCATCAGCCCAACACACCCCAGCGCACACCCAATCCCAACGGGCAGAGCAACGATTTCGGCGCGTGGCTGCTGATCGGCATCATGTTTCTGGTGGCGTGGCCGGTGGGGTTGATCCTTCTTATTAAAAAGCTCACCGATAATCCGCAGAAGGTCAAAAAGGTGGCCTCCGACACGGCGGCGCAGGTGCGAAGCCGCGCCCAGCAGGCGCAGGCCCGGACACAAGCTCAGCAGAGCGCCCCGCAGACGGCTCAGCCCGTCCAGCAGGCAAGACCGGCACAGACGAAGAAGCAGAGCGCCGTGCAGAAGGTGACGCAGACACCGCAGCCCTCCGCCGGAGGCGCCAAGGCGCTGAAGATCGTGGGCATCGTACTGGCGGCGCTGGGCGGCGCAGCGCTGCTGAACGTAGCCGCCAACGATCTGGGCTACGCCATCCAGTACGGCGAATGGTGGTACTTCCTGCGGCAGCTGTTCTATCCCGTGGGACTGCTGTCCGGCGGTTTGTCGCTGCTGATCGGCAGCGCCGTCATGAAGCGGAAGATGCGCCGCTACGCCAAGTACCTGGCCTGTGCCGGAACGCGGGACACTATCCCGCTGGCTCATCTGATGAAGGCGGCAGAGGTGGGCGAAGCCAAGGCCGAGCGTGATCTGGAAGCCATGGTGGAAAAGGGCATGTGGGGGCCGGACGCCTATCTGGATCGGGGCAACGACATGCTGTTCCGCACACAGGCGGCGGCCAACGCCTATTTCTCCGCTAAGCGCGCCGGAGAGCAGCGGCAGGCCGCCGAGACGGCGGCGCAGAACGCCGATGGCTACGAGGGGATGCTGCTGGCCATCCGCCGTGCCAATGACCGCATCGATGACGAGGTGCTCAGCGCCAAGATCGACCGGCTGGAGACCGTTACCGGCCAGATCTTCAAGGTGATCCAGGAGCAGCCCGCCAAGAAGAATCAGGCCAGCACTTTCCTGAACTACTATCTGCCCACCACCCAGAAGCTGCTGGACAGCTACGCCGACTTTGAGGAAGCGGGCGTCAGCGGGCAGAATCTGGATCAGGCCAAGTCCCGCATCGCGGACACCATGGACAACATCATCGCCGGGTTCGAGCATCAGCTTGACGCTTTGTATCAGGACGCCGCCATGGATATCGACAGTGATATCCGGGTGATGGAGACCATGCTGCGGCGGGACACCGCTACCGCGGCGGACGACTTCGGGCTGGACGGCGGTACCGCCGTGCAGATGCCCGATACGGAAATTGAATGATAGAAAAGAAAACAGCACGGCTTTGACAGGTGGCCGTAAAACAGTTCATGGATCGTATCGGTATCGATACGCTCCATTTCAGCCTGTCAAAGAACCCCAGCTTTCAGAAAGCGAAAGCTGGGGTTTTCCTGTAATTTGGATGGTAACAAACAAATATCAGTGCGAAAATGGAGCTCTTCCAACTCCATTGTGCCAGCTTTTTCAGATTCATGGCAGCATATTTAAGCCTCACCCAAGCAGAAACCCGGGTCAGACCTCGGTGGTGTGTATAGCGCATGGCATGTTTTTCTTTTGCATCCGCAAAAACACGCTCAATGGTTTGTTTTCTCATGGCATAGATTTCTTTGCCGCGTTCCGTTGGCACCAGCGCCTCCAAATCTACGATGATTGGCTCATGCCGTGCATCTTTTCTCCAGCCTTCCATGAAAACACCCCCCGTTTCCTCTATAATAGCAGAAGCAGGGGCGTTTGGGTAGTTTTTTGACAGACTGAGGCAGAGGGTCTTGCCCTCTGCCTTTTTCGCTGTGTAAGCTATGTCAACGGCCGTTCTGACCGAAGTAGTAGTTGTAGAAGTCGCGGAACATGTCGGAGTAGTCCTGACCGCCCTGCTGCTGGTTATCCTGCTGGTTATCGGTGGTAGTATCCTCGCCGGTGGTCTTAGGCTGCTCGTCGAAGGTCAGGTCAAGGGTGATATACTCGCCGTTGCGGTAGACGGTCAGCGTCACGGTGTCGCCTGCCTTATAGTTCTTCTTGGCGGCGGACAGGTCGGTCATGGAGGTGATGGCGGTGTCGTTCACCTTGGTGATCACATCGCCCAGCTGCAAACCGGCACGCTCACCGGCGCCGCCGCTCTCGGTGGAGTAGACGAACACGCCCTCGGTGATGCCGATGTTATACTGGGCGGCCATCTGCTCGGTCATGGTACCGGCCTTGATGGCCAGATAGGCCTTGCCCGTCACCTGACCGTTTTCGATGATGTCGGTGATGATGGCCTGCACGTCACTGATGGGGATGGCGAAGCCCAGACCCTCCACAGAGGTGTCGGAATAGCTGGAATACTTGGCGGACACGATGCCCACCACCTCGCCGTACAGGTTCACCAGCGGGCCGCCGGAGTTACCGGGGTTGATGGAGGCGTCCACCTGGATCATGTTGAAGGGGGTGCCGTCCACGTTGATGGCACGGTCACAGCAGGAGACGATGCCCTGACTCATGGAGAAGGTCAGCTCGCCCAGAGGGTTGCCGATGGCAAGAACGGTATCGCCCACGTTCACGTCCTCGCTGTTGCCCAGCGTGACGGGGGACAGGCCGGTGGCGTCGATCTTGATGACGGCCACATCGTAATCGCTGTCGCCGCCGATGACGGTGGCGTCGTAGGTGTCGCCGTTATACAGCGTCACCTTCACGGAGGTAGCGCCCTTCACCACGTGGTAGTTGGTGACGATATAGCCGTCCTGACTGATGATGAAGCCGCTGCCGGCACTGGCGGTCTCCACCGCCTGACCGAAGATGTTGGTGCCGCTGGTGGAGGTGGTGTTGATGGATACCACGGAGTTCACTGTGGAGGCGTACACCTCGGCGGGCTCCATCTTGGTCTGGCCGTCCACCTGCTTCACCGAGACGGTGACAGGCTCGCGGCTGGACTGCTGAATGACGGCGTTCTGGCGGCTGGCATTGCGGTACAGCGCCGCGCCGCCGAAGCCGCAGCCGGTGCCGACGATGGCGCAGGCCAGCACAATGGCGATCACCTTGGCCGCCGTGCTCCGGAAGAAGCCGGGCTTTTTGGTGTGCTGGGGTTCCTCCGGCGTGGGGACGCTGCCGGCGGGCTGATAGTCGTCGGCCGGCAGGTTGCTGTTGCGGCCGTAGTGGTACTGATTTTCATGGAAGCGGTCAAAATCATCGTTATACATATGGATTCCTCCTTTATTTTCAGAACGAACTGTGTTATCATTCATCTTGATTATTATCATATACAGTTTTCTTAATTCAACCTTTAAGGAAACCACAAAAATTTTGAACATTTTGTGACAGATGAAAGGAGGCGCACCATGCTGCGGCTGGAGGGCCTGAAGCTCCCGCTGGACGGGGGAGAGGAACAACTGAAAGCAAAGGCCGCCGCTATGCTGGGCTGCCGGATGGGCGAGATCGCCGCCTTGCAGGTGCTGCGCCGGGCCATCGACGCACGGGACGGCCTGCGGTTCGTGTACACTGTGGCCGTCACGGTGAAGGACGAGGCGCGGCTTCTGAAGCGCTGCCGGGACAGGCATGTGTCCCGCTACGCGCCGGAGGTCTATGCGCTGCCGCCTGCCGTCTCCGGCGGGGCTGTGCCGCCGGTGGTGGTGGGTATGGGGCCTGCGGGGCTGTTTGCGGCGCTGGTGCTGGCCCGGTGCGGGGCGAAGCCCATCGTGCTGGAGCGGGGCCAATGCGTGGAGCGCCGCCAGCAGGATGTGGAGCGCTTCTGGCGAAGCGGCGTGCTGGACACGGAGTCCAACGTCCAGTTTGGCGAGGGCGGCGCAGGTGCGTTTTCCGACGGCAAGCTGAACACCGGCACAAAGGACGTGCGGCATCGCTATATTATGGAGCAGCTGGTGGCGTGCGGCGCGCCGGAGGATATCCTGTGGGACGCCAAGCCCCACGTGGGCACGGATATGCTGCACATCGCCCTGAAGAATATGCGGAACGAGCTGACCGCGCTGGGCGCGGATATCCGGTTCGGCCATAAGCTGACGGGCGTTTCTGCGGAGGACGGCCGGCTGTCGGCGCTGACGGTGGAAGGCCCGGAGGGCGCTTATACGCTGCCCTGCCGTCAGGCGCTGCTGGCGCTGGGCCACAGCGCCCGGGACACGGTGGAGATGCTGTATCACGCGGGGGTGGCCATGACCGCCAAGCCCTTTGCCGTGGGTGTGCGGATCGAGCACCGGCAGGAGGACATGGACGCGGCCCAGTATAAGCAGTACGCGGGTCATCCCTGTCTGCCGCCGTCCACCTATAAATTATCCTGCCATTTGGACAACGGACGCAGCGCCTTTTCCTTCTGCGTCTGCCCCGGCGGACAGGTGGTGGCGGCGGCCTCGGAGACGGGGCAGGTGGTCACCAACGGCATGAGCGAGTACGCCAGAGATAAGGAGAACATCAACGGGGCGCTGCTGGTGAACGTGACGCCGGAGGACTACGGCGGCGGTGACGATCCGCTGGCAGGTATCCGGTTCCAGCGGCAGCTCGAAGCGGCGGCCTATGAGCTGGGCGGCGGTGACTATCGGGCACCCTGTCAGCGGGTGGAGGACTTCCTGCTGGGCCGGCCTACAACGGAAGCGGGGCGGGTGAAGCCCAGCTACCGTCCCGGCGTTGCCTATACCGATCTGCACCGCTGTCTGCCGCCCTTTGTGGCGGAGACCATCGCCGGTGCGCTGCCGCTGCTGGAGCGGAAGATCCGGGGCTATGCCGCCCCTGACGCGCTGCTGACGGCGGTGGAGAGCCGTTCGTCCTCCCCCGTGCGCATCCATCGGGATGAGACGTACCAATGCAATATTCGCGGGCTGTATCCCTGCGGCGAGGGAGCCGGGTATGCCGGAGGCATCCTGTCCGCCGCTGCTGACGGCATGCGCTGCGCGGAACAAATGATAAAGGAGATACGACCATGAAAAAGATCGCGGTAGTGGAAAAATTCTTCGAGTCCCACCATCAGCAGCAGATCGAGACTGTGGCCGGAAAGCACGGCTATACGGTGGACTACTATCTGGACGGCGTGCTGCCCAAGGAGCGGGCCGGAGAGTATGAGATCGTGTACGGCATGCCCGACCGGACGGCGCTGAAGGATATGACGCAGTTGAAGTGGTTCTGCGCCAGCTTTGCCGGTGTAGACCGGTATGTGGACGAGGCGCTGTATCCCCACGAGGGCGTGCTGCTGAGCAACTCCGCTGGCGCCTACGGCGTCACCATCGCCGAGCACATTATGATGGTAACGCTGATGCTGCTGCGGCAGATGATGCCCACCATGAAGGCCGTGGGGGAGCGGGTGTGGCTACCGCCGCTGCCGGTGCGCTCCCTCTGCGGAGCGAACATCACGGTGCTGGGCACCGGCGATATCGGCACCAGCTTTGCCCAACGGGCCAAGGCTATGGGAGTCAAGTCCATCTGCGGCGTCCGCCGCACCATCAAGCCCGCCGACCCTGCCTTTGACCGGATCGTGACGCTTTCTGATTTGGACAGCGTGCTGCCGGAGACCGACATTCTGGTGATGGCGCTGCCCTCCACCGGCGAGACCGTGGGCGTGCTGAGCCGTGAGCGCATTGCCTTGCTGCCGCCGCAGGCCATCGTGGTCAACGTGGGCCGTGGTACGGCCGTCGATCAGGAGGCGCTGGCCGAGGCGCTGAACGCCGGACGCATCGCCGGTGCGGCGCTGGATGTGTTTGTCCCCGAGCCGCTGCCCCGGGATCATTTCCTGTGGGAGGCGAAGAACCTGCTGATCACCCCCCACGTGGCGGGCAACATGTCCCTGGGCTATACCCGCGACAAGGACGTGGACATGTTCTGCGAGGATCTGGAGAACTTCGCTGCCGGTCGTCCGCTGGCCCATCTGGTCAACCGGAAGCTGGGGTATTAAGATTCTGAATAACACCTGCCGGACAACCGGCCGTGTTTCCACGGCCGGTTGTCGCTTTTTCCGGGAAATATGAGGGGAAATCGGGCAAAAAAGCAGAAAACATTATAACTTTAATAGATAACAGGGCATCGACTTTCCGAACTACCACATGGTTTGTTGATTGTGTTACATTTTTAGTAGGAGAGATTTTGTAAAAACGGCAATAATCAACAAAAATCATGATGCAGGAGGAGCAAACTATGATGAACCCCAATGTCGGTCTGGGCACCAAGGCCATTCACGCCGGTAATGTGAAGGACGCGCAGTACGGCGCGCTGACTACCCCCATCTATCAGACCTCTACCTTCGTGTTCGACAGCTGCGAGCAGGGCGGCCGCCGCTTTGCCGGGCAGGAGGGCGGCTACATCTACACCCGTCTGGGCAACCCCACCGTCTCCGTGCTGGAGAATAAGGTGGCGGCGCTGGAGGGCGGCGAGGCCTGCGTGGCGGCCGCTTCCGGTATGGGCGCCATTTCCTCCGCGCTGTGGACCATCGCCGGTGCAGGCAAGCACATCGTGGCCGACGGCACCCTGTACGGCTGCACCTTCGCCCTGCTGAACCACGGCATGAGCCGCTACGGCGTGGAGGTCAGCTTCGTGGATACCTCCGATCTGGCCGCCGTGAAGGCCGCTCTGAAGGAGAATACCTGCGCCGTTTATCTGGAGACCCCCGCCAACCCCAACCTGAAGATCGCCGATATCGCCGCCGTGGCAGAGATCGCCCACGGCTATAACCCCGCCATCAAGGTGGTGTGCGACAACACCTTCGCTTCTCCCGCTCTGCAGAATCCGCTGGCGCTGGGCGCCGACGTGGTGGTGCACTCTGCTACCAAGTACCTGAACGGCCACGGCGACGTGATCGCGGGCTTTGTGGTGGGCAAGGCCGACTTTATCGGTGAAGTCCGCATGTTTGGCCTGAAGGACATGACCGGCGCGGTCATGGATCCCTTTGCCGCCTATCTGATCCTCCGGGGTCTCAAGACGCTGGAGATCCGCATGGAGCGCCACTGCGCCAACGCCAAGGCCATCGCCGAGTATCTTGACAAGCACCCCGCCGTGGAGAAGGTGTACTATCCCGGCCTGAAGGATCACGTGGGCCACGATATCGCCGCCCACCAGATGAAGGACTTCGGCGGCATGCTGAGCTTCGAGGTCAAGGGCGGCCGCGCTGCCGGTACCAAGCTGGTCAATGCGCTGCACCTGATCACCGTGGCCGTCTCTCTGGGCGACGCCGAGACGCTGATCGAGCATCCCGCCTCCATGACCCACTCCACCTATACCGAGGAGGAACTGGCGGCTTCCGGCATCCCCGGCGGTCTGATCCGTCTGTCCGCCGGCCTGGAGAATGCCGAGGATATCATCGCCGATCTGGAGCAGGCTCTGGCCCAGCTGTAAGGGGAAATTTGCACATAAAAAAGAGAGCCGTAAGGCTCTCTTTTTTGCTGTTTCAATTGCTTTACCGCACCATGCTCCGGTCGATCTCCGCCAGAGAGTGTGCGCCGCACATCAGCATGGTATCCTCCAGCTCGGCCTTCAGCTTGGCCACCAGCACGGCAGGGCCTTCCTCGCCGCCGCCGTATACCATGTTGACGAAGGGACGGGCGATCAGCACGCCCTTTGCGCCCAGCGCCAGCGCCTTGAACACGTCCATACCGGTACGAATGCCGCCGTCCACCAGCACCATCACGTCCTTGCCCACTGCGTCCACGATCTCCGGCAGCACCTCCGCCGTGGCGGGGCACTGATCCAGCACACGACCGCCGTGGTTGGACACGATGATGGCCTTGGCGCCGGCCTTTACGGCCTTCTCCGCGCCCTTGACGGTCATGATGCCCTTCAGGATAAAGGGCACGCCGGCGTAGTCGGCGATCTCCTTCAGCTGCTCCACCGTCTTGCTGCCGGCAGGCGGCGTCAGGTTCTTCAGGAAGGGCAGGCCCGCGCCGTCAATGTCCATGGCGATGGCCCACGCACCGCACTTTTTGGCCATGTCCATCTTCTGCATCACCAGATCCTGATTCCAAGGCTTGATGGTGGTGACGCCTGCGCCGTGGTTCTCGCCGATGGCGTTGACGGCGCCCTCCATCACGGCGGGGTTCACGCCGTCGCCGGTAAAGGCCAGAATGCCCGCCTTGGCGCAGGCAGTGACCAGAATGTCGTTATAGGTCAGGTCGTCGTACTTGTCGCCGTAATGCAGCTGCATGGCACCCACAGGACCCGCCATGACGGGGATGGTCAGCTGATGACCGAAGAAGTCAAAGGAGGTGTCCGCCGGGCCATTCTCACAGATGGTGTCCATGTTGACGCACAGCTCCTGCCATTTCAGATAGTTGCGGATAAACCCGGTGCCCAGCCCCTTTGCGCCGGGGCCGGGGACGGTGTTCTTGCAGGCCATGCCGTTGCAGATCTTGCAGGACTTGCAGTAAGGCCCGATCTGATCGCGGGAGCGATCCAGGATCTCTTGATATGTCATGTCTCATTCCTCACTTTCTGATCGCCGCACAGGGGCGGGGAGTATGGCATATCATACCACGATTTAGGAAATATGCAAGAACTTTCGGGACTTTTTTCGTCAAAATACTCAATCCGGCGTCAACCGACCCAGCCCATCAGCTGGAGGAAGCTCCACGCCAGCTTGCAGCCGTAGAAGATGATGACCGCGCCGCAGACCTTGTTGATGATGTTCAGCACCTTTTCGTTGAATTTGCTGCCCAGCAGCGACACCACGGTGGACAGCGTCAGGAACCAGATCACTGACGCGCTGGCAAAGCCGCAGATGAAGAATACGTCCGTTCCGGCGGGAATGCTGGCCCGGAACGCGCCCAGCATCATGGTGCCGTCGATGATGGCCTGAGGGTTCAGCCACGTCACCACGAAGGCGCTGGAGATCAGCTTCCAGATGGGGACGTTCACGTCACGGCCGCCCTCAAGGCTGGCCTTGGAGCGTAGAAGCCCGATGCCGATCCAGATGACGATCAGGCAGCCCAGCCCCAGAATCACCTTTTGCAGCCACGGCAGCGCCTGAATCAGCGCACCGGCGCCCAAAAAGCAGGAAAGCCCCAGCGAAATATCCCAGAAGATCACGATCAGCGCCGTCAGATACACCCGGCCCTGCTTCTGGGTCAGGGCACTGTTGATGACGAACAGGTTCTGCAATCCGATGGGGGCCACGTAGGCAAGACCCATGGTGAGGCCCTGAAGATAAATGTTCATTTGCTATTTACTCCTCTTTTCTTACTTGCTATAATACCATCATAGCACGAAGCCCGGAAAACGCAAGAGCGCAGATTTTTAGAACAAGGTCAGGAGGAGCTTACCATGTCCCACTACGATTGTCCCTGCATGGAGAAATGTCCGCTGCACTACGCCATGAGCGTCATCGGCGGCAAGTGGAAGGTGCAGATCGTCTGCGCCCTGACCAACGCCGGAGCCTTGCGGTATAACGCCCTGCGCGCCAAGCTGGACGGCATCAGCAACACGGTGCTGGCCACGTCTCTGCGTGAGCTGGAGGCCGACGGCCTTGTGGTGCGCACGGTGTATCCGGAGGTGCCCGTCCGGGTGGAGTACCGTCCCACGGAGGACTGCCGCTCCCTGCTGCCCATTCTGGAGCAATTGAGCGACTGGGCGGAGGCTAGGATGGCTGCTGCGCAGCCCGGTGAAGCATAAGAGTTG
>OOAE01001262.1_pt1 | contig 18761 bp, 3 predicted proteins | sample 1671271 | NCBI WGS metagenome assembly OOAE01 (sample SAMN06348139, study PRJEB24527) | human gut metagenome | biome: human gut; feature: ankylosing spondylitis patient; material: feces | host: Homo sapiens | place: China | collected 2015-10 | reverse complement strand
AATGCTGGCGCCGCAACAGACGATTATGCGGGCCAGTGCAAATCTCCGCTGCGAGGGCGCTGCTGCTAACCTTTGATATTTCAATCTTGAACACCCTACCTTTCATGGGCGCTGTCGCCGCTCTACCTACTTGTTTTTCTGGATTTTCCCCCTATCTCCTTCCCCCTCAAAACTTATGCCAACACCACGCATCCTCCTTCCGCTGCTCCCCATCCTCAGCCTCTGCTTGTTTGCTTGCTCCCCATCGGCGCAAGACGAGCCCTTCGTGCCCAACCCCGACACGCCAACAAGCATCGCTTTCAGCAGTTCCAACAACAAATGGCAGGAGGCTGCCACCAAAGCCGCCACCAGCGGCCTTGAATCCCTCTTCAAGTCGTTCCGCACTTGGGGATATAAAACCACGGCGAACATCGCCGACCCGTCGTCGCTCCAAATCGTGATGGACGGATATAAGATGGCCTACACCTCAGGCTCGGCCGGAAACACCGTGACGAACACCGCCGATTGGGAATATGCCGGCATTGAAAACCCAATCCTCGCCGCGCCACAAACCATCAAATATTGGGACTATTCCGCCACGAGCTACCGCTTCTTCGCCTATGCTCCCTTCACCAACAATGTGAAGACAACGGTCGCCACTGCGGCCTCGGCCACCACGGCCACCCTCTCTTTCCCCTATGAATATTCTGATGCGGCCGACGCCACATCCACCCCATATACCAGCCATCTTTGGTTGGCCACACCCTTGTCCACGGCCACCTCGTCGGGCAACACCGCGACGCCCACTGCCGCCTACGGCTCCTGCGTCACCCTCACCTTCGCCCCCATCATCGCCAAGGTGCGATTTCGCTTCACCTATCCTAATGGCACCAAGCGCCTCTCCATCAGCGACATACGCTTTTGCGACAGCCGTTTTGCGGCCGACCCCACAATCGCCGACACCCCTCTGCGCGGCACCCTCACGGCCACTTACCCCTTGACCGGACTCCCCACCGCCACGGCTCCCAGTCTCGCGATGACGCCTGCACAAGCCGCCACGGGATTTCTCCTCCTCTCCGTCCCCTATGAGGACGCTTCCGACGCCCTCCATGTCGTCAAAGACCCAGCCCTCTACCAGAAATGGTATTACGTGCCGCCCTTTGCCAACATTCCCTATGAGCAAGGGCCATACACCATCAGTGTCAGCATCAGCGGCAAGAAGGTGGAGGCCACCGTTCCTGCGCAGTATATGCAATGGAAGGCTGGCTATCAATACACCTACATCTTCAAACTCTCCGACGTCGGCGACAACATCTCCTTTTCCGACCTCCAGGTGGAGCAATGGCTTCCCGCTCCCGAAATCAAAAACGAGGGCGCCGGCACCGAAGATTGGTAGGGAGCAGGAACGGGGTATACGGCACCTGAGGCGCAGCACTGTAGCTCACTTTGCTCGCAAAGTGAGGGGGACGAAGATTGTGGCGAATCTATAGCGGACTTAAGCATTTTTGCTACGTGTTCGTGGCCCTCACTTTGCGAGCAAAGTGAGCTACAATGCTGGCGCCGCAACAAACGATTATGCGGGCCAGCACAAATCAATCTTAAACGTCCTTGGCCTATTTCCTAACAACGCCATTCTCGCAGGTGGCACACCACAATTTCAATCAGACAAAGCATGAAGCATCAAACATACATCGCATTCCTTTTCCTCCTCGCAACCTTTTTCGCTTGCGAAAGTCCCGACATCCCCTTGCAGCACCCCGACCGCTATGCCGACATCGTCTTTTCTGCGCAGCCCCAAAAACGCCTAACGCGTACCAACCCCTACGAGGCCTACGATTCGCAGCGCCACCCTGGCAGCATGGGCGCGTTTGGTTTTCAAGACCTCTCCCAGAGTGCTGCCCTCTCTGGCGGCGCGGCTGATGCCAATGCCATCTATTTCAATGAGCGGGCCACCCATGATGCCGCAACGCAGAGTTGGACAACGGCCGTCCCCAAGCATTGGGCCGACTATCCCGCCGCCACCTCCTTCGACTTCTTTGCCTACATGCCCCACACCGATGGCGCCACGCTCGTGCGCACCGCCACCGATACCTACACGCTCTCCTTCCCCTTTTCCATGAGCAACGGTGCGGCCGCCCCCGTCATCTTCAACCAAACGGCCGCCCCCATCATCTGCGCCCTCCCCAACCACAAGGAAGACGTGACGGCCGACGGCGCCGACCGCGTTGTCGACTTCAAGTTCGACCAGACCCTCACGGCCTACCGCCTCCTCTTCATCCTCGACACCAAGATGAACGCCATCCGCCATTTCCGCATCAAGCGCGTCTCCCTCTCCGGCACCCTCGCCACCTCGTGCACCATTTCCCGCACCTATACCTGGCAGGCCGACAAACAGCGATGGAGCGCCGCCAGCATCGCCTGGAGCAATCTCCGCCGAAAGGCGTTTCTTGAGACGCCCTTCCTCCTGCCCTACGAGGGCCACGGCACGGCGGCCTACGACGACAACACGCAAACGGCCGTTGTCACTGCCGACGCCACCACGCAATGGGGCCGCGATTTCTACACCATCCCCGACGCGCAGTTTCAGCCTGTCATCCAAGTGACCTACGACGTGGAACTCACGGCGCAAGACGGCACCACCCTCGTCACGCGAAAGGACGTCACCTCGTCCATCGCCCTCAACAAAACCAATTTCAGCCAACTCGCCACGGGAAAAACGGCGATGCTCAACCCCATACGCATCCTCATCCAGCCCCGTTATCTCTATGTCCTGGCCGACCAGGATGCCTATACGGGACATCTGCTGATTGACTGAAATGCGTCGTCCACGCTGATTCTGAAATTCCCTTCCTTTCCATCCTCTGATATAATTTCGTTTATTAAGTGATTGAATATGAAAGCATCCATCTTCAACAACTTCAACCGATATTTCCTTGCCACCTTGGTGCTGCTCTTCGCTGGCCTCCAAGTGGCCTTGGCGCAGAATGCCAGCGCTGACGACATCAAAAAGACGGAGACGCTGGACGTCAGCGCCGGCACCGTTTCCTTCACCCTGCCTTCTGCCAGCCTTCCCGCCGGCAGTACCTGCGTGTGGAAAATCGACGGTCGGGAAACTGCGGCCACGGCGTCGGCCAACGGCTCCACCATCACTCTGCCGCTGACCAGCCACACCCGCGCTGGCGAACTGACCATCGGCACTGCCGACGGCAAGAGCCAAACCCTGAGCTTCAGCATCGAGCCGAAAACCTATGGCGACCTCTACAACGGTGTGCCGTTTTATGCCGACAGCTATGAGCCATACCCCGACGGGACACAGGGCGACGGTTCGAAGGAAAAACCGTTTCTCATCGGCACCGACTTGCAGTTGGCCAAACTGGCGCACGACGTGAACAGCGGCAGCGTGACGCAGATGTTTTCGGGAAAATATTTCAAACTGACCAAGGATATCGACCTCAGCCGGGGCCTCTGGACGCCCATCGGAAGCTGGAATCCCAAAAACGGGCATTTCTTCGCGGGAAAATTCGATGGCGACGGCCATTCTGTTGGCAACATGCGCATCTGCTGGACCAATGACAGCGTACAGGAAGCCTCGTGGGGCCTGTTTTCGCGTCTGAACGGAAAAGCTAACAACGAGGCCGGTTTTGCCGTCGTCACCAATCTCGTCATCGACAATGCCAGCGTGGAGAAGGAGAAGGGCTTTGCGCCCGTGGGCGAAAGTACCATCAAACTCGGTGTCCTGGCGGCCGACCTGACGCAGAACGCCGAAATCAGCAACATCATCATCCGAAATTCCCAACTGACCGACCATGAGGAAGTTTATAACGTCAAAGGTGTCTGCCGAATTGGCGGCATCGTGGGCTATCTCGACAACGGTGGAACCTACAGGGTTTTCAATATTTCTGCTAACGTGGCGGTCAATATGCACAAGAACGCCCACTTTACGAGCAGCAAGGCCGTGACCATCTCTGGCGGTCTCGGTTGCGTAGCGAAATTATCAAGCGTCGGCAATGCCATCCTGCCAACCAACATTTATGTGCATGGCCCAGCCGTTGTCACCGCCGCCCGCAACGTCAAGGGTAGTGTGATTGCGTTTTATGACAAAAACTATCAAAGCCAATTCCCGAAGTCCAACTTCTCGACCCTCTTCTTCTCGCCAGACAACGCCGTCAGCGGAAAGCCCCACTATGGCGACGGCGTGGAGCGGGCCATCGACGCCGTTGACGCTGCCACGGGCAAGCCCTTCGGCAACACCTTTGCCGACCTCGCCAACCAATATATCGGGCAGAACAAGCTCGAGAAGGAAAGCTGGACGTATGTGAAAGCCGACAAAGACTTCACTTTCAGCGCCCTCAGCCTCAAGCTTGAGCGCGGAACGTCGGACGTGCTGACTGTGGTGGACGAAGACGGCAGCGCTGACGCCAAGGTCTACGATTGGTATGTCTCAACCGGAAGTTCTGCCGCTAAAAAAGTGAATACCGACAAGTGTAACCCCTTCGTCCTTCCCCGCCAGACCTACGACCAGTATGTCTATGCCACCGACGGCCATCAGCGCACCAGCGCCCTCTTGGTGAAGGCCATCGGGCTGACGGCCACGATGACAACGGGCGAAACTTCCTATGTGGTCAAGGTGGACAACGATGTCGAAGGACAAATCAGCAACGAAGACTTGGGGCTTGACATCACCTACGAATGGTTTGACGGCACGGAGCGCCTGACGGAGGTGCCTACCACGCAAAGCGAACTGCCGCGCCCCAACGATGCCTCTAAGAGCCATAAGTTTTATTGCATAGTCACCGTCAAGAGCGGCACGTCCGTCCTCCTCGAGAAGACGGTGAGCGCCGCAGTGGTGGTGTATCTCTGTCCCGTTGGCGTCACCACAGCCGACGGCAAGAAATATGCGCAGGGCGAGGACCATATCTATGACCCCAACAAGCCTGCCAATGACCAAAATAACAATCCGGCGTGGGACGAATGGGGCTATTCCCCCGAACAGCCCATGCTGACCTGGAAAGGGGCCTACAAAAAGCTCTCGGCCACGGGCTCGTGGGACGAGAATACCATCGTGTTGATGGGAACGAGCTCGGCCGCTACCACTTTGGCCGGTTTCAACCTCACCAAGAACTATCAGGGAGAAAACCTCCTGACGGCCGACGACTTCGCTCAGGCAAAGCAAAAAGATCCCCAACTCTTCCGCAACACCACCATCACCGGTAAGTGGGAAAAGGATTTTTTTGGAGAGATTGAAATCGCTGGTTCCTCGAGGGGTCTGCCCATCTGGGGCGACACCCGTTTTGAGCATCTCACCTTTGTTAGGACCAAAGGTGTCGGCGAGTTCTACAAAATCATTTATTGCCAATTCCACAACCTCGAAATGGGCGAGGGGCTCAAGATGAAGGGCTTCGACCAAAATTCGCCAGACTACGGAACGATTGACGGCGCTGTGACCAACGCCCTCCACATCTTCGGCGGCATCAACAACGACGGCCGCTTCTATCCTCTCAACAACCCCGACAGCATCGCGGCCTACAACAAGTCGATGCCGCATGGAAGAGAGGGCTTCAGCATCATCATCAAGTCGGGCTTCTATTCCTGTATCAGTGCGGGAGGCCGACAGACCGTCAAGACGACATACAACAACGGCGTGGCCGAGCCGCCCAAACTGAACGGCGTGATGGGCACGCCGCAGCAACCACTGAAGTGTACCATCGACATCGACATCGACCGCGCGTGGAACGATCGCTATAATGAGCGCAGAATGGTTACGCTTGGCGACAATACCGTCATTGAGAGCGCCAACGACTACGATGCCGGCGTGGTGCTCGCAGGCAGTCACGAGGGTGCCATGTATGCCGACGTCGACATCGTCATCAAGAGCGGAAAGGTGGCACGCGTGGTCAACGGCACGCTGGGAGCGCAGACCGAACTGACTTTGCCCTATGAGGGGGCGTTCTACGATGTGCCTTGCAACACTTTCATGGGCCGCGCCAACGTCTATCTCGTGCCCGAAGAATCTCAATACAACACCGATGATTACGTCAACGGCCGCGTCGTCGTGACGGAACTTTATGGTGGCAGTACGGGGCGTGGACACACGGGCGACGTAAAGGTCAACAATCCTTTCTATGGGCTTAGCAGCGTCACCATCGACGGCGGCACGTTTAAGATTCTGCCAGAAAACAACACGCAGAGCGACCGCATCTTCTGTGGTATCTTCGGTGCGGGAGCGGGCGGTATGAATGGTATCGGCTACGGCGAAGACGCCGACGAAACGCATACGCCCGACGAAAACATTCCTTATTGGAACAAGAATAAGACCGTGATGCTCTACGGCCCGTATGCCGTTGCCAAAGACCGTTTGGTGACGTTCCATTGTTACAACACCATGACCAAGGACATCACGCAGGTTGACCCGCGCGAGACGAGTTCGGTCATTGTTATCAATGGTGGTGACTTTGGCTACGAGTCGGCCCCCATCGATGGCATTTATGCCGGCGGCAGCGGTTTTATGAGCCGAAGCCTCTGGACGCAGCGCCGCGCCAAGCCGAACAAGTATGGCGGCAATGTGTATGGCAGCGGCATCGAGGGCGATGTCGTGGCCTCCCTGACCATCAACGGCGGTGAGTTCCATTGTCTGCACGGCATTTTCGCCGGCGGGCGCGGCACGGAATATTTCTTCTCGACAGATGCCTACGGCGGTGTGCCTGCCGACTATAAGGAACTGGGCAAGACCTATGGCAACGTGGAGCTCAACATCAGTGGCGGCATCTTCCATTGCCCCGTCTTTGGTGGCGGCTATGGTGTGGCCGATGCCAAGCCCAAGGGCACGTCGGAGGTGGAGACGCTCTCTAACATGGCCCGCGTTTACGGACAGTCGAGTGTCAACATCCAAGGCGGTCTTTTCTATAAGGACATCTACGGCGGCGGCGACATGGCCGTCGTGGAGTCGGCGGGCAACACCACCAATGTGACCATTGGCGAAAAAGCCGACATCCGCGGCAGCGTCTTTGCGGGCGGCAACGGCCGTCGGCAGCGTCCCGCTTCGCAGACTTATGCTTACGGCGACGGATGCACGCAAAGTCCCGACCAAGTGGGCTTGGTCATCGGCAATGCCAATGTCAGTATGACGGGCACGGCGGGTGCCGCGCCCAGCGTGTATGGCAACATTTTCGGTGGCGGCAATCTGGCACAGGTGGCGGGCAACACCTCCGTCCATATCTTCGCGGGCAACTTCGCGGGCCAGCTCTTTGGCGGTGGCAACGGCGACATCAACGGCGCCACTGTCACCTCTGCCGACGTGCTCGGAAACACCAGTGTCGTTGTGGCGCAGGACAGTGGCGCAGGGTCGGGGCATGCCGTGACGGCGCCCGACAGCCTCTTCTCCATCAATATTCTCTGGAACAGGATGTGGGACAGCAACGAGGGCATCTTCTACGTTTGGGACCCTAACATCACCGACCCCGGCGACGAACCAGCCACGGAAGAGGAAGTCTATGATGGTTCGAAATTCTTTGCCAACGGCCAGTTCCTCAACCCCCACAACGTCTATGGCGGCGGCAACCTCGCCTGTCGTGTCGGCACTTATAAGGACAAAGACGGCAACGAGACCGCCACGGCCGCAGAAGGCACCGGGCAGGCCACGGTGGTTTTGCAGAAAGGCATGACCACCAAAGAACTGCTGCAGACCGATGAATGGCGGCAGGCGTATGCCGACGACGACAACCCCCACTTCAGCGTGTTTGGCGGCGGCTATGGCCGTTTGACGAAGGTGGGCAGCACCAGCGTCAGCGTCGACATCGAAGGAGAATATGGCGAAAATGGTGTGGAGGGCGGCAACGCTTCCGCCGTTGGCATCCCCAACTTCACCGTTTGGGGCGTGTTGGGCGGCGGATATGCCGGCATCGTCTCGGGTTCCGCCAAGGTGGAAATCGACGGCAAGCCCTTCATCTACCGCGTCTTCGGCGGCGGCTTCGGCGATTTGGCGTCGGTTGAAGACAACACCACGGGACAGGTGGGCGGCAATACGGAAGTGTATGTGCGCGGCGGTCAGATTCACGGCGATGTCTTTGGCGGCGGTGTGGGTCTCAAACCCGCAAATCCCTCGTCTGCTCCTTTTGTGGATGTGGCACGCGTGGTGGGCACCTCGAAGGTGGACATCTCCGACAATGCCCTCGTCTACGGCAGTGTCTATGGCGGTGGCGACAACGCCAATGTGGGCCCCTATGTCGCCACGAAGCCTGCGGATTATTTCTCCCAGGCTCTCCCGGTGAGCGCCTCTACGCTCAGCCAATCCGATGGCTCTTTCCTCTCTTATACCGCCAACGGCTACCGCTCTTTCGTGAACATCAGTGGCGGCAGCATCTTCGGCGATGTCTTTGGCGGCGGCAATGGACTGACGAAGGCTGAGGCCAACGATTATGGCGACGTGGGCCGCGTCAACGGCAACACCCTCGTTCACATCGCCGAAAGCCAGCCCGACGGGAATGGGAGTTGGAACAACGTTGTGCCCTACGTATGGGGCGACGTTTACGGCGGCTGCGCGTATGGCACGGTCGATGGCAACACAATGGTACACATCGAGGGCGGCATGTTGGGCAGCAATGTCTTCGGTGGCGGCTTTGGCGACATCATCATCAACAACGTCTCTGAGCCCGATGAGGAAGTGCTCGGGCGCAAGGACGTTTCGGGCCTCGGCACTTACGCCGATGTGATCGGCAACACGAAGGTGCAGATGGACGGCGGTACATGGATTTGGAACCGCAAGGCCGACATCGACGGCAATATCCTCACCTGGACGTCGGCTTCTGCTGGCAACCAGGCGTTTTGCAACAGTCTTGAGGAAGCCCGCCGTCTGTTTTTTGCCATTAAGGGCGTGGCATCGCTCAACGACGTGACGGACCCTGCGGCCAAGGCCGTACTCGACAAGCTCAGGAACGACGAAAGCACGCAGGCGTTTTTTGACTTTGACAAGCGCCTCTTCATCAATGGCCACAACATCTTCGGCGGCGGCAACCGCGCCTGCCGTGTGGGAACGGCGGTCGATGCCAACACGGGCAAGGCCGTCGTGGTGGTCAACCATTCGCCCCTCGAAGACCTCAAGGACGAGAAGGGGAAGACCATCAGCATGTTTGACTATACTTCTCCGCAGAGCCTCTGCTGGGCGATTTGTGTCACGGATGCCTCGCGGCCGCAGTTTTCCGTGTTTGGTGCAGGCTATGGTGCCAACACGGAAGTGGGGCAGGCCGAGGTGTACGCACAGCCTGGCGCGACGATTGACGACAATGGCGTGATTGCCGTTGGCGGCACGAAGTATCGCTATCTCAACCAAGCCCGCGACTATAAGACCTATGTCGACTTCGAGAAGACCATCTACGACGACTATCTCAAAGTGACGAAAGAAGAGAAGCGCCTCTATTACGGCAGCTTCGACGGTAGCGACAAAGACCCCGACGTCTTCCGCCGTTATCATGCCAGCCGATTGGCATGGATGATGGGCGCTTCGGGTTTCGTGTTGCAGCAGATTCACGGCGGCGGTTTCGCCGGATATGTCAGAGGCAACACCTACGTGGAGACCGACTGCCAGCTCGTTTGCCACAGTCTCTATGGTGCCGGACTGGGCGCGATGCCCTATGGCGACTTCACCGACGGCAGCGGCTTTGACTTCGGCAAGGTCGGCGGCAAGGCGAAGGTGTTTATCAAATCTGCCAACATCGGCGGCGATGTCTTTGGCGGCGGCGCCGGCATAGAGTCGGTCTGGAAAGACGGTCGCTTTGTCGACTTCCCTGATATGGCACGCGTCGGACAGACAGCGGTGCATATCTATGGTAGACCGTTCGCCTTCCAACATAATCTCGGACGAATTGAGCGTACCCGCATCTACGGCAATGTTTATGGCGGCGGCGACGCGGCAAACGTGGGCCGAACGAAGACCGATTCAGCCGTGTTCTCGCGCACGGACTATACGCAGCTGGCCAATTTCGCCACGCTGGTTGACGTTCGTGGCGGCGCCTTGATGTCGTCGGTGTTTGCCGGCGGCAAGGGACGCCTGAAAGCGGCGTGTGGCGACTATACGAAACTGGGTGGCGTTTATGGCAACACTTGCTTGATTGCCGACCGCCCCGTGATGCACTATCCTTATTGGGACGATGCGAAGCAGGACTATCTCTCTCCCGACGACGCTGCCAACATGGCGCATCCGGCCGATGGCGTAAATGCCAATTCTTATCCCTTGCTCATGGGGCAGGTGTTCGGCGGTTGCCAAAACGGAACGGTGTTTGGCAACACGCTCGTGACGCTCTACGACGGGAAATACGCCCGCAGCGTCTATGGCGGCTATGGCAATGTTGCCACAACGCAGTTGGAAAACGGCGGCGAGAAAGCTGACACCACTTCCGCCGACGTCACGGGCAACACCAACTTCTTCATGATGGGCGGCGAGGTGCTGCTGAAATCTTATTGGAAAACTGATACGCGCTCGTGGCAGCCGGCCGACATCGTTAACGGGGTGGTCTATTCTCCACAGTATGACCACGCCGCCTTGAAGTTCAAGATTGACCACAATATCTACGCCGGAGGCAACGTGGCCTGCACCGTTGGCCACAACACCTACACCACCATGACGAAGGGCCTGCTCTACAAAACGACCCAGATGGTGTCGGGGAGAGACGACGGGAAGAACTTCTTCGAGAGCGACGAATGGCGGGAAATCTACTATAAGACGGGTTCGCCCCATTTCAGCGTCTTCGGCGGCGGCTACGGCGAAGGTGCCATCGTGCTCGGCGACACGTATGTGAACGTCGACATGGAAGGCCGCGGCAGTATCCTGGAGGGCATTGACATCGTTGCCGGAAAGGAATACAGGCATTTCTTCACCGGCTATTCCTTGATGGACATCGTTGGCGGCGGCTATTCAGGAAAGGTGGGCGGCGATACGCACATCATCGGTGCGGGCGGCGTGTTCTGCCGCCGTGTGTTTGGCGGCGGCACTTACAGTTCGGTACGCTCCACCGATGTGGAACTGAGAGCCATCGACTGCCGCGACATCTTTGGCGGCGGTTTTATGGGCGACGTGCTGAAGAGCACCACGGTGCGCATCGGCAGTCATACGCCCGACCCCACATCGCCTTACAGCAATTCAGATATTTTCATCCACGGCAATGTCTATGGCGGCAACGACGTCTCGGGCTATGTCAACGTCGGCCTGAATGCGAAGGGCCTTTTCATGGACAACGGCGGCGACGGCACCAATATCACCATCGCTGGAGGACATCTCTTCGGCGACGTCTATGGTGCTGGCAATGGTGATTATCTTTATGCCAACGACCGCAACGGCAACACCCAAGTGACGGTCAACGAGCATTATCCGCTCAACCCCGCCGACCCCGCTTCGGAGAAGGTGGCGCTGGTGTACACCGTGCCGATGCGTCGCACCATGCCTTCGCTCAAGGAGGCCACCGATGCGGCGAAAATCGTGAACATCAATTCCTGGCGTCCGCTCACCAATAAGGTGAATATCACCATCCAGGGCGCTTCGACCACCGACACGGTGCGCATCGATGGTAATGTCTACGGCGGCGGCAACTCCGCCACCGTGAAGCGCGTGATGGCTAACGACAAAACGACGGAAGCGGCCGAGGGCAAGCGTGTCGGCGACATCAATGTCAACATCGGCAGCCATGTGCGCATCGGCGGAGTCTTTATGGGATGTAACGGCGACGCTTTGTTTGAGACGTCGGAAGACAACAACTTCATGAATATGTTCCAGAAGCTCAACGGCGACATAGACGACGCGACCAAGGAACTCAACCTCGCCGACACCATCGACTGGGTGGGCAACGCGGTCAATGCAGGCATCAGTACGATGTATCTCGCAACGGAAAATGCCCAGCGTCCGCTCGTTTATCCTCACCTCATCGACCTCTATTTCAACCCCGTGGAGACAGACATTCAGGGGACGCTGAAATGGAACGGCAGCGAGACGGGAGAGGGACTGACCAACTGCATCGTGGGAACGTTCTGCTGCGGCGGCAACCGTGGAAACATGAACGTCACGCCGAAAACTGCGGCGGATTTCGCGGAGGGATATACGGAGAAGAAGATTGGCAACGTGCTGGAATATACTTTCCCTGCGGGACTGACCATCACGGAAAAGATTGTGGCGGGTTGCAACAACACCAACTACAACTATAAGGGCAAGGCTTCCCACGAGGGTGGCTATCTGCTCGGCATCGTCCATTCGGAATATCCCTTCATCAAGCTCAACGTTAAAAACCGCTTCCAGCCCAAGGTGAAGAACGGGGCTTACGTTGGCGGCAATGTCTATGGCGGCTGCTTCAAGAGCGGCACCATCCGCGGGGATGTCCTCATCAATTTCGAGAGCGACATGTTGGCGGGCAAGGACAAGGGGATGTTGGAGAAATCCAACGAACTGCTCACGAAGGACGCCGAATATTCGGCCCTTAACATCTATGGTGCGGGCTATGGCATGGACAGCTACGTTTACGGCAACAACCGCGTGGTGATGGGACAGACGACGAAGTGCAGCGAGCCACGGATGAGCGGCGGGAAATTCCTGCCTTGTGGTGTGGCCGACACGGAAGGCAATGCCGAGGGCCTCGGTGTCTCTGCCAACTTTATCTACGGCGGCGGACAGCAAGGTAATGTCATCGGCCTCACCAATATCGAGGTGCTCAATGGCCACATCTTCCGCGCCGTCACGGGCGGTTCTTATTCTGGCTATGTGTTCGGTTCTACGCAGGTGAAAGTGGGCTACCCCACCTATTATGTTGTCAGCAACGAACACCATGCCAGCGGCAGATATGTGCTGCAGCGGGCCGACCGCAAGCATCTCGGTCTGCAAAACGACAACGGCACGGAGAAGACGCCCGTTGTCAAGGACACCATCTGTTTGCTCTCCGACGAATGGGTGTCGCAGGGCACCCTCGAAGATATTGTGGCCATCGACAACGGCAACGGCCAGTGCGTTGCCATCACCGACAGCAACCGCGACTACTATTTCACGAAGGTGGCTTCTGGAACGCCGGCCGTTGGGTGGGAGAACGTGTGCATCCGCATCGACGAGGCCGTGTATGGCGGTGGTTATTCCATTTCTCATGGCTCGTCGGTGTTGGCCAACAACACGACGGTGCTGAAGTTCACCAGCCAATACAACGTCGACAATGCCTCCACCACCACCGCAGACAAGCTTGAGGAACTGAAAGGGCTGCCAGGAGATTCAACGGTGGGCTTCGGCGGCAACACGGTGGTGCTCGTTGGTGACAACAAGGAGAGCGAGCATGTCTCCATCTCCCGCCAGGACATGAGAGCGGTGGCATTGCCCGATGGCACCGATCTCTATGGTTATTACTACAAGCATTACGACAGTGAGGCGGCGGTGGCCAACGATGTGTACACTTACCGCTACGTCTCCTTGCAAGACAAGTTCTTCTACCGCAGCGGCACCACGCCGCCGGAGGGACTTGTGGGTATCAAGGAGAACGTCTTCTATGAATACGACAGCGAGGGCGGCATCTTCGGCGACGGCCATCTCTCCTATGCACAGGGATTCCGCAGCGCCGACGTCACGGGCTACGGATTTGCGGCACACACCATCGACAATCCAAAAATCCTTAACACCTTCCAGCGTCTCGACATCCTTCGTCTGGAAGACAACTGCCTCTCCCTGCTCGGCGCCCGCGATTACACGGTCAACGAAGTCGACAAGACGCCCTATTCCATTGCCCGCGTCGGGGAGATAAAGATGGTGGCCAACGATGTGCGCGTTGGCGCAGACGGGGCGCTGGAGGCGAAGGCAGACGAGGCCGACTTCCGATATAGCACGAAGGCCCGAAACTATATGGGCTTCTCCAACAACATCCATTATGTCGGCGCCCTCACGTCGAACGTGGACTTCTACAGCGAACTCTGGCGCAACAGCAGTGGCCGCCTGGCGGCTGCCGGAAGCGGCACAGAGGGGGCCTTTGCCGATATGTCGTATCAGAAGGTCAAGCAGAAATACATCGACGACTATGAGGCCGGCAAGAATAAGGAGAACACCGAAGACGTTTACACCACGTTCCAGAAGCGAAACGACGGAACGGCGAGAAACATGATTGGCATCGCCTCGGGCTATGCCATGAAGATTCAGCTCTGCCAGGAGGTCTATGACGCGGAATACGGAAAGGTGGTGGAAAAGAAGCTCTATGGGCCTATCTACGGCGTGGTGGAGATGAACCTCATCAATGTCCGCGAGGACGAGGGGGGCGGCTATGTGTATGCCGACAACAACCACCAGCGTCAAGAGGGCGACACGCACAAGGAGGACTTCCTGGAAACGACGGGCAACTTCGTCTTCCCCTACCACAAGGGGCGTTACATCGTTGACGACTGTTTCCCGACGGGCTATTACACCCTCACGGGCGAAGGTTCGGGTAAGACGGCGGAGGACATGGAGGTACACTACTGGTATGTCACGGGCTTCCATTATTATTATAATGTCAACATCACGGGCTATACGTTCAAGTCCTCGGAGGAGCATCCGCTCATGTTCAACAGCAACAATAAGGACGGACTGACCGTGCTCTCCGGCCTGAAGAGCGCCCAGCCTGTGCGCATCCAGCAATGGAAGATGCGTAGCGGGCATCCCGACGACAAGAACACGTATTCGAGCGACTTGGAATACCGCAATTACCTCACGGGGAACGAGACGGACGAGACCGACAAGAAGTTCTACTCTGATATGGTTTCCGGAGGATACCGCCTCTACGTCGGCGGCGGCGCGAGCACCCTTTTCTCGGGAGCTACTTCGGCAGACGACAAAGACAAGACTAACAAGGGCTTTTCGGCCTTGCTGTCGATGAGGAAGGACGGCGACAACGAAGCCACGCTCATCAACAACGTGCTCCCTGCCGGACTGAAGGAGGACGCCAAAATCGCCTTCCGCCTGGTGGATATGGTGGACAACACCAACGAGGCAGAGCCAGATTATTTCAACAAGCACCTTGCCCGCAAGAGCTTGGCAACGCTCGTGCTCAAAGCGCCGGCCTATGAGGAATATGTCAGCGAGACCGACAACAAACCCATCTACACCCACGCGGGAAAATTCTACCGCAAGGTGGGAGAGGGCTACGAACTGGTTGAATCGGGGAAACTCGACGCTGCCAACACTTACTATCAGCCGCAGACCGACGAGTTTGTGAAGGTTGAAAACCTCTTCACCTACAACACGCTGGCGAAGCGCTACGAAAAGGTGGACAACCTCTCTGACGTCACGATTGATGAAAACAATCCAGAGGCCTACTATGTGCCGCGGGAATACACCTACACGATTTACCTCACCATCGAATATGTGCAAGGCCCAACGGTTAGCGGCCATGTCACCATCGAAAACTGCGCCCTTCCCGGCGAAATGGTGCGCGTTGCCAAAGACAGCATCGTGGTCAGCGCCGACCAGTCGTTTGCTGTCAGTGGCTACTATTGGCGCATTGGAAAGCGCGAGATGGGGCCCGACGGAAAATGGCGCTTCTGCGACACCACGCCGTGGACGAAGGATAATATCAAGGACGCCGTGGCGAAGGGCTACGACACCTTCAGCCAGACCGATGAGAAGGGTAGGGGGCTTTTCGCAGGTTGCCGTTACGACAAGACGGACGACAATCTCGACATCCCGGTCTATTATTATATGAACGACTATGGCATACAGCTGGGCGTTGCCGTGACGGGGGTTAACGACATCATGCAGGTCGGCATGCAAGACAACGACCGCTTTGTGGTTCACAACTACCATCGCATGGACCCCCACAAGGTGGGAATCAACCTCCACCTCGCCGAGGCGATTGCGCGGGCGCATGAGGAAAACGGGGCAGCGGCCAGTGTTCCCAACCCCTTGGCCGAACCGCGCATTTACCTCGCCGACCAGAGCGACCTCACGGCTTTTGCGGCTTTTGTCGACTCCATCGGCAGTGGCAGCAAGGCGCCGCGCTATGGCGCCTCGGCCCAGTTTGTTCTGCAAAACGACCTCTCCTTGGGCGCCGTGGCGCTCAAGAATGGTGCCTACATCTCCAACTTCGCAGGCACGTTGCATGGCAACGGGCATGTTGTGAGTGGCGTTGGCGCGGGCAAGGCGCTCTTCGGGAGCGTTGCGAAAGAGGCCGGCATCTACAACCTCGGTCTCTTGTCGGGGAAAATTTCCAGCGATGAGGCCAACGTCGGCACGGCCAATTTCCATTGCTGCTTTGAATATGCCCCAGTTGCTTCGGGCAGTGAGGCGGCGCCCGTTGTCTATCGGTGGAATGGCACGCCAGCTTATGATTATACGCGTGAGGACTTCCGCTATGGCAGGGTGGCATACGACCTCAACGAATATTACCTCCTTGCTCGCAATGGGGCTGATGCCGAGGTGCTGAAATATGTCTACGGATATTACGCCAACGGCGACTATCAGTATGCCTGCCGTGCTGATGCCGTCACAGGCAAGACCACGGGTATCACTTATCTGCGCATTGGCAAGGGGAGCGACATCCCCAACTATGAGCAGGTGGAGACGCGCCACGACAAGACACATCCGCTCGATGCGGCCCGTCTGGTCAAGGCGCCAGCGCTTTCTGGCGGCGTCTGGACGCCGGCGATTTATGCGCCTTTGCTGAATGCCAACAACAGCGGCAAGGAGCCCATGAACGATTTCCTCTTCTGGGGACAGGCCTTGCAGTCGCTTCCCGCCGACTATCCCAACGAGATCAGTTCGCACATGGTGAAGGCCATGAGCAACCGCGTCTACCGAACGGCGGCCTATTATGGCAACGCTCAGCTCGATGCCTTCCACTATAATGCCTACAACCAAGGCACCACCACCATGAGCACCTACGTTCATGACCCTGCCACAACGGCCGTCGACTTCACCTGTCACAATGACCTCCCTGCGGCGGCAGGAATGGGCGGCAGCGGCATCTTCTATGCGCCAGTCAACGACAACGCCACACGCTTTAGCGATTTCGTGGTGAAGGCGGATGCCGGTGTCACGCAGAATCTTCTTGTCTATACGGCGGAGGACAACGCGGAGACCGACATGGAGGCCCACGACGTCGTGGAAAAAGCACTTGCCTACGACGAGACAACGAGGGAGTCGATTATCAAAGGACACCACATTGTTCTCGGAGGGAAGGGCTACGCCACGCCGCTCTTCCACCTCGTTGAGCGGACGCCCAACGACGAGAACGGCGAAGGCGAGACCTGCGTCAACAACGACCTCTCTGTGCCGATTGCCTTCTCTGTGACGGATCGTGCCTGGTATGTGCGCAAACCTTTGCGTTATGCCAACGACAACAACGATGCCTGGGAGGGTATCTGCCTGCCCTTCACGGTGGACAAGGCGGTGGCCACGCTGAACGGGGAAATCACGCATTTCTATGGTGTTCCCTCCGATGAGGAAAACGAACGTCCGAGCGAGAATGTCCATACGCTCCACCATGAGTATTGGTTGCGCGGACTGACCGCTGTCGGCACGGAGAATAATGTGCCGTCGGCCGTCTTCCAACGTCCGGCCAGTGTGGCGGCCTCTGGCACTGCCGTGCAGACAACGGCAGGCAGCGAAGCGCTCTTTGTGCCGAAAGATGCTTCGGGAAATGCCTTGACCAGCGGGGTGGCGTATGTCTTCTCCAACACCTTCTTCGTTGACCACTACGGAGACCGGCTTTATGACAAGGAAGACAATCCGTATTACGCGGCTGCGTCACACACTTATCCCGACTATCCCCGCCTGACGGCTGGCGTGCCGTATATCGTGCGCTTCCCTGGCAATCGCTATTACGAGTTCGACCTCTCCAGCGCGTTCTATAACGACCTCTTCGGTGGGGCGCAGGAGGCACAGACCGTTACGTTCAATGCCTACGGCAAAGACAGAGTCGGCGCCACGACTTACGGCGCTGTCACGATTCCTGTCACTTCGGACATGGCAACGGCCGTCGCTGGCAACTACGCACACCGCGGCACTTTCGCTGCCCTACGGGTGGACGAAGGAAAGGTGTATGGCATGAACGAGAGCGGCACGGCATTCAGCGATGCCTCGGCTCGCTCGCTCGTAACGCCGTTCCGCACTTACATGGCGCCAACTGCGTCGCCCGCTGGTTCGTCCCGTCCCTACAGTGCGGTGATAAACATCGCGCAGCAGAAAGGCGGCCTCATCCTGCCAGAGACGCAAGACGAGGAAGACACGCCAGCAAGCAACGCCATCACCATCCGCGCCATCGGCAACCAGCGCGTCAGTGTCGAGAGCACCGTTGCCGCAAGGCTCAACGTGGTGACTACGGCCGGACAGCTCTTCCGCGTGCTTGACGTGCATCCCGGAACTGCCACCTACAGCGGTTTCCCTCCCGGCCTCTATCTCTTCGGAGACATAAAAGTCCTCGTGAAGTGAGGATAGAACATCGCTAAAACAAATCGTCCCGCCCGAATGGTGGCACTGCCTTTTGCGCATGCCGCCGTTCAGGGCGGGACGTTTTGTTTTATGGGGGGGAGGAGGGGGGAGCTTTGCGCTTTTAAACACCCTATAAATTTGTATATACCAATAAAAAAAACTACATTTGTCGTGCACAAATTTGATAAGCGGTGCGGCGCTGCGCGAACATTTGGCGAAGGTCTGAGGCGCCAGCATTGTAGCTCACTTTGCTTGCAAAGTGAGGGGGACGAATATTGTGGCGGCTAAGCACGGGCTGAAAATTCAACAAAGTAATGCCCCAAAGCGCTGGCCATATTCGCTACGTGTTCGTGGCCCTCACTTTGCGAGCAAAGTG
>OOAE01001253.1_pt1 | contig 18828 bp, 16 predicted proteins | sample 1671271 | NCBI WGS metagenome assembly OOAE01 (sample SAMN06348139, study PRJEB24527) | human gut metagenome | biome: human gut; feature: ankylosing spondylitis patient; material: feces | host: Homo sapiens | place: China | collected 2015-10 | reverse complement strand
ATGGAGGGGCATTGCCCCGACAAGCTCGGTGGGATTTGCGATAAAGGGTATCATGGATCGCGGAGCGCGTCAAGATGGTTTTGCAAGTTTTATTGTGGTAAAGCGGTAAAAGTATGACACTTTTGGCATTCAGAGCTATTATAGCTCGATTTTTTGATGAGCCAGAGCATCTAACTTCTCAGCAACATCTCGTTTGCATTGCTCAACAGTAATATATTGTTCGGCAATTTCTTGCTGAGCGGATAGGCTTATCTTTCCAGTATCATCAACAGGGAATGGGACCAAAAGTTCAGAAACCATAAAGGGAGGGAGTGAAGAGTATTCGTTTTCTCCGTTATCACCAACACGACCCTTCTTTGCATTTCGGAAAATAGGTTCCATAATAAATTTGGCATATTGAAGGTTAATGTCAGAAAATTTTGGAAGCAAAACTCCTCGATGATTTGTTGCAGAAAACTCTGATGAGTGGAACATAAGATACCCAGCAAGGCCATCAATCACCCAGCTCAAACAAGGGGTATTATAATCAGCGGTATCGACATACGCAAATGCCCCAGAAGTGTTTCCCGAAAAGAGAGGGACTGCGCCAGGATGTTCCTGAGTATAGCTTCTAGTATATTTTCCGCTTCCTCGAAGAACCGAAAACAGATCCGAAATCTTTTTCTGGGCAAAATGGTAGCAGGACAAGTCTACACAGACGTTGCTTTCTACCACACGGTCTTTTTGATGGAGAAGAGATTTTCGCATATCTTCAAGATAGTTGAAAATTTCGACCATAATTTCCTGTTGCTCTAAGTCGTAACATCCGTTGCTTTTTACAGGAAGTTGGATGGTGACAGGAGCCAAGTTGTGAGAGTTGGCTTTGTGTGCATGATTGAATCCATATTTTTCCTTCATATCATTAAGCGCAACGCGAACATACTGAGGGCTGATATCCTTGCGAAGTACTTGAACGACGATTCGATCGGTATTGACATAAAATGGCTTCGTATGAATTACAAAATTGCGGCCGGCCGACCCATCACCGTTTGTAGCAAAGCTAAGAACAGGGTTATCCACGTTTGCACCAAAGGGCTCTTTAGGAAGTCTTTTTATGAATGCCACAGGTTCTTGACCAGCAGTATAGACGGGAAAATCGTCCGGATTGTCAGTGTTTAGAGCATTTAATTTTACACGATTAAGTCCGATTCCAGAGGAGGATAAACGGAACACGGCAGGGTCGATTATATTAACCATTTGACGAGAAATTATTGTTTTTTTTTTCTCCAACTCATAAAGTGGCTCGCGATATTCCATTAAAGAAGATGAAACATCAGAAATTAAAGTGGCGAGGCCGGAAAGAGTGATGGTTTCAACATCATCTTCCACGCCAAGCTGAATCTTTTCTTCTCTTGTCCACCAACGATCTACAGCCCAATGCGCACTGGTATAAAATTTATCAATACTTATAATTTTGCAGCGTGGGTCATCCGTTCTGAATTTTATCTTTGCTCCCTTAAACATATTAAACAAATCCGAGGCCGCTTCCAAATCATTTTGCTCGATATCAAAGCGATAGACATCCCGCGTTTCGCCGATTTCTGAGCAAAGATATGTGAATACCGGAGAGATTTGCTTGGGAAGAGTGGGAATTCCGCCAACATTAAGAGGAATCTTTTTAGTGAGTGCGAGAATATAGGTCTTTTTGTTGGTCGTAAAGAATGTGTTTAATGGCAAAGAAATCACCGCGTCGATATCGCACTGGCCAAGAATAAAATCTCGTAATTTTTTATCGTTACTCCGATTCATGATTCCATCTGGCACGACAATAAAAGCCTTTTTTCCGGGTTTGAGTGCGCGGACAATCCATTCCATGAACAGCCCTTCGATGCCCATGGCACTGATAGAAAAATATTTCTTTAATTCATCATCCTTCGAGATTTCTTCTTTTAGATTGCTACTGCCACTCATAACATATGGTGGATTTGTAAGAATGAGATCGTACTCCTCTGTTACCGGCTTGGCTAGAGTTCCGAGGATAGAGTTGGTTTGCAGAGTGAAGGTGCTATTAAATAACTGCGCAAACTGCTGAGTTAGATTCGGATGCTCTCTGATTAGCTCGGACATATAAATTAGCATATTCGCCTTTGCAAGTATAATGGTTTTCTGCTCATCTTTGTCGAAGCCCTTATCATAGCCGACAAGCGTAATTTTAGGAACAAGCCGTTCGGCACCGTGTTCATCTGTTTCTATAGTGTATAGGTGATTAAGATTGTGCAAAATAGGCTCAAGCAAGAATTTACCAACACCACATGCCGGGTCACAGATTTTCATTCCAGACTCAATATCGGCCATGTTCACAATCGCTCGAACGACCTTAAGCGGCGTAAAATATTGTCCCCAGTTTTTCTTGCTGATAGATTCTTTCAAGAACGTTTCAAAGAGCTTGCTTTTAAAATCGTAATCAATGTTTTCAAGCGTACCAAAATCATTGAATCGTTTAAGGATTTTGTGAAAAACTGTAGCGTATCCAGAAACTGCTTTATCATCTTTAGATACAAAAATAGTACCATTAATGATTGTGGTTTTGTCTTTTGGATTTCCGGGAAAAAGCTCTTTGATTTTTATACGGATAACAGAAGCATAGAATTCGAGCACATCGTTTTCATTATTACCGGAATATTTTCCAAGTAAATCATAAAACGAATACATGCCTTTTAATACACCAAGATCACTCAGATATTTGAAAATGAAAATCTCGACAAAGGTGTAGAGGCAATTTTCTGGAGTTGCACCAGAAACGGCCCATAAATCCTGCCATACTTTCTGAGCAAGCGGAAGAGGATCAACAGATGCCGCGGCTCTTAACATATCATTTGAAGCATTGATGGATGCGCGAATTTTGTTAATCAGAACAATACATTCAGAGCTGGTTTTATTGAAATTGAGAGTTATTTTACTGCCGTTTTCCTGCAAAATCTCGTGACCAGTTAAAGGATTGACCCAGATACTCTTACTTCCATCAGTAATAATATAAACTTTTGCCTGCAAAGCTTGTGCCGTACCTAATTCTTGCACAATTGCCTTCTCGATTTGCTTTTCAGTACGAAGTTGAGAAGGCGTTTTGTATTCGATGGCAGCAATTACTACGGGTTTTTTAACAATTAGTGCATCCGGCTTTTTGCTTTCAAATGTTTCATAATCCTTATCAGGAATTAGTTTTGCTGACTTTAGTGCTTTTAAGGTTGTTGCTCCGATGTTATAAAAATTCCAATCTCCCATTTTTTCAGGAGAATCTATCAAATTTCTCTGAATTAACTCTTCACTCATTGGTAGTAACTCCTTTACAATGATTTGTGTGATTGGCAAGATATTGATCGATGTCGTTTTGCCGTATGCGAAGAGAACGACTTCCTACACGTGATGCTATAAGCTTTTTACTTTTTATAAGACGACGAATGGTCTTTTCTGATACCTTTAAGTATTGTGCCGCTTGCAATACAGTGAAAATTTCATCAGACATAGCACATTTCCTCCATTTTGTCAAGTATAACATTTGTCTGGGGCTAGTGCAAGGGAAAATTCAAATTATATATGGAAAAATGAGGACTATAATAGACTAAAATGGACAATAAAGGTCATATTGAAAAATGCTGTTTGCATGAAACATTTCGGTATAGAGTACATATAATAGACCTGAGTGAAAATTTCATTTCCTTCGATGCTTGACCACTTGCACTTATACACTTTTGCGCTATACTAATAATAGAGGATAGCGGCGTTGACCAGCTATCGGTGGCGATGAAGCAATGGACTGGTTCGGTATCAGCCTGTTGTGGAGCCAAACCGTGGGTTAAGCGAAAACCACAAGCCGAATAGATTCACCTGAATCGAACGAAAACGCAAAATGCCCGCTCACCGTGGAGATTCCGTTCCATCGGTGGCGGGCATTCTTTTATTATTCAGGCAACACAAGATAGCAGTATTCATCGGGAAGGACGATCTTTTCCCATTCGACCTTCTTGGCGGTGAATACGACCTCTGAATACTGTTTCTCACCACGGTTTTTGCGATATGTAGCAATAATTCGGTCAGCGGCCTTTACTTTGGTTCGGATATCGCCCTCCAGTACCGTGTTGGGAACGAAACGCCCTTCACCGCTATCCCGGACAAAACCCATGCAGGCGCTGAGGGAGCCTGCGATCTTGTCGGTGTACAGCTTGGGCTGGCTCATATTGTAGTCGCCCAGCATTTTTGCGGAGAGATTCTTTTTCATCAGGCTGGGCAGAACATGCATTTTCATTTCGGTGGTTCCATCTGCGGAAAATTCAAAATCCGCTTCGGTCAGACGTTTGTCGTAGCACAGATTGAAAAAGTGTCTGGCATTGATGCTAGGCTTACGCAGCTTGAAGCCTGTCATGTGCAGAAAGTTGCTGATATCGAACGTGACCTCCAGACAATGGACACTCTTATGCTTGTCGGTAGTGATGAACAGCAGGCTTTTATCCACCAGATTTTCTTTGTACAACGGCGCACAGGCAAAAACGATGGACAGTGCTTCTTTTTTCGTCATGGTTGATTCTGCGCTCCTTTGCGTTTTTACAAAATAAAAGGGACACCTACAACACCGTGGTGCTGTCCGATGTCCCTTGCGACTGATTTTATCGTTGTCCGCCAACCTCAGGCCCCTACGTCCTGCATCTCTTTCGGGTTTTATCGTTGCCCGCCAACCTCAGGCCCTTACGTCCTGCATCTGATCGGATTTTAGGTGTCAGCCACACCAGCGGAATGACGTCCGCTTTCCTATCTATATTATATTCGATTTTCGTTCAAATAGCAATGGACTTTGCAAAGATGATTCTTTAATTTTTTGCAAACGGCTGCTGAATCCTCAATCTTCCATTCTGCCGTGGTCACAGCCGAGGGAAAGATAATGCTCCATCCCTCCACCCAGCACAAGCTGTGCATACTCCAATGGCTTGTTCCACAGCAGCCAGTCCAGCTCTGCCCGCTGTGCCGGGGTGTTGCCGTACTCGTCCTCGACGGCGATGCAGTCGATGGCAAGAGTGGTGCCATCCTCGAACCGGGCTTCCACCCGGTTGGTGTCCATGTTGTAGCGGCAGGAAAGCAGTTTATTCATGGTGAACCTCATTTCTATATCAAACGGTGTCTGTTCGGATGTCCTAAACCCTGCCATAAAACCGGTGGTTGATTTGTCCATTGGGCTTTGTTTTGCCCGTCTGCACATTTTTGCACACTTTTTGCACACCTGAATAGCTGGATAACAGTTGCAAAGCATTACACTGTATGCAAATAATGCGGTATGTGCAAAGATGCATTTTGCGATGATACGATAAAAATAACGATTCTTCGAACTTTTGAAATTTGACGAATGATGCACATTGGATTCTTTTAATCAGAGGGCCAGGGATTCGAGTTCCCTCGAGCGCGCCAAAGGAAAACCCACGATTCACCGTTTCAAATGCGGCTTGGATCGTGGGTTTCTTTTTGTTATATCCGCCCGGCGGGGCTTGAAAAGTGCGACAGAAATGCGACAGCTTCAAAGGGGCTTTGTGCGCATACCGGAGCACCTGCCGGAGGATTTAATTAAAAATGAATGACGTGGGGGCATCTGGCGGGCTGAGGGGACTCTAAACTGTTCTGAACCCTTATCCCACTATGGCCAGCGTGAAAAACGCCGCCGCACGGTTCAACGTGACACCCGAATATGTCCGCAAGCTCTGCCGAACGGGCAAGATCTGCTATACGGCCATCTCAAGCCGAAAGTGGTTGGTCAACATGGACACGCTGGCCCAGTTCTTCGCACAGGGAGAGCCGGTCAGAGAGGATTCGCAGCAGGTCACGAACGGCTTCGTGCTGGACTCAGACATGCTGCTGGATGACCTGATCGACCGCTGGTTTGAGGAATACGCCAACAAGCAGCTGAAGGCCAAGACGCTCTACGATTATAGAAGGATGCGTGGCCGGATCAGCGCCGGACTCGGGCATCTCAAGGTGTCCAAGATCAAACCGGCGCATGTGATGGCGCTTTATGACAATCTGGAGGAGAGGGGTGTCCGCCGGGACAGCACCTACACCGCCACGAAAGCCCTTCTGAAGCTGCTCCCACGTGGAACCCGGGGTGAATTGGCGAAACAAGGCCGGGATCGGTCAGGACACCATGCGGATGGTCTATGCAGGTAAGAACGTCAGCCGAAAGACGGCGGAAAAGGTGTCCGCTGCAGTGGGACTGGCCTTCTCAAAGGCGTTTGTGGAGCATACCAAAAAGGACGGGAAGCTGAACAACAACAGCGTCATTCGATACCAGGCCATGCTCTCCAGCATCTTTAAGAAAGGTGTCCAGTGGGGATTAATCAACGAGAACCCGTGCTCCCGTGCAGAACATCCCAAAGCCGAGGAAATCGACGTTCGGGTACTGACGGAGGAAGAGATTCCAAAGCTGCTGGATGCCCTCTCGGATGCACCGCCGCAGTACAGTGTGATCACTCAGCTGGCCTTGCTGCTTGGTGCCCGGCGGGGTGAGATCTGTGCCCTGCGCTGGTCGGACATTGACTTTGAGAAGGGGACGCTCTCCATCAAGCGGACAGTCCAGTCCATCCCCGGGATATGCCTTGTGTTCAATGCACCGAAAACCAGACGAGGCAAGAGATGCCTGCGCATAGGAGCGGATTGCGTGGAACTGCTGCAGGAGTACCGGCGATACCAAAAAGTAGAGAGGTTCCGGATCGGCTCAGTGTGGGTGCGCAAGGTCACACTGGAAAATGGCAAAGTGGTGGACAACGATATGCTATTCACGAAATGGAATGGAGAGCCGATGGACCCGGATATCATCTCGTCCTGGTTCCCGAAGTTTCTGGAAGCACACGATCTCCCATCAATTCACTTCCACAGCCTCCGCCATTCGAATGCCAGCATCCTGATCGCGGCCCACGTTCCGATCACAACGGTCTCTGGGCGGCTTGGACACGCACAGACCTCAACTACGCTGAACTACTATGCATCGGCCATCCAACTCGGCACACATCTTCTCCACAAGGAAGGGGTCGTCCGTGCGATCGGCAGGCTTGTCCTTGGTGGTCAGGATATGAGCAGCCTTGTGGAGCGTTTCGGTTTCACTGCAAAAGGCCCCACACACCGGCACTGGTCGGCATGCAGGGCATATTTGCGATTTGAGGGGAAATTACCGGGCGATCATTGCGTTACAGGTGTCAGCTCATACACATGATCGAACTGCGTACGGCGCTCCGCCGACAGGTGGTGACTGATGAGAATCAGTGTCAGGTCGGGATTGGTAAGCAGGCTCTTTTCCACAAGGTCGGCGTTTTTCTGATCCAGCGCACTGGTGCCCTCGTCCACCAGCAGGATGGAGCGATTGTGAATCAGGGCACGGGCAATGGCGACACGCTGCTTCTGACCGCCGGAAAGATTGCTGCCATCTTCACCCACAACAGTATCAAGGCCATCGGGCATGGCGGCCAAATCTGCGGAAAAGGCACTGCCCTGAATGGCCGCATGCAGCTGCTCTTCCGAGAAATCTTCACCCAGTGTGATGTTCTCCCGAATCGTAGTATTGAACAGGAACACATTCTGCTCAATGTAACTCATCTGTTGCTGGAGCTGAGCGGGTGTAATGGTGTGAATGTCCACATCGTCAAACGAAATCGTACCGGTGTAGTCCGGCAGCCAGCCCAAAAGCAGCTTGAGCAGAGTGGATTTTCCGCAGCCGGAGGGGCCTGTCAGGGCATACTTTTTGCCCTTTTCAAAGCGGAAGGAGGCATCTTTCAGGATGGGCTTTTTCTCATCATAGCAGAAAGAAACTCTATCTACCGTAATGGAGTCTTTCAGCGGTGACATAGGAGCAATCTCTTCCGATTTGGAATCAGTATCGACCGTTGGCAGCTTGCAAAAGTAGGGCTTGCTGGCTGAGAGGGAGAGACGCAAACCGGCCAAACTGTTAAAGCCGTTTGCCACGCCTCCAATCAGATTGACACCACCGGCAAGTGTGCCTGTGGTGACAAGTCCCATGCTGGTCAGCGCAGCAATCAGCACAAGCGAGCCGAGCTGAAGTGTGACGTTGATAAAGCCAATCAACGCCTCCATGCGAGATTTACCATAGCTCAGCTGGCAACTGGGCTTTTCAATGTCATCGCTGATCCTATTTCCCTGCTGGAGAAAGAGATTTCCTCTGCCAAAAAACTGGAGTACGTCAAAGCCTGTCAGAAGGTCCTTCAAATGGTTGATGGCGGCAGTCTGCTGCACACCGCAGCTTTGCCCCAGTAGTTCCAACTTCTTCTGGAACAGTTTTGGGGAGAGCCAAAGGACAACTGCTGTGATCACGGAAAAAACAACCAGCGACCAATGCAAAAAGGCAAGTCCCAAAATGCTGAACACGATCTGCGCAATTCTGCCTACACAGCCGAAGAAGGGAATCCACGCAAGCTGTTCTAATTGCTTTATATCATTGGTCAGCCGGGCGAGATATTCTCCGGTGTCGGACTGATGAAAATCGGTATGGCTCTTGCGCAGGAAGGAGTGATACAGCCCATCTCGCACCGTATTGTTCAAAGCGCGAATTGTTTTGGCCTGACAATGCTCCTGTAAAGCAGTAAAAAGAAAATAGCCTCCCCAGCAGGTCAGATCAACTGCCGTCCAAAAGATAGTACTCCGCAGATCCAGCAATACCACGGCATCAAAAATCTTCATCAAGGCAAGCTGAATCAGAGCCTGAGCACCATAGGCGATGATGGCAAACAAGCAGGTGAGGGTACTGAGCCTCCATTGCTTTTTCAGATAGTGTATCATTGTTTCCTCCATGCGTATGTCAAAGAGCTTAGAATGCATTTCATCTGCTGTTTCTGTATTTTATCACAAAAGATTTCAATTGACCATATCGTCTGGTGTAATAAAAAATTACATGGGACGACAGGTTTGCACAAGAGACGCTTGCACACATGTACAAAATCTAGTATATTACAATTATGGCAATACTAAAGTTTGGAGGGAGCTGCTAAATGCAGAATTACAAATTGGGGGAGTATATCCGCCAGCGGCGTTTGGATCTCGGGTTGACACAGGAGCAGGTTTGTGCAGGCCTTTGTGAATCTGTTACATTGTCCAGATTTGAAAACGGAAAACAGACCCCCAGCCGAAATCGAATCAATGCGATTCTGCAGCGCCTTGGTCTGCCGGATGACCGATATTATGCGCTGGTAACACCGGAAGAACTGGAAATAGAAGCACTCAAGAAGGAAATTGTTTCCTGTAATGCGCTAAAGTGCGTTGAGGAAGGCTTTGACAAAATAAGTCGGCTTGAGAAAATTGCAAAGCCGGATGATCAAATCACACAACAGTTTATTCTTCGATCGAAAGTCCTTTTGGGAGGATTGGATAAAAGATATTCAAATGACGAGCGGATTCAAATGTTGTTGCAAGCCATTCGGATGACCATACCGGATTTTCAACTGGACAAAATTGAAGACTTTCTCTTTACATTGGATGAAATGAAACTGGTCAATCAAATTGGAAATGCGTATTCTTTGAGCGGTGACAATGAAAAAGCAGCCGATATTTTCTATCGACTGCTTCAATATATAAGAAGGCATCTTCCGGAAACGGTTACTTCAAACAGGATGCTTCCCTTGGTTTTGTATAATTTTGCCAGATCGTTGGATTTGTCGCAAAAGTATGAGGAAGGCGCAAAGGTGGCAAGATACGGAAAAGAAGCATGTATAAAATATGGACATTATCAGGTGCTTCACTCGTGTTTGGAAATCGAAGCTGAATGTGACTTCTTTCTTGGGAAAAAGGAGGAGAGTGTCGAACGATATCGGGAAGCTTTTTACATTTGCAAAGTCATGGGATATGAAGATGATTTGCAGATTATCCGCACAGAAGCAGAAAAGTATCTGAACATCTTATTTTGAATATCATGTAATGTCGTTCTGCGGTGTGGCGGCATCTGCGGATGGAGTAGGACATTCCGGTTTAGTCCTGTATGTAAACGGTGAATATCGTGATGACTCTGACATTGGCAAGCTGATGCACGACTTCAACTGTACCAGCGCCGATGATATGCATTTTGAGATCCTTGCCGAAAAGACCCGGGATCTGAAGGAAAATCCGAAGGGAGTGAGCGAAATGTGTAAAGTGATGGAAAATCTGCGAGATGAAAGCTATGCAGAAGGCCGTGCAGAAGGTCATGCAGAGGGTCGGGAAGAACAGGCTCAGATGACGGCGAAGAACCTCTATGAGCAGGGTCTGACGATAGAGCAGATTGCAAGAGCGATTGGCTTCAGCATGGAGACAGTGGAAAAGTGGCTCACGCAGAAAGCCGGATAAGAGAATAACCGGAATGGCCAGTGTATTGTACGATTTGCGTATGATATGCTGGCTTTTTGTTTGGCGGAAGTCAGAGGTAGTCAGAAGTGGGGTGGGGTGGTTGAAAATCTGGAGCCGGGGGTCATTCCGGCTGAAGGGAAGAGTTATCTGTTCTCCCCAGTCCAGGACAAAATATGGTGGCTGTTCAGAGAAAACACGTTGCCACAAAGAAAAAAGGCGCCCGACGTTTAAATCGGATGCCCCATTTTGGTTGTTATGCAAAGTTTTTCCAGACGAGATTTCCCCAAGGCTGCATCTGCTTGAGGCGCTCCGGGTGGGTCAAAATCGCTATATCCGGCAGATGTCCAAATCGAATGCCACCCGGCATTACAACCCCCAATGTTAAAAAGCATGTGGTTTCGTTAGGTGGGCACTTATTTTCGTTTTAGAGTGAGGGTCAAGCTTGTGACAATTTGAAGAAATTGTTCCTTTTCAGATTGATTGGCCACGATTCCAAGCATGACCGCCGCATAAAGAGTCGTATAAAGAAGGACTCCTGCTCCAAATTTCCAGAAGGACCCAGCTGGTTCTATTTTAAGCCGCTGCTTCAGAATCAGTGCGACCATTGTCAACAAAACTGCAGTAATGATGACCGGAGCTGTTTCTTTCCAGAATTTTTTGATATCCAGACCAGCTTTTCTCTGGAAATACCAATTCATAATCAACCCACTGGTCAGGAACATGGAAACACCTGTTGAAAGTGCGGCACCTACAATTCCAATCAATTTTGTAAACAAGACAGTTGTTACAATATTCAGGACAGCGCTCAGGAAATAAATCTTTGCACGAAAGCCATACTGTCCCTTGATCTGCAGAATGCAAAGCCCGAGATTCTGCGCAAGATCGATGGAAAATGGAAGCATGACGATGATTGCAACCAAATAGGCTTCTTCGTAGCCTTCTCCGACCCACAGCAGCAGAAATTCACGTCCGAAAATGATGAAACCGGATAAAACCAGAAGAATGATGTAGAAGGTGATCCGTCCTATCCGGATGAACAAATCCGATACTTTCTGCAGACCGTTTTCTTCTTGATACAAGGCGCTGAGTTTTGGATAAAAAACACCGGAGACCTGTGTGCCGAACTGCATGTACATCATGTAAATTTGAGCGCCGACAGAATAAACGGCAACGACTGCGGTGTTGAACATCCGTCCCAGAATGACCTGATCTGTTTTCCAGAAGATCTGATCCGCAATGCTTCCAAGCAGGATGGCAGCAGAAAGCCCAAGGATATTTTTCACAATCCGGGAATCTTTGGGCTGTTTTGTGATCCGTATTTTTAGTTTTTGGGTCACATAGCCATACCGAATTCCAATGGTCAGGAGGTTCAGAAGGACGATCACCACCGAGACTGTGATTGCATATGGGATCCGGCTGACGCACAAAATGACCAGAAGCGGTTGGATGACCTGCATCAGGATGGATAATATCCGCAAAAAGGTGTACTTCTCATGCCCGGTAAGCACAGTCAGATAAACCGAACCCTGCAAGGTGAAAGTCATATTTACGAACAGAAGGATCAGAATAGCAATGCTTTCGTTCAGCTCTGAGGTACTGAATGAACCTGCGTAGAAGCTCCGGAAGGCAAACACCACGGAAACTCCGACCAGATCCAGAATGATTGCCAGAAACCGATAGATGCTTCTTGCCATCGACAGGGTCACAGCGGCTTCTTCATGGTCGCTGCGCCCCAAGGCGTTGCAGTAGTTCCTTAGAATACCGGCCGACACACAGGACTCGAAAACAGTGACATAGGAAAAGAATGAGCCGACGATCTGATACAATCCGTATTCACTTTGTCCGAGAAAGTGCAGGAGAACTGGGACGTAGATCATACTGACAACTACGCTCAGGAACACCTGTATATAGGATAATATTGCACCTTTTTTTCGTTCGTTCATGATTTCGAAGAATCTTTCTGAAATATTTTTTCTAAAGAAAAGAAATCAACTCTTTTTGCCTAAGAAAAAATTCAATATGTATACGGTTGAACATAAAAAGGTTATATTCTTGTGTCGAATCAAGTAACAGATAACACGTTCTTTGATATCTTCTGGATTGCAAAAAAGTGCACCGTTTTGAATATTTTTATCTGATATGAGTTTTGTAAAGGCCTGCTTGATATCGGAATATTTTACTCTTTCTCCATATGCAGTATTTCGGATAGACCACCAAAGAGCTATATATGTTCCATGATATATTTGAGGATAGTCATCTAAAATACCTTTTTCCAGTAAAAGCGATACTTTTTTTGCATAAAGCCTTCGTTGGCTTTCAATGGTCATTTCCATCCCCACTGTACCTTTAGAAGATAGTGAGCCTGAATTAGATATTATATGATATAAATATAAGTGCTCATGTACAATAACGATCTTATCGCAGTGGCTGTAACATTCATAAATAAAAAGAGTATCCTCACCCAAAGAAAGATCTTCTGGAAAGAAAATATTGTTTTCAACTACAATTTTTTTAGGGATAAGTTTCGCCCAAGGACCTGCAAATGCGATCCTATAATTCATCGGGTATGGAATCATGCCAATTCCAATGGCTAGGCCATCTTTTGGCTCATAAATTTCTGTAGGCATTTTTATTCCATCGAGAATTTTACCGTCTCGCACTTCTTTGAACCCGGAAATAACAATACTACTAGGTGAAACTGCATTTTTTATTAATGTTTCAATGTGCGTATTTAAAATAGTATCGTCTGAATCAACAAAAAGAAGCCAATCCCCATGAGCCACATGTATTCCAAGATTTCTTGCAGATGATACACCACCATTTTCTTTTCTAATTAAAAGAATACGACTGTCTCTATCTGAATAAGTTTGAATGATTTCACTGGTTTTGTCTGTGGAACCATCATCTACAGTAATAACCTCAATATCAGAATATGTTTGATTTAAAATACTCTCAAGGCAGGAGCCAATTGTTTTTTCGCTATTGTAGCATGGAATGATGACTGAGACCATATTTTCCTCCAGTAGTTAATTCCAGTTAAATTGGTATATTTTCAGGAATGTTGCATTTACATTTGCAAATCGCACAAAAACCATGAAGAAGAAAGCAAAACATAATATCGCAGCAAGCTTCCGACTTTTTGATTCAAAAAGTTCTGGGAACTTGGCAATGGAATAGTGATTTGCAATCACAAAATATTCCGTCATCCGTACTGCCAGTGCCTGCGGAATAGAACCAATTAAAAAGCAGAAAGCACTGATATAAAGATATTTTCTTCCCTCCGGAGAAGCGTTCTTCCGGTATTCCAGGTACAGCAGAACCAGAAAAAAACCTCTCAATGCAAAATTGACGATGTTGGAACGCTCACCGGAAGCGTTAAGATACATGCCGTACCGCGGATCAAGTGCAGTCATAAAAGCGAGCATAAATGAGATGATTTTTGTTCCGGCAAAGAATAAAATTGTTCCCAGAAGCAGTGCCCCGGAGACAACTTTTTTGATCGGGAACCGTTTTATGATTTTCAAGGCAAGAATAACAGCGATTGCAATATAGGCAGAAGTATGCAGTAAGGTGGCAAGATAGAGGAGTAGAATTTTTTTCAACCATGGGTGGCGTTTGAATGGATGTTCCAAAACATACCAGACCAGCAGGTCTGCAAGATTTTGCCGAAGCAGGACACAGAAAAACCACACCATCTGCTGCGACAGATAGGAAAACATGAACAGCGATTTTTCCTGCACAGTGAGTTCCATATCATGGAGAATCACAGCCAGAAGGAGGAAGCTCAGTGTCACATAAAAGACCTGAAATACGATGTAATCAACTGCAAAGGTTTTGATGAAGGAAGCAAGCAATGTGAAAAGCCAGCCGAAACCCCACTCAGCCTGAATGTCTCGTTGAAACACAAACGGATTGAACTCAAATTGTGATAATTTTGGAACCGCAGTATAAAACCACTGCTGATACACATAGGCATCACTTCCGCCAAGATTTACATTACGGAATGCCATCACAAACCACAATATGAAAATTGATGCCCCAAACAGAATTTTTGACTGTTTCGGCTTGCACCATGCGGAAAGAAACAATACCGCATCAATGACCAGAAAATAAACCACCGCACACCCTCATTATTTCAAATATTTTTTCTTCCAGTAAAAGTACAGCATCCAACCGGGGATTGCTGTTAAAGTCATCCCGACGGGTCTGCCGCTTGTTGATAGTGCTTTTGCAAACGAATAGCCGGCGCACCTTGCGTACACCCAATAGAGCAGCATCTCTTTGACCCGGACTTTCAGGCAGACTTCATCGTTCAGGTAGCTGCGGCAGTCATCCATCATTCCAAGGGGGCTTTTCATTCGCAGTGCACGGCCGCTTTTTGTCAGTCCGCCTTCCAGATATTCGCAGATGTAAATGGTTTTATTGCGATACACCGTCTTGTAGTTCAGGGCCATCGTATTCCAAAGCCAGCTTTCCGCCATAAAGCGCTCGTTCGGATAAACTGGGAATGGATATTTCTTGAATAGGTCAGCTCGCACGATTTCACAATGATCGCCCCTGATGCCCTGATTTACCCGGTAATGAAGATGGTCAGCTACATAAAAATCTGCTGGGTTTGCAACACCTAAATGTGTGCCATCTTCCTTGCCTCTGAAATAGCTCATGCCGCAAAGATCGGGTCGATTCCGATAACAGGGCCATTCCCGCTCGACTGTTTCAACTGCATCCGGTGTCAGGTAGTCGTCGCTGTCCAGAATGAGAACAACGTCACCCTTGATATAAGGATGAGCTGCATTCAGAGCGGTATGCTTTCCGCCGTTTTCCTTTTTGTGGTATTCCCACTCAAACGGAAGATTCTGCTGCTTTAACGCTTCTATATACGCTTCGGTATCATCTGTGCTGCCATCATCGATAACAAGCCACTGGAAATCTGTTCTGGTCTGTCTGCAAAGGCTGTCGACAAGTTTGGGCAATGTATTGACACGATTATAGGTCGGGGTCAGCACCGTTACCATCAAACAATTAAGCATTTCTGCTTCCCTCCAGAGTTGATTCATAAATGGACTTTATGGCTACGGTATAGCGCTGCATATCCGTATATTGCATGCTCTTTCCAACCGCATTTGCGGAGCAGCGGCAATAAGCATTTTCATCCTGCAGCAGTTTCAGGATAGCGCTGCAGTACTCGTCGATCGTTTTGCAAGCCGCTCCACAGGTTTCGTCCACAATATCTGCCAGCCCGCCGACACCGCTGCACACAACAGGCTTGCCAAGGCACATGCCTTCCACGGCAGCCAGACCAAAGCCTTCCCATGCAGAGGGCATGACCATGACTTTGCCGGCATTCAGATAGGGGTAAGGGTTGCTCTGAAAACCTGCCAGTTCAACATTGCTCTCCAGTCCGTTTTGTCGGACATAATCCTTTACCTGGGACATCAGCTCGCCGTCACCGATCATGCGTGCGGTGATCTGTGGCCGCTTCTCCTGGAGCCTCTGCACAATCTGGCAAAACAGGAGGGGGCACTTCGGATCGGTCATCCGTCCGAGAAAAACCAGATCGACCTGTGCACAATTGCACGTTTCCTGCGCCTTTTGCCGGACGTCGGCACAGTTTACCACATTGCCGACCACGGTGTTTTTTTGTTTCAGAAGCCCCCGGAAGATATATTCCGCTTCAATGGAATTCGATACGCTGATTACATTTCGGATGCGGGGCAATGACAGTGCCAGCGCAACAGACTGCGGACAGACCTTCTTCAGCCAGAGCGGGTTGTTATGAAAATGTGCCACCACCGGAGTTTTTCCGGCCGCCCATGCGGCACAGGTCGCCATACTGAAATCATGTGCATGGATCAGGTCGGGCTTCAAGTCCCGGATTGCCCTCCGGACGGCACCGACAGAGGTGTTTTCCAGCGGATAAAACTTCTGACCTCTGGCTTCCACAACTTTACGGATCGGGCCATCCGGAGAGGCATAGATCATCTCTGCTTCCGGGAAGAGCGACATAATCGTAAGCACTACATTCTCGGCACCAGAATATTTTGTACTTTTCAATAAGTGAAGAACCCTCATTTTTTTCAGTCTCCCAGCAGTTCCGTATAGATCTTCTTCATCTGCTCACTGACGTTCCGTACATCGTACTGTTCCAGTGTCTTTTTGTTCCGGGCACACTCCTGCCCGACCTGAACGCCGTCCACAACATCGCACATCAGCTGACATAATGCGGCCTCATCCGATGACTCAAACAGATACCGGCTGTCTGGCAGCAGGTCTACATTTCCACGGATGCGGCTTGCAATGCAGGGCAGGCCAGCGGCCATTGCTTCCATCAGGGAGACAGACAGCCCTTCCCGGAAGGACGGAAAAACGAAACAGTCGCAGGCTCGCAGGATTTCGCTGACATCCGTTCGAAAGCCAAGAAAACGGACTCTGTCCGATACTCCAAGCTTTTCTGCCAGTTTCAGATGTTCCTGCTTCAGCTCTCCCTCTCCGCAAATGAGGTAGTAGCTGTTCGTCATATCCGTCTTTGCAAAAGCCCGAATCACAGTTCTATGATTTTTGTTTTCATTCAGCTCCCCAACGGACACAAACACAAACGCATCTTCCGGGATGCCCAGTTCTGCCCGCTTTGTGGCTCGATCCACCTGCACGGAAGAGATCTTCTTCACATCCACGCCGATGCCGGGTACATAGTACGCCTTGCCACGCAGGGGAAATTTCTGTGCGGCAGCGTAATCCTCCTGATTGATGGTGATCTGGGCATCGGTATAGCGGGCCAAAAAAGTCTCGGCGGTCTGGTAGATCAGCCGGTTTTTCAACGGACAGCCCTTGTAAAAGTGGAAACCATGGGCCGTATAGAGTATCGGCGCCGTGTGTGTGGCATTAGCAGCCAGACGCGCCAGTGCACCTGCCATCGGAGTATGACAGTGAACTCCGGCAAACATCTCGGTCTGCATCAGATGCTTTAGTTGTTTGTATGCTTTGATATTTGCTGAAATGTTGTAAGGAGAACGGACAAAATCCACCTGGTGCAGAATGACACCATGCTCACGGATTACCTGAACTGCATCCGCATACATATCTTCATGCTCAAAATTTGTTGCATAATGGACCTCATATCCCATGCCCTGCAGCAACTTCACATCGTTCAACTCAAACTGCACCAGAAACCGGCTATAATGGGCTACAATTAAAACTTTTTTCATTTGTTTGTATCCCCCATCGCCGTAGTCTGACCCTCTGCCACACCTTCCGTGCTTTCCGGCATAAACAAGATCTTCACGGTCGCCAGCATAATTTTTAGATCCTCAATCAAGCTGGGATGGGCGATGTACATCAGATCCATCTGCAGTTTATCGTAAGGAGTCGTATTGTACTTGCCGTACACCTGCGCGTAACCGGTCAAGCCAGCCTTGGCCTGAAGCCGCAGTGCAAACTCCGGCATCTCTTCACAGTACTGGGCAGCAATCTCAGGCCGTTCCGGGCGGGGGCCGACGATGGACAAGTCACCCTTTAGGATATTCAGAAGCTGGGGAAGTTCATCCAAACGGCAGGCACGAATAATATGGCCGACCTTCGTGATACGGTCGTCCTTATCGCCGGTGGAAAGGCGGGCCACGCCGTCTTTTTCTGCATCCACCCGCATGGAACGGAACTTGAGGATCTCGAACTGCTTGCCGTCTTCGGTCAGGCGCACCTGCTTGTAAAATGCAGGACCACCATCAGATTTGACTGCAATAGCCGTAATCAGAAACACCGGACTCAGGATAACCAGTGCCACCAGCGAGATCACAATATCCATGGCACGCTTGACAAACAAGAACTCCGGGCTTGCCATGTAACGGCCCACACGCAGCATGGGCAGATGGAACATATGCATCGGCTGGGCACCGCTCATAATCACATCGCCCACACGAGGGATCACGAACACATTGATACCCTGTCCCACACAGTATTTCAGGATGATATTGCGCTCATGGCTGTGGACACCGCTGATGAACACGCTCTGCATTCCATCAAGCAGGCTCAGGTCGTTCAGGCATTCCTCAACGTTCAAGGTCATCTTGACATCGTATTTTTTTGAAAGACCGTACTCATTGATGAGCTTTTCCAATCCATGACGAACATCATAAACGACTGCAGTCGGCTGGGCCTGGAATGTATTAAAGTACCATCCATGCGCCAACTTCGCCCAGATTGAGGCCATCAGGATCTGTCCGGCAATCGCTGCGATGCCCGGCAGAAGATTGCAGAGCCGCCGGGCCATCAGGCAGATGACAATGTACAGAATGCCATCCGTCGCCATTGCCGCCAGCACTTGCCCGTAAATCAACTCCGAAATACGCTGCAAAGACATCCAGAATGCATCGTAGACTTTTCCCAGTAGGAAGAACAACACCGCAAACAGACCGATCATGGCCCAGTTGCCCTTCCAACCAAACTTTGCATAGACCTGATACGAATAATACAGCTCCCAACAAAGTGCAAACG
>OOAE01001220.1_pt1 | contig 19195 bp, 19 predicted proteins | sample 1671271 | NCBI WGS metagenome assembly OOAE01 (sample SAMN06348139, study PRJEB24527) | human gut metagenome | biome: human gut; feature: ankylosing spondylitis patient; material: feces | host: Homo sapiens | place: China | collected 2015-10 | reverse complement strand
TTGCAAAAGAAGCTAATATTCCATATGGCACTATCTGCGGAATACTCCGACGAGGCTTCGGAAATTCTAACGTAGAAAATGTATTGAAAATCTGCAAAGCACTCAATATCAGTGCTGACGAATTGGGCGAAGGGCGTATAGTTTCAATTACCAAATCAATAACTTCACAATCAATTGAATTGGATGGTATGATTCAGGATTTCAAAATTAAAATTCAGAACTATAACTTGATTGCAAATGGCAAAAAAACAAATCAAGAAGACATCGAGCTTCTATTTGACACTATCGATATAGGCGTTGAGTTGATTAAAAAGAGGATTAACAGGAGGGAAAATGAAATTTAAAGAATTTACAAGAAAAAGCATAAAAATCACAAAAGACCTGACGCAAGAGTTTAAGGACTTCAAAGATTCGCCAAGAGAAGAATCGAAAAGATTATTTAAAAAAGCAATTGCAAAATTGCGAAAAGAAGAAGAGACTGAAATTGATAAGGACTCTAGCTTATATCAAATTGAAGTAATCATGTATGACGGTTCAATATCTAAATACCCTAAAGGGTTCATCATAACAGACAGAATTAACAGTGTTGAATGTGAAGGCAAGCTATATCATACAAGCTTATACTGCCCTAAACTCAGAGCAGAAAGTAACGATTACACCTTGCCAATCAAGGCGCTTAAGATTTTAAAAGCTCACGAGAGGAACATTAATTATTGCTTTTATTGCGAGCAAAAATTGTATGAAGAATTAGATTACGAAAGAGATTATATGAACGAATATGGCGAGGAGGACGAAGAATGAAAGTAGCATTATATTCTAGAGTATCAACGCAGGAGCAAGCAGTTAATGGATATTCGATAGAAGAACAGCACGAACGTATGACTAAATACTGTGAAGCAATGGGTTGGGAAGCATATAAGACATATACGGACGCAGGTTATAGTGGGGCGACGATAGAGCGCCCTGCTCTGCAAAGAATGATTAAAGACGTTGAAGCAGGTAAGGTTGATAAGGTACTTGTATATAAGTTAGATAGAATGTCACGTTCTCAATTAGACACGCTTTATCTAATCGAGAAAGTGTTCTTAGCCAATGATGTGGACTTTGTGTCAATGAGCGAGAATTTCGACACAGCCACTCCTTTCGGGCGTGCTATGATTGGCATACTAGCTGTATTTGCACAGCTCGAAAGAGAGCAAATTAAAGAGCGTATGATGATGGGAAAAGAGGCTAGAGCTAAAAAAGGACTTTATCACGGTTCGACATATCCACCTATTGGCTACGATTATGTAAATGGAGAGCTTATTCCTCTTGAATTTGAAGCCTTGCAAATTCAAATGATTTTTCAAATGTACGTTAATGGCACTTCTCCACTTAAGATTGCTGAATATCTTAATGATAACGGATATGAGACTAGATACGGACGTTGGAACGACATCACCATCAGAAAGATTTTAAGACGTAAAACATATATTGGATATATTAGACATCGTGACGAGTGGTTCGAAGGGCAACATAAAGCTATAGTCGACACGGAGACTTTTAATAAAGCTCAGGAGATTTTCAACGAAAAAAGTAAAAACTATTCATACTACAAGCGAAAAGACGGAAATGTTAATAGCTATTTAGGTGGATTAATTTACTGTGGGTGCTGTGGGCATAAATATATGAAAGTCATTGGAGAATCAACCAAAGGTGGCAAAAAATACAAATTAGACTACTATAAATGCTATGGGCGAGCAGGGCGCAAGCGTCTACTTGCAGGTGACCCTAACTGCAAAAATAAAATATGGCGAATGGATAAATTGGACGAGCTTGTTTTGGGCGAAATTAGAAAATTAGTCATTGACCCCGATTGTTATAAAACTAAGAATACCTTCCAAGATACTAAGCCTATCGAGGTAAAAATCGAAAATATAGACAATCAGGTTGATAAGTTAATGGACTTATACTCTGTCGGAGATATGCCCATTTCATTACTTCAAGAAAAAATTCACAGTTTAGATGAACAAAAAAAGAAGCTAGAAGCTGAAATTGACAAGATTAACGCTGACGCAAAAATGTCAGCTGATGATGTGGCTGATGTAATGACTACATTCGATGAAGCTATTGACTCTGGGGACTTTTTCAAGATACGCGCAATCATCACGTCTTTAATTGAAAAGATAGTGATTAATGGGGAGGATGTGGAGATACATTGGAAGTTTTAAAAAATTAGCAGTTATCATAACGCTGTTTTAACAGGATTTATATTAGTGCTAATTTTTTTATGTGACATTAAGAAAAAGGGCGAGAGCGTTCTCGTCCTTTTTCTTTCTAAATTGATTCTGTAGGTAGGTTCTTAACTTCGTTCATCAGCTTCTCTGCTGTGCCGTCGCCACCCATATTCTTGTAAGGCTCGTATAGATAATGATATATCTCCTTATACTCATCTGTTGATATGTGACCTCTTTCAATGTACTTCTCGGCTCTGTGGATGATAGCGTCAAACGCCAATCCCATTAATAGCCTTGATTCGTCGTTATTTTTTTTATTTCTATTTGAAATTAAAGTCCAAAATCCTGTTGAGCCAAAGATGGCCACCACTAAAGTCACCATTGCTGTTATTATATCCATTTTTTTTCTCCATTATTCGACCACTTCCACGGTCAATGTTGTTCTTCCTTTCTTAATTAAATCATTCGTTCCCTCTGTTCTGTAGTAAACGTATATGACATCATCCTTGTTTACTTCACACAGTGTCGGAGCTATGACTAAGTCGGAATAGCTTGTAGTTGATTCCATTGACTCTGTCGCACATAGCACGTCACTTTCCGAATTTCTGCAAACGATAAATTCTTTAACTCCATCTGTGCTTGGAGCTAAAGCTAGTCTACCACTTATTAAGACCTTGCTTGCGTCGTTAATCTTAATGCCACCGCCAAAAGCTGTAAGTCTTTTTCCTGCTACCACGTCTGTAAGTAACGGCAATTTTGAATTACTCAACGTCAAAGGCTTAGTCACATCAGAGCTTAATGATAGCGTCGCCACGGATTTTTCGAGATTAATTCCGTTTGCTTCAATTCCATTCTCACTAATTCTAGCGATGATGTTCTCCTGGTCATCAAGCACGTTAACTGTGTTCTTCTGACTTCCTCCAACATTCAGTGTTCCGTCAACGCTATACACAAGACTAAATGCTCCGTCAATGCCTGCTTTGGATAACGACACGCCGTTTTTGTCTAACTTCATGACCTTTTCTGCCGTCTCCTTTGGCAATCTGTCAAGGATTAGCATTTTATCTCCGTCGTAAGTTAAATAAGAGCCTTCCATCGTCTTGTTAATGTCTTGAAGCTGTTTTTCAAGTGTTGTTTTTACACTTTTTACTTCTCCTGACACGCTATTAGATACGCTTTCGGTGATGTTAGACACAAGTCCTGACAGGCTTTGTGAAAAGTTCCCAAATTCCAACTCTGTGTAGCGTTCTAATATACAGTCATACTCATACTTAATGACGTGCGTTAATATGTTAATTCCTAATCGCTCGTCCTTAACTTCAACAACGTCACCAATATCTGTTAACTTATCCAAATTAGCCTTCAAGGTGTAGTTGACCTGAGGCACGCTGTTTGTTTCGACGTAGCTTTGTGCTTGCTTCTTTAAATCGTCAACTAATGCCTGCTTGTACGCTTCCTCGTCTGTATCGCCATAAGAATCTTTATAGTCTTCTTCGTTAATGTGGTCTTGATTGAATGAAACTGTCTTGACATAAGGGATAGCATATTGACGAGAGCTTGTGACATATATGTCTGCCTTCTCATCAATGGCATTTAATAAAATGTCGTCCTTGCCTGTTGGCAGTAGCTTAGTGACTACTGAGTTCCAATTTTGTTCGCAAGAAATCTCCTTTAAATTTTTCGCATATTGAACAGTAACGCCGTTATCAACACCAATCGAGCTTTTTAGCTCTATGTTAAAGTTATCTCTAACTAAATGTCCTCCCCACTGCTCAATTACACTCTGAATAGCTTCATACAAGGATTGTCTGACGCAACGGTAAGAATCTACCGTTGCAATGTCAGAACTTATTGAAAACAGACTGTTTGGCTCTGTAGCACTGTTTAACTGCTTTAGTGCCGTGTCGCAATCTTTGTTCTCAATATTAGAATCTAATATCAGATAGTTAGCTGTGTCATAGAACACGTGCTGACATTTAGCTGTAATCTTATGACTAGTCTTTGTAGGGTTGTTTATTCGAAATGCCTGCTCTCCTTGTGGCGTTGGCGCAACTATGATATTTTCTCCTGCTATGTAGTCAGCATATTTAATTGGACATTCTAAATCTAAATAGAACTCGCCGTTATCTTCCTTATGCACGAGCGCACGTGTAGGATTGATTACTGCATTGCCGTTTGAAGCGAATACTGTATCATCTGAATTAAATATCTTAATCATTTAACGTATACCTCGTATCTTGTGCCTTCTTTAAAGTCACCACTTATGATTAAAGAGCCATCTCTTTCGATGGCTTTTGTTATTTGCGTGTTATATCCATTAAGCTCCATTAAGCACTTAGAATCAGTTAATTTTTTAACTCTGAAAATAGTGTTAACCGTAGTGTTTCCAGCAGGAATTGTTTCTTCAAAAGAAGTCTTGTTCTTCGCTAGACCAATCTTGTCACTATAGCCATCTCCTTTTAGTTCGCCACTTATCACAAAAATGATTTCGTTATATTTATTAGTTGGAATATCTAAATATTTTCCAAGCATGGTATCTTCAACAGCAGGTTCTGTAGCGTGCTTTATCATTGTATAATCTTCGAGTCCTGCTGAATATAATTGACCTGCTATATGCAAATCACCGTCTTTAGTCAGCCACAAAGCGTTGCTTCTTTCAGTATCACTTGCTCCATTTCCTACAACAAAAAGTGCACCATTGACTACACCTTTGTTATGTTTTCCTATAACAAATTGATTTTCGTATGCGCGATTGTCTTCGCCAATTGCTACTGCATAGTTTGAAGTGCCTTGACAGCTAGAACCAATCATTAAACTATAATCACCACCAGCTAGGTTATTAGAACCTATCGCTGTGGAATGTAATCCGACAGCTTGATTGGTAACGCCAAAGCTTTTACCGAAGGTTCCTGATACTATGTTGTTGTCGCCAATAGCGACTCCTGACGAAATATATAATTGATTATTGTTTCCAAAAATCAAACCTTGACTTCGTCCCTTAAATATGTTTTTGTCACCGACTACCAATGATTTTGAACTCCCATTATCAAAGTTGTTATCATTTCCGAGAATCATAGAACGATTTGTTGATAATATATTATTACTTGCACCAAGAATTATTGTATTAGTGTTATCGCAATTTTCGGGGTAATTATCGGAGGAAATACTTCTCGTTCCTACAGTTAATCGAATCTCTCCCAACTGTATCGGTTTGTTAAAGTATGTTTCTCCATTAATACTTAATCCTTGATTATGAGTAGTCCACCCATTGAATGTTGATGCACCATTAGCTGTTAATTTGTCTGCCGTGACGACAGGTCTAGAGAAGGTCGCACCGCCTTCTTTAGCAAAAGTAACACTACCTGCTCCTGCTACAGTAATGCTTCCTTCACCACCGAGAATTGTTTCTTTTTTGCCTCCGACAGTGAGACCACCTGTTATTTCCATTCTCTCGTCTACGCTGTATAGTCCTTTGAAGGTCGGTTTATCCTTAACCGAGATAACATTACTATTAATTACAATATTTGTTCCAACGCCTAAATTTTGCTGAATTTTGAGCCAATAGCAACTTGTTTTTATGCCCTCTTCCTCTGCTACAGAATAGCAGTACCATATGGAATTATTTATTTTATCAAAATAAAGGTCTCCTACTTTAATTTCTTGATAATTAAGTGGGTCTGCAAGAGGTTCACCCTCTCCCTCGTACATATGTGGCATTAAATTGATGTCATATTCAATATAAATGCTTACTCCCTGTATCAGCTCGTCTTTATCTTCAATGTCTGAAAGTAAAGCAAATTTATAGCTATCAAATTCTCCTGTGTTGAATTTAACGCTTTGTTTTGTTTCTGCTGTTAATGAGCCTAGTTCTTCTGTTGACATATCAGGCTTTGTTATTTGAAATGCTGTTGTTTTTGGTAGCAAAATAATTATTTCTTGATTTTTTGGTAATTCAATATCTTTAGTTGCTAGCAGATTTTTTGCAAGAGTAGTTGATTCTGCTACCCAAGTGAATTTATCTTCAAGGCTGAGTTTTCCTTCTTTTAGAACTTCTAATATTGAACGAACAGCGTCGCCTGCCGATTCCCACTTATAGCCGAAGTAATCTGTTCTGATGTCTTTTAACTCTTGAAAATCCTTTGTATCGAACTTAAGTGATAAAGCGTTCTTCATATTAAGCTCACGCTCTTCGTTAAGTCTTACACTACTTCCGTATGAGAAGCTTAAATCGACTACTTCATCCACATTGCTCTCGTATCTGTATGTAGCATTTTCCTCGGTAATGCTGACTAAAAGTTCGCTACCCTTATAAATTGAAAATTCTGTGTCAGGCTGTAAGGTAGTGATTCGAATGTCTGTGTTAGTCGGAAGTTTAACCTTGCCTTGCAGGGCTGTTGATGAAGCGTTAGTATAAATTACAGGGATTTCAAAAATTCCTGTAACAAAATTTCTAGTGATTGAGCGAACAGCGTCACCTGCGCTTGGATGTACATATCCGTAGTAGTCCATTCTTGTATCTACAAGCTCTGCGTCTGCTTTTGTACTTCCGTCAGGCAAGGATATAATGCTGTCAATTCTTGAATTAGCCTTATTAATTTCTGTGTTAAGCTTAGTGTCAGCCTTAACACGTTCTGCTTCTTCGTTTTCAATCAATTCCTTAACATTCTTAAATTCTAAAGTAACGATGTTATTCTCAACGGCGTTCTTGCTAACGTCTGAGAAGGCGTTATCAATTGCAATCTCATTAATAGTCACGGAATCAGCAGTAATCTGTGTATCGCCGTAGTAGAATTTATATTTTTCGTTATCAAAATAAACCTTAACCTTCATTCTTTACCTCCCTTGTCACGTCGAAGTCCAACATTAACACTCCCTTAAGAATAGTGTAGACTTCGCTGTTAATTCCTACCTCTAAGTCGTAAGGGTACTGCCCCTGCTCGATTAATTCCGTGTCACTTGGCGCAACTCTTACGAGGTATTTACCATTTTTTAACTTTGTAATTCCGTTTTTCAATGTTTTTTGAAACAATTTAGCTTTATCGTCAGCATTTCTCTTGCAAGTGAAGAACGCTGACTCGATGTCCTGCGTTAAGTCTTCGATTTCAAAAATAAATGAAAAGGAATCACCTTTTGTGATTTTAATATTTGTGTTATTTGTGTTATTTACTATCATTTATTCCTCCTATATCCACCTTGAATAGCTTTCTATAGTTATTTCTTTAACTTTTCCCTGATAGGCTAGGACGTTCTTCCCTACTTTCAGTGCAAGGTTGTTGTAATCACCTAACAAATATCTGTTAGCGAGGATTCCAAGACCTTTGAAGTAAGCGTTCAATTCTTCAACCTCTATGGCTATCGTGATATAATCTTCACCCATAGCAAGTGCTACCTGCTTACCATTTAGACTTAGTATGACGTTCCCACGTCCACGGATAGTATAAATTGGCTTAGAAAAAACGTTACCATTATTTCTAATTTCAATCTCGCCGATATCCTTATCCAATTCAAACGTCCTTGTATGCTCAACGGCACTGAACTTAAACGGCTGAACGTGAAGTGATACTGTTGCCGTTCTGAACCTTACTAACTTCTCAAAGTCTATCTGCTCTAGAGCTTCGAACCTATAGAATTTGTCAGGTTCGTTCGAGAAGGTGATTGTTCCTTCCGAATTGAAGAAGCTTATCACTTCGTCAATGTCATAGTTGAACGAAAGTCCGATTTCAAACTCCTTTTCGTAAGCTGAATAACCTAACTTAGTCACTATGTCGCCGTCTCGACCGTCGATTTCTTCAACATTTTTCCTGACGGCTGGCTTGGTGATGGAGGGAAGGGTTGAAATTACCAACCCTTCAATGCTATTTGAATTTTTCCCATTGATGATGATAAATGGTCTCATTTTTTGCCTCCTTATGTGTATATAGTTCTTGCTACAGTCTTATTAACAAACTTCCCGACTTCGTAGTCGTCAAGTTCAACTGTCATTTCTCCAAGTGCCTGCTTAAATGCTGACAGCATATCAGGATATTGAGCTTGTCCGTTCGGCTTAACTCCGTTAACGCTAGAGTTAAGGTCTAGCTTAGTTGGAATTGATGATTGCATTTGTGTTGATACGCCCTGCATAGCATTTGAAAATCCAATTCCCAAGCCGAGTGCCATATTCTTTCCGATTTCATCACGGAATACCCTAGAAGGTGATTTGATTTTAAGCTGTTTTTTTACTCCTTTGACGAGCTGTTTAACATCGTTCTGCAAGCTTTCACTTACATCCTTCATTCCCTTCTTAAGTCCTGCCTTAATGCCTGTTGTTATTTGTTTTCCAACAGATTTTGACTGATTGTTAGCAGTAACGCCGAGAGCCTTCAAATCTGTAGTGTACTCTTGTGTGAGAGCATTAATCTGCTTCTTGGCTGTCTCTTTAAGAGTGGCTATCTGACTTTCAGTTGAAGCCTTTAAGCTTTCATTCTCTTTAGTAGCTCGCTTTTGAGCTATTTCGTTTTTTTGAACATATAAGCTTAAATATTCCTTAAGCTCCTCGTTAGTCATATCGTTAACGCTTTGAAGTGTCTTTAACGAAGACACGCCCATTGATTCTAACTCTTGATAAAGAGGATTGTTCCTGCCTATTTTTTTCTCTAAGTCGCTTAAAGTAGAATCCCAATCAGTAAGAGCTGTCACCTGACTTTTTAAGCTCTTCTTTAAATCTTCTTTTGTGATTTTCGAATCCAAATTTGGCTTATTAAAAAGTCCAAACGAAGACATGATTTCTTCTTTTCTCTTTGTGACTGTTTCTGTGTAAGTCTGTTGTAATTTTGCAATGTTTTCTTGCAATTCCTTGTTTATCTTAGCCACATTAGTCGAATATGTCTTAGTTAAGCTTGTTACATCCTTTTTAAGCGTTTTTTTCGCTGACTGCATTTGAGCAATCGCCGATTTGTACGACTTTGAGCCTTTTTTAACTGTTTTAGCTATTTGTTTCCAATAATCTACCTCCTGAGCTTCTGACAGCTTATTGGATTTTTTTAATTCATTAGCTCTAGTTTTAGCTCCTGATATGATTTTTTCATCAAGCTTTGACTGTTGAGCTGATGTCTTGCTATTAGCTTTCTTCTGTGCTTCTTCGATAGAGCTGTTAACTGTTTCTATCTGCTTTTTAACACTTTCTTTGTTCTTTTTCGTGTTAGCTTTTTCTAATTTAGCTTGTAATTCACTACGTTTTTTATAAAGCTTTTTCAAGCTTTCGCTAGAACTCTTATTAATCTCTTTAATGCTGTTTTTTTGTTCCTTCTTAACACCTTCAACTACACCTTTTGCCAACATCACGCCAACTTCGTCACGCATTTTTTTAGACGGCGAGTGTATTCCAAAGAATTTCTTTATGCCTTTTGTCACGCTTCCCATTAAGCTCTTAATTTTATTTAAAAGCCAATTCTTTGCGTTGTTCAATCCTTCCCACAGTCCCTTAATCAAGTTAAGTCCTGCGCCTGCCATCTGTGGAACAGCGTCACCTATTCCCTTGACAATTGACTTGATGATTTGAGGCACTGCTTTAACCACCTCGATTATGATTTTCGGCAAATTCTTTACTAGTGCAGTTAAAAGCTTAAATCCTGATTCGACGAGCTTAGGAATATTCGAACTAATTGCATTTAGTAACCCTGTTATTAACCTAGGAATAGCTTTAACTACCGAACTGATGATTTTTGGCAAATTCTTTGTTATTGATGTTAATAGCTTCACGCCTGCGTCAACGATTTTAGGAATGCCTGCAAGCAATGTGTTAACCAATGATGTTATTATTTTCGGCACTTTACTTGCTAAGCTTGACATTATTTCAGTTGCTTTTTCTACCAAGCTTTGAATTAATTCTGATATTTTATCAATGATTTTAACCCCAAATTCGGCAAGCTTCGGAAGGATGTTTGGAAATAATTCCAATACCTTATCAATAATTCCCTTAACAGCATTTACAACTGTTGGAATGTACTTCTCAATTAACGGAGCTATCTTCTTGAATATGGTCGGCAAGGTAGTCATAGCCATATTAACCATACCTGATATGATTGCAGTTAATCGAGGAGCGATGTTCTTAACCACGTTCACTAACGAACTTGCAAAGTTTTTCGCCAAACTTCCAAAGTCGGCATTCTCGTCTGCCATTCCTGTTAACATATTCTGCCAAGCTGATTTCATTGAATTGACAGAGCCTTGAATGGTAGTTGACGCTTCCTTGGAAGTCGTTCCTGTAATTCCCATGTTGGTCTGAACCTTGTGAATAGCTTCAATCATCTGGTCGTACGATACCTTCTGGTCTAAGTTCTTTGCTGTTAAGTCCTTGCCTGCTTTACCTAATATGCCACTGTCCTTGACAAGCCTTGCCATCTCAGACTTAGTTCCTCCATAACCGAGCTTCAAGTTGTCAAGCATTGTGTAGTTCTGCTTTGCGAATCCCTGATAAGCATTTTGTATCGACTTCATGTCAGTTCCCATCTTATTAGCATTGTCTGACATATCCGTGACAGCCAAATTTGCTACCTTAGAAGCTTTTTTTGTGTCTCCGTTAAGTCCTTGTAAGAGTGAAGCTGAAAAGCTCGTCACAGTGTCCATATACTCGTTAGCTGATAGTCCTGCTGTCTTATACGCATTGCTTGCATATTCTTGCACTTTTTTCGATGATTTACCAAAAAGTGTGTCAACACCTCCGACTAACTGCTCATAGTCGCCATAAGAGTCTAATGCCTGCTTACCCACGTTAACTACTGTGCCACCTAACTGTCTAATTCCATTAAGTGCTGACGCTATGGCACTACTCGCTAGATTAGCAAGCACGCCTTTCATTACGGTGAAGCCGTTTGAAGAAATCTTCGCCTTTTCGCCACTCTCCTGTGTTTTCTTTCCTAACTCATTTAGTGTTTTAGCTGTTCTGTTGCTTGTAGTTTCTGCGTTGGCTGTCTTAATTCGCATATCGTTTAGATTCTTAGTGTATTTGTTAAATTCAGTCGTGCTTTTAGCGACTTCGCTTTCCAAACTTGCCACTACTTTTTCTTGCTTTGCATATTCTGTAGATGATTTACCTAAGGTTGATTCTAATTCAGCCAACTTACTTTTTTCTTTTTCATAAGTGCTTACAAGCTTAGAGTGTTTTGCTTCTGCTTCTGCATACTTGCTTTGCATTTCAGCCATATCTTTTTTAAGACTTTCAAGTGCAGATTTTTGCTTTGAAAGTGCTTCATTCAATGTCTTTGAAGCATTAGTTAAATCTTTAGTTGATTTGTCGCCACTTGCGAATCCTGTTGATGTTGCTTTCATTTCAGCAGATACCACTCGCAAGTTCTGACTAATCTTAGTTAATGCTTGCCTATATTCGCTTTCACCTGTAAGCTCTATCTTTCCACCAAAGCTATCACTCATTTTTTACCTCCTTTCTAGAACCATTCTTCCTGCTCTTGTGCCTTAACATATGCTTCTTCATATGTCATTCCTGATTTCCTTAATTGCATTTCCAAGTCCCAATCGTCCTTGTAGCACTGATAGAGCTTTCCGAATGTTCTTATAGTCAATCTGCCTGTCTCCTTAAACGACAAGCCGAGCTTGACTTTCCCGATAAAGTAAAACCAAGAAAAGTCAATGACAGACTCAACCTCGTCTTGTACTATTCGTTTTTTCCTTCATCTTTTGTGCTTTCTACAACTGTCTCGTTCATAGCCTGAGTAGCTTCTACCATTCCAACCTCTGATATGATTCTACCTACCTGCTTGTGAGTAAGAGGCTTAACGTCTGTGCCGTTTTCCTCGTTTTCAATGTCAATTCCTTCGTTTATCATTTCCTTAAAACCAAAAATCACAGCTTTTACGTCAGATTCTCCATTTTCAGAGCCGTCTGTTAATTCGCCCCATTTATCTAATGTTCCGTATTCTTCCTGAATGTTTTCCATTACATTCAGATTAAATACTAACTTATATTCCTTGTTTTTATATTGGATTTTTCCATATGCTTCCTTCATTTAATTTCCTCCAATTAACTAAAAAGGGAGATTAACTCTCCCTTTGTTTTATTCTTTAACCATTAAGCCTTCAAGGTAAGTCACAGCTTCTGTCTTTGTATCAAATGTCTTTGTCACGGACCACTTGCCGTTAGCCAATGCACTAACTACACCTTCAAGCTCTGTAGTTGAAAATTCTAATGACTCGCCTTTTGTCTCGTCTTCCTGAGAAGGCTCGCTGAATTTACACTTGTAAATAAATTCTACTTTGTACTTGTAAGCACCATTTACCATCTTTGTGATGATTCTACCAAAGCCGATATAAGGCGCTGTGTCGTTTGCATTTCTAATCATCTCGCCCTGCTCGTCTACTGTGTGTCCGAGTAAGTCAGCGAGTGTCTTTGTGTCGTCTTCATCAATGCCTGCTGTTACTGTAGCACTATTAAATGATGTGTCGCTCTCTGCGAGAATGTCGTCAGCATAGAGAGTAGCTTCGTTGTTTGATACATCAACATTAAAAGATACTGCCTTAGCTGGCTTTTTTGCTCCGTCGTATGATGGAGTACCATCTTCTGCTTCTGTTAACTTCGCATATCTGAAATTACTTAAGCCTATTTTAGCCATTTTTTATTCCTCCTTAAAAATTGCAAAATTCAATGTCTTGTGATAGTAGCCTGTCTCAGTCTCGTACATATCAGTGCTAGACCTACTAGGTTGCCAAACAAAATCATATTTTTTCAAAATTTTCTTAATTTCATCAATAATCTTAGTGTAGTTCCCTTTCGAGTAAATATCGAAATCGTAATATTCGACATATCCAATCAATTCATCATCAGCACTTAGAGAGTTTTCGCAATCTATCTGCTGATAAGTCACATAAGGCTCACCGTGTTCCTCATATCGCATAAACTTAACAGGGATAGCCTCGCCGTTAATCTCAAAATCTTCAAATATTTTTTCAATTAATTCATTCATTTAAGTAGACCTCCACTTTCTCGCTTTTGAGCCTCCAACATAGCCTTTTTAATTTGAGCCTTGTTAAATGATTTTCTGAAAAAAGGTTGTTTGTTAACTTTGGTCGAGCCGTATTCAAATGCTCTTGCCACCACTGGGGCAGGTGACTTATATCCTTTGTGGTTAATGAAATAATCATAGACTCCTATCTTTGTGTTAATTCCACCGTCTGCCGTTCGGTAAGGCTTTGTGATTTTCAAGCAATTCATTATTTTTGATTTCTTTAGTGATTCAGGAGCATTCGCTCTAACGTTAGCTTCTACAACTTCTGCTCCTGCTTTTGTCATTTCCTCAAAAATTTTGTCAGACTTTTTTGAGATTGCTTCAATCTCGTTAAGTGTGTCTTTCGGAATTTCCATCTCAAACCTAGCCACTAGTGCGTCACTTCCTTTGATTGTATTTCCAATTCGACGTTTGCCTCGTCGATGTTATTCAAATATTCAATTGAATATTCTTTGCCGTTAAATTCTATCAGCATATCTCGATTGATTTTTGTTTTTGGATAGCGAATTGTGAAATTTGTGCAAGCCACCTCGAAGTCGCTCCCATTCTTAATCAACGTATAGCCTCTAGTCGTCTTAACGTGTGCGTATGTCGTCAATGCTAACGTTTTTTCTTTAGTCTGAAATCCTTGCTTGTCAGTCACTAAATCGACTGAATATATCTTGATTTTTTTGTTATACTTTCCTGCATTCATAGTAAGTTAACCGAATACATATCAAGAATTGAACTTACGACCTTGTTAACACTGTCGCTATTCACATATAGCGCTCTATTGTCATACATATCCTGACATAGCACGTACATCACTATCACCATATCGGAATATCTATCCAATTCTTCTAATGTCCTTCCTGTATACTTGCATATGTATGCTTTCGACACTTCGATAAGCGTATTAATGAAATTAATGTCTGTATCATCAAGCTCACTTAACCGTATGTAATCTGCTACGTCCTCGTAAGTAAGCTCACTGATTTTTTTAACTTGCTTCATAAAACACCTCCTTCGAGGCTATTCTTTTTTTGTTGTTTTCTTTTTAATTTCTTCAACATATTTTGCATTCAGGAGGTCTTGTGCGACCTCCTTGTCTGCTATGTCAATCACTTCTCCAATAGTGGCTGATACTATGCCACTAAAAGATACTAATGCTTTATACTTCATAAGCTACCTCTTATGCGCTCTTGATTGTTAATTTAGCAATTCTCTGTTCATCAATTACTTTTGCGTCAAACTCGAACCAACCAACGACGCCGTCGCAATGCTGTGTTGCAAATTTTTCTCTTAAAATCTGAATGTTGATTTCTTCTGAGAACTTAGTAGCAAGACCTGACATATCGCCGTAATAGATGGCTGTCTTTCCCTTTGTAATATCTGACATATTATCAGTGACATATACAGGCTTTCCTAAAAGTGTAGTTCCAAACGGAGCTGACACATCATCCTGTAATAAATATCTACCGTTTCCATCCTTAAGAAGTCTTAAAGCTGTTCTTGTGGCAGGTGACATTACCCAGATAGCTCCACTCTGGAACTCGTCTTTGATTGAGTCGTGAAGTTTAATCACTTCATCAGCAGTGATTGCTGTAGCTGACGCTGATTCAATACCATTCTTTAATGTTGAAAGTCCTGTTACTTTTGAATCTGTTCCATTGAGTAACTCACCTTCAATAAATCTCTTGATTGAATAAGCCATTTCATTAACCACAAAAGACACTATGTCAATCTGCGCGTTGTTAATTAAAGAGCGTGAGATTTTAGTTAATGCTCCTGCTAAAAAGCCTGTTAATGTAACAGAGCTAAACTTACCTGTTGAGCTTGTTAATTCTTCGAACTCATTAGCATATGCTACATTGATATTGTTAGCGTCAGCAGGATAGTAAGGTACTTGTAAAGTTCCCTTAACATTGAACTGCTGTGATTTTTCAAGAATAGGACATATATCGTATACTTTCTTGATAATCATATTAACAATAGTAGACGGAATTAATGCGCCATTATCAGTTTTTGTTAATTCGCCTGCTCTTTCGTGCATAACTGTTCCACGAATATAATTTTCAAAGGCTCTCTTTTCTTCTTCAGCAGTGTCCTTTTCTTCTTCTTTTGGTTCGTTGTCTTCCTTTTTCTCCTTATCGCCTGCCATTTCTTCAACGTCGCTCGCAAGAAGCTTTTTCTTGATTGCTTTAACGTCGTCTTTGATTTCAGCTAATTCTTTAGCTTCATCATCAGTAAGTTCTCTTACTTCATCCTTAGCTGTCTGAACGATTGCTTCTGCTCTTGTGATTAAATCGTTCTTCTTTTCGATTAATTCTTTTTTGTTCATCCTTTAAATATCCTCCTTCATTTCCTCGATGATTTTTTCTGCTTTTGAATAATCAATTTCAGCCTTTTCTTCTTTAGGCTCTTCTTGATGTTGAGGCAACTCTCTGATTTCTACATCAGTGATAAAAGCCTCGCCTCTGAATTGGATGTCGTCCTCACTTCTTGCTGTGATTAGCGTGCCATCATAAGCAGGAGTTTTGGATTTATCCAAGATTGATACTTCATGGAGTATCAAATCCTTAACATTTCGAAGTGGATAGCCCGTCTCGGCGTCTGTTCCACTTTCTACGCCGTCAGGCGTATCTTCAAAGCCGAAAGACCAACCTACAAGGTCGCCTCTTCGTGCTTTTTCGACTACCTCTTTGTCTGTAATTGTAGCTCTTGCTTTAAGTCCGATGTTGTCCTCTTCAAGGGTTAAGTTCCCTTTTGAGATAGAGCCTAAATCCTTATTCCAATCGTGATTGAGAAGAATATGTACATCATTCCTCTTGATTGCTCGATTAAACGCTCCCTTTCGGATTTTTTCGACAAACTTTCCAATCCTTGACATAAGAGGCTTTGAATTTCTTTCGACAGCATTAACATAGCCCTCTATCTCAACGCTGTCTTCTCTAATCTGAATTTTCATTCATTCCTCCTTCTCCCGATAAATCAGCTTGTGTGTCTGTGTTCGGCGTATAGAATGTATGTGTATTTGTATCATATAAGACAGCTCCAAGTCCGACATTGACTACGTCAAGACCTTCAATATAGTCACGGTTCTCTTCTTTACGAATCTCGTTAAGAGTTAACCATCCTGTTTCTTTGGCTATCTTATATGCTTCAAATCGTTCTTGTATTGACGCTTTTAATAGTTCCTTTACATCAAATTCAAAGAAGTGATTTTTCTTTTCTTTCTCCAAAAGCAAATCTCTGTTTAATGCTGTTTCGAATGCTTTAACTATTGGATAAATAGCTTCTTTAAATGTCAGCCAAAAATCATCCGTGATGTGGAATAGACTGTTGATTTCTTCTTGTAAAGTTTTCTTGCTTTCATTTAACTGCATTTCAACTGACGAATTGCTCGCTTCTTGAAATTCTATACCGTTATTGAGAACGCATACGTTGTTCTCGTTATTGGCATACATTTTTCGCCAAGCATTTTTTAAAACATTAATTTCTTCCTGACCTAATTTTCTTTGAGACTTTAAAAAGCCTTTCTTGTTTCCACCTGTCTTCACAAGTGAGAGCTGATATATTAATGTCTGATAAGCTGTCTCTAATGCCTTAGACACTTCCGTAATTAAGCCTGTACCACTTGCGCCATCTTTCGTGTTTCTTAAAAGTTTGATAAATTCAAATGATTTATACTCTTCGCCATTAACGTTAAGTGTGTAGCTCTTGAATACTGGGTTTGTATTTTTGAAAACAGAAATATATTTATCTTCTACGTAGTACAGTCCTGCTACATCATTTCTTTTTTTCCTGATATAGCAATAGCCACCTTTACCGAGAAGGTAATCTTCGACCATTGCTTTTTTAAGCTGAAAGCCATCTAGTGTGTCTCCTGTGTCGCCGTTCAGCATATTAACTCTAGCGTCCTCGACTTCTTCAACCTTGCCTTGTTCAATCTTGTATAATCTGACAGGCATTGAAGCTACTGAGTTAGATATGAAGTCAACAGCTCCACTGACAGCAGGAAGTGTTAGAGCTTTATCTCTTGTTATCGTTTCACCTTCAAGTAGCGCTTTAAGTAAAGCGTCGCTTACTTGTGGCTCGACGATTGGTTCAGCTTCTCTTTTTCTGAATAAACTCATTTGTTTCTCCTTAAAAAGTTTGAATAACGAAATCCATCTGATTGAGGAAGTAGTCTTGTTGTAGCAGATATACTGCATTGATTAAGCTCACTACCATATCAACCTTACCTTTAGATTTCTTTTTGTTTACATATTGATTTTTATTTGTGTCATAAACGCAACGTGCGTTTTGGAAATTTATCTCAAGCAAATTGTTTTGAGTATATTTAAACTCTTTGCTCAATATCTTTTCTTTCAGCAGTTTGGTTGGTGGATGAAGAACTGAAGAATGCTGTCTAATCTCCACCAAGTTATATCCTTCGTTTTCCAACTTTTGTGCTGTGCTTAATGCGTTCCATCTGTCATAGCCAATTGCTTGAATTTGAACGCCGTATTTTTCTTCTAAATTTAAAATAAAATCTTCGACAAATTTATAATCTATAACTCTGTCACCACAAGCTATGACTTTATTTGTTCTTAGTAGTTCTCTATAGTTAACTTTCTCGTATGCCTGCTTCTCTTCAATTCTTCCCTCAGGAATAAAAGCAAACGATTCGGCTAACACATTGTTTGCACCATCAACACTAACCATTGACACGGACGTATTATCATTTGTTTCTGACAAGTCAAGCCCTAGATACACTACTCGACCTCTCCAATCTATATCTGCTACTTTGCAATCCTGCACATCCTTAACGTCTATGTATGTTTCTGTTCCAACTCCCTGATATATGATGTTGCAATGCTTTGTGACAAAGTTCTCTCTCGACGACTCAACAGCTATTGCCTTTGCTCTTTTCTTTAATAAGTCTTCCCATATTTCAGGAATTTCAAGAGCGACAGGGTTCGCTTGCTGTAAAATCAGGTCGTCTGTTTCCCAGCCTTTGGTTTTGTCAGGCTCGTACAAAAGAGCGAACACTGTTTCATCTTTTTCTATTCCGTCAAGAACTTTTTTAGCATATGAAACCTCGTCCTCGAACGGATTGTCAACGGTTGGATATTTGGTCGAGATTATAAATCCTAACTTGTTTAGGATGTTAAGCTGTCCTGACCTCATAGCTTCAATCGGATATGAAATTGGCAAAGCTCCAACCTCGTCGGCGCAGAACACGTTTGGTAGTTTGCCGTCCATTCTTGAAGTAGAATACGATAAAGGAATGTACTGTGTGTGAGTTGGGTTAAACATGATATAATCACGCAAAATTTTAAATCTCTTTTTATTCCTATATTCGTAAATCAAAGGAGAGGATCTTATCGTCTCGGCTATTGCTTCCCTTATTTCTCTCGATAAACTTCCGTCAGGAGCTACTGAATAAAATTTCGAGAATTTAGGTTCTGTCAAAAAAAGTAATATAAAAAGTGTCGCTACAGTATAAGTTTTAAAATTTTTTCTACAAATTTCTAAAATGCCTGTCTCGTATCTTCTCTTGCTTTCGTTATCACGATAAACCGTACATAAAATTGCAATGTAGAAAAGCCATTGATAGCCACAAGTACAATCATATAAGCTCTGACCTGCTTTTAATCCTTTAGGCATTACAAGAAGCTTAAGCACGCTTTCAATCTGTTGAAGTTTATGCTTACTTATCACATACTTTTCGCTCTTTTCTTCGCAGATTCTCATAAACTCTCGCATTTGAGCTTTGACAAACTTCGGAGTGCTTTTTTTTTTTATGTTTTTCTCGCAAAAATCATAAGCTTTATTCACTCACATCACCCCCATTTAATATTCGCAATAATGGGTCTTCTTCATCGTCTGTAGTATCGTCAACCTTGTATGCCTTTAATATCTTCATTAGTGAAGCTACCGTCTTGTTCGCAGAATCGGTCGTCTTGTTGTACTCAGTAACGGCAGGACTTGTATATAGATTCTGTCTGCCTTTGACATA
>OOAE01001217.1_pt1 | contig 19292 bp, 14 predicted proteins | sample 1671271 | NCBI WGS metagenome assembly OOAE01 (sample SAMN06348139, study PRJEB24527) | human gut metagenome | biome: human gut; feature: ankylosing spondylitis patient; material: feces | host: Homo sapiens | place: China | collected 2015-10 | reverse complement strand
TGCCAGACGAAATTCCAAGTGCCCCTAACAGCCCTTATCAGGCATCTGTACTTCGGTGGACAGTGCAGTTATTTTGACAAACATTGGAAAGACTGTTTTAATCATCTAAAGAAAAACATGCATTTTAGAACTGTGGTATTTCGTAGCGAAAGAAAATCCCCTGCGAATCAGTGAAATATGATTCGGGTAAAAGTTCTATCTTTTTCACAACTGCCTGTGAAAATCAGCAGAGAATAAGTGAAAGAATAAAGAGGACTCCAAGAAAAATCACATTGTAGAGGGTGAAAATCCCAAGAAACCGCCTTGTATCGCTTCCATTACTATTGGCATAGAATTTAAAGGAAATAAGGCTTGCCAGGGAAGCAATAAGAGTACCAAGGCCGCCGAGATTTACCCCAATCAGCAGGGCAGAATAATCATCGGTGAAGCCGGAAAGCAGGATGGCAGCAGGCACGTTACTGATAATCTGGCTGGCACCAATACCCATCAGAACTTCATGGTGGACCAAAAGCTTTGAAATCAGTTCGTGTACTAGGGAAATCTGCTTCATATTTCCGATAAAGATGAAGAAGCAAAGAAAGGTAAGCAGCAGGAAATAATCCACATCTTTTAACACATGATAATCAAGAATAAGAAAACCAAAGAAAACGATAAGCAGCATTATCTGAAATGGCAGAATGTGCAGTACCGTCAGAAGGCATATCAGAAAAAGAATGCAATAAGCAGCAAACAGAATCCGGGGATTCCTGTGACTGCGGGAAGAGTCTGGCTTATCAATGGAACAGGCAGAAGACTCCGTTTGGGCTGCGAAAAAATTGTCTGCATGCAAAGAAACTTTTGGCAGAACCAGAAGAAAAAGGATAAGCAGTAATCCAGACACAGCAGAATAAGGCAGCATAATCCGGATAAAATCCCATAGAGACAGACCGGAAATTGTATACAGATAGAGATTCTGCGGATTGCCAAGGGGAGTCAGCATACTGCCGAGATTGGCAGCAATTGTTTCTAAGACAATAACCGGAATCAATGCCTGTCGCTGGTCAGCCATCGACAGCACCAGAATTGTAAAAGGCACAAAAGTGATCAGGGCAACATCGTTGGTAATCAGCATACTGAAAAAGAAGCAGAGAAAGACAAAAAGGGCTGCCAGTGTCCGCAGGGAATGCACCTTATGAAGGAGCATGGTTCCAAGCCGGGTAAAAACGCCAATCGAAGAAAACCCCCTTACCACAGCCATCAGGGAGAATAAAAGAGCCAGTACCCGGAAATCAATATAAGAAAAGTAATTTACGGATGGTGGAATAAAAAACATGGATACAACTGCCAGCAGGAAAGCAATGCAGCAGACGGTTTCTTTTTTGAAAAAATCTTTTACTTTTGTAAACATACAGGTCTCCTTCTATGAAATCATATCTTAGGCAGTTGCGAAAGATAATAACATTTTGCTAATAATTTCTTTGCTATGTAAAGTATCTTTGTTTTGCATCGAAATACCGTAGTTCTAAAATATTAGTTTTGCTTTTTGCGATAAAACCAGTCTTTCCAATGTTTAACAAAGATAGCACCACTGTTCGTCAAAGTGCGGATGCCTGATAAAGGCTGTTAGGGGCACTTGGAATTTCGCCTGGCATCCGGCAACGCTGGCACAGGACGTGCCAGCGAGGCGCATCTGAACATGGATGTGAATATGCGCCGGTTGCCAGACGGACTTCTTAATTATCCGAAATTCCTAGTGCCCCTTGCAGGCGTTATGTGGCATCCGTATTCGACGGACAGTGGCACTATCTTATGTCAAAGTAACGGAAAGACTGCTTGCAGACAAGCAAAACATAATATTAAGAACTACTGGTATTTTGACGCACATAAATACACCTACTTCAAATAGCAAAGAAATTTCTGTTAAAATGTTATTCTTTCGCAGCACCTAAATCATTTCCCGCGGGGATTTCCCAAACTGCTTCTTATAGGCACGAAGAAAAGTAGAATAATTGTGAAAGCCGCAGGCAAAGCAGGCATCGGTTACTGCAGTGCCGGAGCTGATTAAATCCCTGGCAAAGAGAAGCCGTTTCGTGGAAAGATAATTTCCGATGGTATACCCGGTCTGCTCCTTAAAAGAGTGCATCAGATAATAGCGGCTGGTAAAAAAGTGCTCTGCTAAAGAATCCACCGTAATATCTTCCGTCAGATGTTCATTCATATAGGTAAGAACCGACAGAATCTTTTCATTTGCCTGGAAGGAATCTTCATATTGCAGGGTGCCGGATAAGGCAGCCCGGTTTAAGTGAATCATAAATTCTAAGAAAAGCGTATTCTGGTAAATCTCATTGGCAAAGCTGTCTTCGGAAAAAGAGTGGACAAGCTCCATCATGGTATCTAAGAGCCGCCGTTCCTTCATGCCGGATAAATGCAGGACATTGGACGGCATGGCAGCGTCCGGAAGAAAGCACTGGTTTAAGAAAATAGTCTTATCGGATGATGTAACTGCAAAATCCGGAGAGACATAAATAATCATCCGCTCGTAGGGTGTGGTATCATGAATGATCGGACGGTGGACTTCACCGGCACGGACAAGAACCAGATCCCCCGGGGTAAGCTGGTAGGATTTTCCTTCAATACAATAGGTGACATTGCCGCTTAGGAAAAAGAGCAGTTTGTGAAAATCATGATAATGAAAGTCGTAGGCAGACATTTCGTGGTCAGTCAGGTGAAATATTTTAAAATCATGATGAAGATATCCGGTTTTCTCATATTTTTTCATAAAAATCACATCCTATATACAAAATCAATCTATGGACAGTATAAAGCACGATTTGCAATAAGGAAAGCATTATTTTACTATCAATTTCAATAAAATGTTGGTATAATGATTGATATATGAAAAGCAGGACAAGTGTGTCATCCGGCAGCTGTCCTGTTGGAAACGAAAATATCTGGTGGGTAATTAAGACGAAGAAAGGCGGTAACAATATGAAAAACTTCAGCAACTATACCGATTACAGTACAAAAGAGGATTTACATTTTGAATCCAAGGCAGTACATGGAGCATTAGGAACGGAACCATTAACCGGCGCAGTCAGCATGCCAATCTTTCAGGCAGCAACCTTCCGTCATCCGGAATTAGGACAGACAACAGGATTTGCCTATAGCCGTCTTGAGAATCCGACCAGACAGGAATTAGAGCGTACCATGGCAATTTTAGAGGGCGGTATCCAGGGATTTGCATTTTCTTCCGGACAGGCTGCGAATATGGCAGTATTTTCCTTATTAAATCCGGGCGAGCATGTAATTCTTTCCGATGATATTTATGGTGGAACCTTCCGTATCATTGGAGATGTATTTGGAAAATATGGAATCGAGCATACTTATGTAGATATGTCTGAATTAGACGAAGTAAAAGCAGCTATCCGACCGAATACAAAAATGTTCTTCGTTGAGACACCAACCAATCCGATGATGAAGGTGGCAGACATTCATGCCATTTCTGAAATCGCAAAATCCATCGGAGCATTAACCGTTGTAGATAATACATTTTTAACACCATATTTCCAGAAACCGCTGCAGTTGGGAGCAGACATTGTAACCCACAGTTCAACAAAATATCTGGGGGGACACAACGACACCATTTCCGGAATCGTAGTGGTAAAAGATAACAAAGAAATTGCGGATAAGATTCATATCCATATCAAATCCCACGGAAGCCAGCTGGCACCGTTAGACAGCTGGCTGGTATTAAGGGGAATCAAGACCCTTGCAGTCCGTATGGACCGCCACAATGAGAATGCCAGGAAGGTAGCAGAGTGGCTTCGTACACAGCCGAAGGTAAAGAAAGTATATTATGTTGGCTTTGAAGACCATAAGGATTACGAAGTAACCTGCCGTCAGACCACCGGATTTGGCGGAATGATTTCCTTTACCGTAGACAGCTATGAGACCGTTAAGAAGATTCTTAAAAATGTAGATATGATTATGTTTGCAGAGAGTCTTGGTGGAACAGAGACCTTAATCACATATCCAACCACACAGACTCATGAGGATACACCACTTGATGTGAAAGAGAAGCTGGGTATTACAGACTGCTTCCTTCGTATGTCAGTAGGAATTGAAAATGTGGATGATATCATTGCAGATTTAGACCGGGCAATGAATGCTTAAGAAAAATAAAGGAAAGAGAAAGCAAGGAGAAAATAAATGAAATTTACAAAGATGCAGGCATTTGGAAACGATTATGTATATATCGATGCCATTCATCAGCATCTTGACAATCTGCCGGAGCTTGCGAGATTCGTAAGTGACCGGCATTTTGCCATTGGTTCTGACGGAATGGTATTGATTTGCCCGTCCGGGAAAGGGGATTTCCGGATGCGGATGTTTAACCCGGATGGAACAGAAGGCGAGATGTGTGGAAATGCATTGCGCAGCGTTGGAAAATATGTATATGACCACAGACTGACGGATAAGACAGACCTTGTAATTGAAACCTTAGGAGGCATGCAGCATCTGAACTTGACTGTGACGGACGGCCTGGTAAGTAATATCAGAGCAGATATCGGAGCACCGAGAATGTCTGCAAAAGTGATTCCGGTCAACACAAAGCTGGATGAATTTGTAGAGCAGCCGGTACAGGTACTGGATAAGACCTTCCATATTACGGCAGTATCCTGGGGCAACCCGCATTGTGCCATGTATGTAGACAGCGTGGCAGACCTTGATGTAGAAAAATACGGAAAAACCATTGAACATATGACAGAACTTTTTACCAATAAGACCAATGTAACTTTTGTGGAATTTGTTCGCAGGGATTATGTGAAAATCCGGGAATGGGAAAGAGGAACCGGAGAGACTATCGGATGCGGAACCGGATGCTGTACTGCAGTGGTAGCCGGCGTATTAACCGGACGCTTAGACCGGAAAGTAACGGTAGAGCAGATTGGCGGACCGCTCTATATTGAATGGGAGGAAGAAAGCGGACATATGTTTATGACCGGACCTTCTCATACGGTATTTGAATCGGAAATTGATGCAAGCCACATTATCGGAACAGCGGAATAATACATTAGGAGAGAAGTATGAAATTAGCAGAAATATGTGAAGAATTGACCTATACCTGCCTGCAGGGAGAGATGGAGAAAGAAATCAGTGATATTATCTATGATTCGAGAAAAGTAGAAAAAGACACCGTATTTGTCTGTATGGTAGGAGCTGTTGTAGACGGACATGACTTTGTTGAAGATGCGGTAAAGAAAGGTGCTGCTGCCCTTGTGGTAGAGCATGCAGTAGAAACTGATATTCCGGAGAACTGTACGGTTCTTCAGGTAGAAGATGCCCGTTATGCCCTGGCAATTATGTCGGCTGCTTTCTTTGGACACCCGGACAGAGAGCTTACCACCATTGGACTGACCGGAACAAAAGGAAAGACCACTACTACTTATATGATAAAGAGCGTTTTAGAAGAAGCCGGTAAGAAAGTCGGACTGATTGGAACCATCGGTGCCCTGATCGGCGAGGAGAAGCTTCCGGCAAAGAATACCACACCGGAATCTTATGAATTACATAAGATGTTCCGTGCCATGGTAGATGCCGGCTGTGAATATGTAGTAATGGAAGTATCCTCCCAGGGACTTAAGATGCACCGCGTGGCAGGAATTGTATTTGATTATGGAATCTTTACCAACTTATCACCGGATCATATCGGACCAAATGAGCATGATAGCTTTGAAGAATATCAGGAATGCAAGAGTCTCTTATTCCGTCAGTGCAAAGAGGGAATCGTAAATGCAGATGATGAGCACGTAGATGGAATAATCAAAAATCATACCTGTAAGCTTCATACCTTCTCCTGTAAGAAAGACGCAGACCTGATGGCGGGAGCTGTTGGATATCTGGATGAAGAGGGACAGATTGGAATGCATTTTACCACTACCGGCTGTATGAATGTTTATGCAGTGGTTCATATTCCGGGAAGCTTTTCAGTATACAATTCACTGGTAACCATGCTGACCTGTCATCTGGCAGGAATTTCCGATGAGGCAATTTTACGTGGACTGGATAAAGTAAAAGTCAGAGGCCGTGTGGAATTAGTTCCGGTTTCCAAAGATTTTACGGTAATTATAGACTATGCCCATAATGAAGTCAGCACAAGAAGCGTGCTTACCACATTAAAAGAGTATCATCCGAAACGTTTAATCTGTGTCTATGGTGGCGGTGGAAACCGTTCCAAGCTGCGCCGCTATGACATGGGAGAAGTGACAGGAGAACTGGCAGATTTAAGCGTGCTGACCTGTGATAATCCAAGAGATGAAGAAATCCGCGACATCAACAACGATATTAAGATTGGCCTTGCAAAGAGCAACGGAAAATATATCGAAATCGATGACCGCAAAGCAGCCATCAAATATTGTATCGAAAATGCCAAAAAGGGTGATATGATAGTACTACTTGGAAAAGGTCATGAAGATTATCAGGAAATCAAAGGTGTAAAATATCATTTTGATGAAAGAGAAGCCATTGCCGAAATCAAAAAAGAGTTAAATTTATAATTCACATATGTGAATTATGCTGAAATATAAGAATTGCAATAAGTAACCGGAGTCATTGACTTATAATTGTGCCACCCTTATAATAAAGATTATGTATCAGCAAAACAGGTGAAAGCCTGTGACGCAAAGCTATAGGGTCTTTGAAATGACAGCCAGTTGCAAGAAGGAAGCATCCGTGCATTGGCGGAAGCTTCCTTTTTTCGGTTATGCGGGAAATGCGCAAAGTGTGTTTCCTGTAGCCGTACGCAGGTAACGAGGGAAAGGAAACAAATATGCAGAAGTTTGATTATGAAGTATACACAGGAAATGATTTAGGAGCGGTATACTCACCGAAAATGACAAGATTTAAGGTCTGGGCACCGGAGGCAGAATCTGTGAAGCTGAACCTTTATAAACAGGGCGAAGGAGATAATCTCATAGAACAGCATGTTATGAAGAAGTCAGCAAACGGTACTTACGTTTTTGAAAAACAGGGAGATTGTAATGGAATCTACTATACCTATACAGTAGTAAATCACGGGGAAGAGCAGGAGGCAGTAGATCCATATACAAAAGCTGCAGGGGTAAACGGGCAGCGCGGTATGGTTATCAATCTGGCAAAGACAAACCCACAGGGCTTTGAACTGGATGGGTACCGGAATCCGGAGCATATCACAGATGCCATTATCTATGAAGGCAGTGTCAGGGATTTTACGATGGATGAATCCAGCGGCGTATTTCATAATGGAAAGTTCTTAGGCCTGACGGAAGCCAATACTACAAATCATTTTGGAGAAGCAACGGCACTTGATTATATTAGTGGACTTGGTGTGACACATGTACAGATTCTTCCGGCATTTGATTTTGAGACTGTAGATGAGAAAAATCAGAAAGCACAGTATAACTGGGGATATGATCCGGATAATTATAATGTTCCGGAAGGTTCTTATGCAGTCAGCCCATATGATGGAGCAGTGCGGATTCAGGAAATGAAACAGATGGTGCTGGCTTTGCACAGCAGAGGAATCGGAGTGATTATGGATGTGGTCTTTAATCATACCTATCGAAGGGATGATTCCAACCTTCAGAAGATAGTGCCGGGTTATTATTATAGAAGTGATGAGACCGGATATACCAACGGTTCCGGCTGTGGCAATGAAGTGGCCAGTGACCGTCCGATGGTGCAGAAATTAATCGTAGATTCCCTGATTTACTGGGCAAAGGAATATCATATCGATGGATTCCGCTTTGATTTGATGGGTGTTCTGGATATTGATACGATGAATGTTATTGCAGAGCGGTTAAAAGAAATACGTCCGGATATTTATCTTTACGGAGAAGGCTGGAACGGTGGCCCATCTTCTCTGGCAGAGGAGAAATGTGCATTTAAAGCCAGTGCGAAAAAGATGCCGGGAATCGGCATGTTCAATGATGACATCCGTGATACCATAAAAGGAAGCGTATTCTATGATGATCATCTGGGCTTCGTTAATGGCGGCACCCATCTGGAAAATGCATTGCGCTATGGCATTACAGGAGCAGTCGCACATCCACAGGTAGATTATGATGCCTATGGCAGTAAGCCGTGGGCGAAAGAGCCGGGACAGAGTATTAATTATGTCTCCTGTCATGATAACTATACCCTGTGGGATAAATTATCCGTCTCCTGCCCGGAGGTATCGGAAGAAAAGAAGAAAGCCATGAACCGGTTGTGCGCAGCCATTGTATTTACTTCCCAGGGTGTGCCTTTTATCCAGGCAGGTGAAGAATTCCTCCGCAGCAAACCACTGCCGGAGAAAAAAGGTTTTGCAGAAAACAGCTATAATATGCCGGATACGGTAAACAGTATCAAATGGGACAATATACATGAATATCCGGATATGATAGCATACTATAAGGGCTTGATGGCACTGCGGAAAGCCCATCCGGTATTCCGTATGCAGAGTGAAGCGGAAATGACACAGAATCTCTGCTTCTTATCAGATACACCGGAAAATGTTGTGGCATATCTTTTAAAGGGAAAATGTGCAGATGATACACCAGAAAACATTTTGGTAATATTCAACGGAAATGATGAAGAGATTTTGTATAATTTGCCGGAAGGAAAATGGAAAATTCTGGTGGATGACAAAACGGCAGGTGCAGACGGCAAAAAAGTTATTTCCGAAAAGGCCGATGTAGAGCCGCTTTCCGCTCTTGTATTAGAAAAAGAATAAACAATTTGGCACAATACCTTGAAAAGATAATTTAATCTGATACAATATATGGTATACGCGTTGAAAATGAATTATTTTGAATAGGGGTGCGAATATGAAAATCATTAAGAGAAGTGGGACGGAAGTTATATTTGATAAAGAGAAGATTTTAGCGGCTGTGCGTAAAGCCAATGAAAGTGTGGTAGACAGCGAGCGTATGACAGAGGCACAGATTAATGCCATTGGTGAAAATGTGGAGAAGGCATGTAATACCATGAACCGTGCATTAACCGTAGAAGAGATTCAGGATCTGGTGGAGAACCTGATTATGAATCAGCGTGCGTATACGGTAGCTAGAAATTATATCACCTACCGCTATAAACGTGCTCTGGTAAGGAAGACCAATTCTACCGACGACCAGATTCTGACACTGCTTGCCTGCAAGAATGAGGAAGTAAAGCAGGAAAACAGCAACAAGAATCCAACTGTAAGCAGTGTGCAGCGTGATTATATGGCAGGAGAAGTCAGCAAGGATATTACCAAGCGCTTCCTCCTGCCACAGGATATTGTAGAAGCCCATGAGCAGGGAATTATACATTTCCACGATTCCGATTATTTTGCACAGCATATGCATAACTGCTGTCTGGTTAATTTGGAGGATATGCTGCAGAATGGTACGGTAATCAGTGAGACCATGATTGATAAGCCAAAGAGCTTTGAGACTGCCTGCAATATTGCAACCCAGAGTATTGCCCAGATTGCAAGCTCACAGTATGGGGGACAGAGTATTTCACTGGCACATTTAGCACCATTTGTCAATGTGAGCCGTCAGAAATTCCGTCGTCAGGTAGAGGCTGAATTTACAGCAGCAGGACTGGAGTTAGTAGAAGAGCAGATTAATAAAGTTGCTGAGATTCGTGTCAAAGATGAAATCAAACGTGGTGTCCAGATGATTCAGTATCAGGTGATCACATTGATGACAACCAATGGACAGGCACCGTTTGTAACCGTATTTATGTATATTGATGAAGTACCGGAAGGACAGGTAAGGGATGACCTGGCAGCTATCATTGAAGAAGTCTTGAAGCAGAGAATTCTTGGTGTGAAAAATGAGCAGGGCATCTACATTACACCGGCATTTCCAAAACTGATTTACGTGTTGGAAGAAGACAATGTTGAGCCGGATTCCAAGTATTATTATCTGACAGAGCTGGCTGCAAAATGTACCGCAAAGCGTCTGGTACCGGATTATATTTCAGAAAAAATCATGAAACAGCTGAAAGAGGGCAACTGCTATCCATGTATGGGCTGCCGTTCTTTCTTAAGTGTATACAAAGATGAAGAAGGAAAGCCGAAATATTACGGACGGTTCAATCAGGGTGTCGTAACACTGAATCTGGTGGATATTGCATGTTCCTCCGGCGGAGATATGACCCGTTTCTGGGAAATTTTTGATGAGCGTCTGGAATTATGCTATCGTGCGTTGATGGCAAGACATAACCGTCTGAAGGGAACGCCTTCTGATGTGGCGCCGATTCTCTGGCAGTATGGTGCACTGGCCCGTCTTAAGAAGGGCGAGACCATAGACAAGCTTTTATATGGCGGCTATTCCACTATTTCTTTAGGCTATGCAGGATTGTGTGAATGTACCCGTTATATGACTGGTAAATCCCATACTAATCCGGAAGCAACACCATTTGCACTGGCAGTGATGCAGCATTTAAATGATGCCTGCGATAAGTGGAAGACAGAGACAAATATTGCTTTCAGTGTATATGGGACACCGCTTGAGTCTACGACCTATAAATTTGCAAAATGTTTACAGAAGCGTTTCGGAATTATTCCGGGCGTTACGGATAAGAGTTATATTACTAACAGCTATCATGTCCATGTAACAGAGCACATTGACGCATTCAAGAAGCTTGGTTTTGAAGCAAAGTTCCAGGAGCTTTCCCCGGGCGGCGCAATCAGCTATGTGGAAGTGCCGGATATGCAGGATAATATTGAGGCGGTACTGTCTGTCATCCGTTATATTTATGACCATATTATGTATGCAGAACTGAATACCAAGAGTGATTATTGTATGGAATGTGGTTACAATGGCGAGATTAAAATTGTGACAGACAAATACGGCAAGCTGGTGTGGGAATGCCCAAGCTGCGGTAACCGTGACCAGGATAAGATGAATGTGGCAAGACGTACCTGTGGTTATATCGGAACCCAGTTCTGGAATCAGGGAAGAACCCAGGAAATCAAAGACCGTGTGTTACATTTGTAAAGAAAATTTAGAAAAAGAAAAAGGAGTACGTTAAAGTTGGCTCCATAAAAATACCCCGGAAACAGAAAGATTCATTCTTTGGAAGAAGGAATTATCTGCTTCCGGGATTTTTTATAGTGCGCTTTTTCGGAATAACTTCCTGCGCAGCAGGTAATAGGCAAGAAGCATCATGCTTCCGGTCAGCACCCAGGAAATCGGATAGATAACCATAACTACCCAGAACTCATGGAAATACCGGCAGACGGTAGATACCCAGATGAGCCGTAGGACACAGGAACCGAAAACGGTAATCAGTGCAGGCGACAGGGAATGTCCCAGCCCACGCATGGCACCTCCGCTGATTTCATAGGTAGAAGTCAAAAGCTCTAAGGTTGTTGCAATTAACAGACGCTGGACGGCAAAGGTAAGTACCTTCTGGTCATTGCTGTAAAGGTGCAGGAAGAAGCTCCGTCCTAAGATGAAGACGCTGGAAAGGAGCCCACAGAAGATAAGGGAAAATATCATATTTAAGCGGAATACCTTTTTGCAGCGGTCATATTCACCGGCACCGTAATTCTGGCTGGTGAAAGTAACGGTAGTCTGGGCAAAAGCATTTACCACAAAATAGGAAAAATATTCAAAGTTTAACGCTGCGGCAGAACCGGCGACAGCATCAGAGCCGAAGCTGTTAATGGTACTCTGGATGCAGACATTGGCAATAGAAAAGACCATACCCTGCAATCCGGCAGGAACACCGATGACAAGAATCTTCTTTAATTCATGCCAGGAGATGGCAAGTGCCTTTGGCTCTAAACGAATCGGATTATCCTCATGCAGCAGGATGTAAATCAGGATTCCGGAGCTTACAATATTCGAAACCACGGTAGCGATAGCAACACCGGATACGCCAAGGTGGAAGACAATGACCAGAATAAGATTCAGCCCGGTATTGATAATGCCGGCTGCAATCAATGCATAAAGCGGCCGTCTGCTGTCTCCGGTACTCCGGAGAATCGAGGAGCAGAAGTCATATAACAGAATAAATGGCATGCCAAGGAAGTAAATCCGAAGGTATAAGACTGCAAGGTCAATGACATCATCCGGTGTTCCCATCAGCACAAGAACAGGTCTTGCAATAAACTGCCCTAAGATAAGCAGGAAAAAACCACCTGCAATTGCGACAACAATAGCTGTGTGGACAGCAGCTTTGATATTTTTATGGACACCCTGACCGATATAGCGGGATATGATTACATTAGAACCCAGTGAAATACCGATAAAAAGATTAATCATCAGGGCAATCAGGGAGCTGTTGCTTCCGACGGCAGCTAAAGCCTGACTGCTGGCAAAGTTACCGACGACAGCGGTATCCACAGAGTTAAAAAGCTGCTGTAAAATACTGCTGGCAGCCAGCGGCAGCGCAAAAATCAAAATTTTATTCCATAAAGGTCCATGTGTCATATCAATGGAGTTTTTCTTCTTTTCTATCATTTAAATCCCTCGTATATTAGATGTATTGGCAATCGCGAAAGAAAAAGATTCTAAAATATTTTGAGAAATAAATCTTTTGTTTCTTTTTCTTAATAGGAAATATTATGTAATTCCTGCTTCGCATTTTTCCTGATTGCCGGCTGTCTTTCCGTTTGCTTTGATAAAAGACGCTTGTGCTGTCCGTCGATTACGGATGCCGCCTGAAATCTGCAAGGGGCACTAAGAATTTCGATGGGATTCTACTTTCGTCTGGCAACCGGTGTATATTCACATCCATGTTCAGATACACCTCACTGGCACATCCATGTGCCAGTGTTGCCGGTTGCAGACGAAATTCCAAGTGCCCCTTGCAGATTTCAAAAGGCGTCCGTATTTCGGCGAACAGCCCAAGTGTCTTATCAAACATTGGAAAGACAGGCGGAATAGCAAAAAGAAAAATGCGGGGGATGGAATTACAATATTTCCTATTTAAAAAGAAACAGAAGATTTATCCGCTAAAATATGTTATATATGTTTTCTTTCGCAATTGCTCTATCATTCATGATAACCACAGTGATTATAGTTTCACGGAAAAGAAAAGTCAATAGAATGGATTCCGGATAGAATAAATTAAAAAAATATTGATTTTTTGAAAAAATTGAAGACAATAGAAAAAGATACTCGTTATATATTATGAGAACGTTCTTAAGAGACAAGGAGGTGGATAAAAATGTGTCAGGAACCATTTACGCAGATGGTTCATAAATACCAGAATCTGGTATTTTCTATTTGCGTTAAGATGACCGGAGATTACTTTGCAGCAGAAGATTTGACGCAGGAAACATTTTTATCTGCCTACCAGCACAAGGAAGAGTTCGACGGTAAGAATGAGAAAGCCTGGCTTTGCAGGATTGCTTCGAATAAATGTATCGATTACAGCAGACAGGCGGCAAGGCGGATGGTACCCACCGAAGACGAAGTCTTAGGAAGTCATCCGGCGAGAGCAGGGGGACCGGAAGAACAGTGCATCGAAGAGGTGGTCCGGGAAGAGCTGAAGGAAAAATGCGAACAGTTGAAACCACCTTATGATGAAATCGCAAAGCTGTACTTCTGTGAAGAACATCCTGCCGGCGAGATAGCAGAGTTAAAGCAGAAGAATTTGAAAACCGTGCAGACACAGATATACCGGGCGCGGGCAATGCTTAGAAAACTATATGGAAAGGAGCGGAGCTGATATGAGAAAAGAAGATACACAGGAGTATTTAAGTGACGAAGCGTTAGAAGCACTGATTCGGGAAACAGAAGAAGGACCGATGATAAAAGCACCGGAATATTTAGAAGAAAATATTCTACATAAAATTGAGCAGCAGCAGAAGGTTATTGTATACAAAGAAAAAGTGTCAGCGAAGCGGAAGCTCCTGACTTATAGCATGAAAGTAATGGCAGCGGCGGCAGCGGCAATCGCATTTCTGATTGTAGTTCCTACGGTGGAGCAGCAGAGCAGACCAAACATGGAAACTTATGTAGCAGAAGCAAAAGAGCAGGTCAATAAGGACTTACAGGAACAGAAAGAGAAAGCGAAAAAGCGTAGTGAAGAGCAGAATTTCTTACAAAGTGTAAATGATGCGTCCAGTGCATTTTGCAATTTTATTACTGAGACGACAAATGGATGGTTTTTAAAGGAGGAAAGATAACATGACGAAAAAGAGAAATGGATTTTTAAGATTTTGCTGTTCCCTTTTACCGGGAGCAGGGGAAATGTATATGGGATTTATGAAAATGGGCTTAAGCCTGATGTCGATGTTCTTTGGCATTATTGTAGCAGCATCTATTTTTGAACTTGGACCGCTGGCAGTGCTTGCAGTAATTGCATGGTTTTACAGCTTCTTTCATGTACACAATTTAGCAGGCTTATCCGATGAAGAATTCTATGCCGTGGAGGATGAGTATTTATTCCATTTAAGTGGAGAAGGCGGGAAAGATAAATCCTTTGTAAAGCGTTATCATACCATTATTGCAGTCGTGCTGATTCTGCTTGGTATTATGTTAATCTGGAACAGTTTCTATTGGATGATTGCAAATTTAATTCCGGATGAAACGGTCTGGGTACTTCAGGAAATCAGTTACCGGCTTCCAAGACTGCTGGCAGGAATTGCAATTATAGCAGCAGGAATTTATCTGGTTCATGGTAAGAAAAAATCCCTTGAGGAAGAAGAGAAAAAGGAGGCATAAGGAAAATGGATGAGAATGTGAAAGAAGTACGCACCCACAGAGTGGGCAGCATTACCTTAGGCAGTGCACTGGTTTTATTTGGAATCCTGTTTCTGGTGCATCTGTTTGTGCCGGTATTGACCTATGAAATCATTTTCCATATTTGGCCATGTATCTTTATCCTGCTTGGAATAGAAATTCTTCTTGCCAACCGGAAGAAGAATGTGGAATTTGTCTATGATGGTAAGGCGGTATTCCTTACCATCACATTAACCTTCTTTGCCATGCTGATGGCAGGAGCAGATGTGGCAATTCAGCAGGCAGATATCTACATGCACCTTTAAGAATGCAGCATTAAGAATGTACCTTTAAGAGGAATGCTCCTTCCGGTATTGCTTTGGCGTCATTTTGTGCTTGTTTCGGAAAGCCTTAATAAAATGGCTGCAATCGGAAAATCCGGTTTCCTGACTGATATAATTCAAGTCAAGATTGGTAAAGAGCAGCAAATCTTCAGCCTTGCAAAGGCGGATAAATTCAATATATTTTTTACAGGACTGGCCATAGAGTTCCCGGAAGCTTTTGGCAAAATAGGAATAACTCATATTACACATTCTGGCAAGGTCTTCCACCTTTAATGGCTCCTGGGCATGAGCGTCGATATATTCCGTAATGGAGTGTATGGACGCTTCTTCTGTGTTTTGCGGAATAGCCAGAGCTTTATCCGTATTAAAACCCTGTGCCCGCCAGATACGCAGGATAAAGGTTAAAAGGGAATTAATCTGGGACTGTACCAGAATCCGGTAACCGTATTCCTGCTGCTGCATTTCGCGTTCACAGGAGGAAAAGATTCCGGCAATGGGATAGTCTGTTAACATCGCTTTGGAAAAATATTTCGGAGCATGGGAATCACCCTTCGCCAGATTAAAAAGTGATACAAAATTAATCCCGGAAAAAGTGGTGCTTAATGCATTGCCGGATGGTGCAAGCTGGTTTAAGTCAAATTTCATGACATAATAAACCAATGGCTGCTCTGTGGCAGTATAGATAGAATGGATTGCCTGCGGAAGAAATAACGTCATATCACCTTCTTCTAGTACATAAGTATCATCATCACAGTTGATGATGGCGGTGCCCTCTAACATATACAGAATTTCAACAAAATAATGCCAGTGGGACCGGATAGGAAAAGAATGGATTCTCGTATTAAATAAGAAACATTCAAAAGGAGCATTCAGCCGGTCGCTGTATTCAAAAAGTGAATTCATAAAGTCGTCCCCCAATATATCTGAAATAAATGAATTCCTGTTATAAGAGATTTTTACTATTTTTATAATAAATCATTATAGCAAGATTCCAGGGTGAATGCTATAGTTTCCATCATAAAAAGTCATTGAAAGAGGAGAACGGAAACACTTACCATGGAATATATCTGCGGCATGACATATGCACCATTTGCAAGAAAAGGGAGCTATCAGGAGAAGAGTGCTTTTGATAGCTTAAAGAAAATGAAAGAAAATACCAACAGCAATTTTGTTATCTTAGCACCGAACGGCTTGCAGGATACGGCACAGTCGGAAGAGATTTGTTATACTTCTGAAGCAACGGTGTCAGATGATGAATTAAAGGGCATGATTGATTATGCGAAAGAGCTTGGTATGCGTGTGGCATTAAAGCCTACGGTAAACTGCAAAAATGGAACCTGGCGCGCCCATGTAAATTTCTTTGATGAAGACGTAGTCTGTGAACCAAAGTGGTGCAACTGGTTTGAATCTTATACCGAATTTCAGCTTCATTATGCGAGACTGGCAAAAGAAATGGGTGTGGAAATGCATATTGCAGGCTGCGAAATGGTTATGGCAGAGCGCAGGGAAGCAGAGTGGCGGAAGCTGATCGCTGATATCCGGAGTGAATTTGACGGACTTGTTTCCTATAATACCGATAAATATCAGGAGCATAATGTGAAATGGTGGGATGCAGTAGATGTGATTTCTTCCAGTGGCTATTATCCGTTGGAGGACTGGGAGAACCAGCTTGACCGGATTGAAGCGGTGGTAAAGAAATTTCAAAAACCATTTTTCTTTGCAGAGGCAGGATGTATGTCTATCGTGGATTCTAATAAAGTGCCAAATGACTGGACGGTGCAGGGAGAAGCAGATGCTAAGGGACAGGCAGACTGGTATGAGGCAATGTTTGAAGCCTGCTTAAAAAGAGAATGGGTGAGGGGCATGGCATTCTGGTCCTGGAACAGTCATCTCTACACGAAGAATGCTGCCCTAAAGAGAAAAGATTATGAAATATATGCAAAACCAGCGGAGAAAATCGTGAAAAAATACTACGATTCTATTCAAAAGTAACAAAAAGTCAAATGACTTAAAACAAACTGTTATGTCATATGGAATCCGTACATTCTGATTTTTCTTAATAAAATAGATTTCTACCATTTTTAAGGTAAAACACTCTATCCCGGAACAGTTGTTTCGTGGTAGAGTGTTTTTATAACGAAATCGATTGAGAAATCCTTCTGCAATTGTGAAAAATGATATATTTTTATGATTAGAATATATCTGAGAGGTTTGCCGAAGTACGAATGCATTTTAAGGGCTGTTAGGGGCACCTGGAATTTTGTCCGACATCTGGCAACGCTGGCACAGGGACGTGCCAGCGAGGCACATATGAACATGGATGTGAATTTGTGCCGGTTGCCGGAAGAAAGAACAGGTCTCGCAAAATTCTTAGTGCCCCTTGCAGTTCTTATGCGGCATCCGTGCTCGGTAAACTGCGCAGATATTGCATAAAAAAATAAATGTCATTTTTTACAATAGCAGAAGAATAACACAAGAAATAGAATCAGGAGGAAAACAAATGTTTCGAAAAGATTTTGTATGGGGCGTTGCCAGCAGTGCCTATCAGGTAGAAGGAAGAGACAAAAACGATGGCGCAGGAACCTGCATCTGGGACACCTTTACCGAAGAGGGAAGAACTTTCGAACATCATAATGCCTATGTCAGTGCCGATGACATGCACCGTTATAAAGAGGACTATGCGCTGATGAGAGAACTTGGTGTGAAGGCATACCGTTTTTCCGTAAGCTGGGCGAGACTGATGCCGGAGGGAACCGGAAGAGTCAATGAAAAAGCGGTGGCACTCTATCGTGATATGATTCTTGAAATGAAGAAAAACGGCATTGAGCCATATATGACACTTTATCACTGGGAACTTCCGCAGGCATTGGAGGATAAAGGCGGCTGGCTCAATGAAGAAATCATAGATTGGTTTGCAGAATATGCAAAAGTAGTAGCAGAGAATTTTACTGATATCTGCGACAAGATTTTTACTTTGAATGAGCCACAGTGCTTTATCGGACTGGGATATTACCGTGGTATTCATGCACCGGGAAAGAAAGTCACACCAGAGGAAAGCTTCCGGATTGCGCATAATGCATTGCGGGCACATGGAAAAGCAGTTATTACTCTCCGGAAATATGCAAAGCAGCCGATACAGATTGGCTATGCACCAACCAGTGGGGTGGCATATCCGGCAAGTAATTCCCCGGAAGATATTGAAGCTGCAAAGAAGGTATATTTTGGCTTTTATAATGATGTCGACAACTGGACCTGGAATGTATCCTGGTATTCCGACCCGGTTATTTTAGGACATTATCCCAAGGAAGGTCTTGAGAAATACAAGGAGTATCTGCCGGAAATCACGAAAGAAGATATGGAACTGATTCACCAGCCCATTGATTTTTACGGTCAGAATATTTATAACGGATATCTGGTTCGTGCAGGAGCAGATGGAGAGCCGGAATTTGTAGACCGTCCGGCAGGATTCCCAAAGACTGCCGCAGAATGGCCGGTGACACCGGAATGCCTATACTGGGCAGGAAAATTCCTCTACGAACGTTATCAGCTTCCGATTTATATTACGGAAAATGGAATGTCCTGTCATGACAATGTGGAAGCAGATGGCAGTGTACATGATGCCAACCGTATCCAGTTCTTAGATGAGTACCTTGGCAATCTGCAGAAGGCGGCGGATGAAGGAGCAGAGATTGCCGGTTATTTCTTATGGACTTTTTTGGACAATTTCGAATGGCATGAGGGCTATTCCGAACGGTTCGGAATTATTTATGTGGACTTTGCAACCCAGCAGCGTTATGTAAAGGATTCAGCATTCTGGTATAAGAAAGTCATGGAAAGCAATGGAGCAGCGTTATCCTGCAACCAGCCGGATAGAAAAATCCGGATAGAGCGTGGTGCTGCAGAAGTAACAGGTGCAGGATTTAAGGTAGAGAGGGAAATGGATCTGCTGCTTTCTGACAGCACAGATGTCATTTATGTGGCATCCGGCAGCGGTTTAATTGGCAGCATCTGGGTAGATACCGGAGACAGACTTACGATACCGGAGGGCATCCGGAAGATGCATTGCAGTGGAAAAATGACACTGGTGCAGGCGTAGCATGAAAAAATAATTGTTTCTTCTAGACCAGAGAAAATGAGAATAAAAAAAGTTTCTTTTATTCCGATGAGCAATCAGAAGGAATAGAAGAAACTTTTTTTGCTTTACAGGAAATTGCTTTCCTGTAAAGCAAAAAACGCTCCGCGAGGATGCGCACTGCGGCGTATAAGGTAGATGTCGCAAGCG
>OOAE01001205.1_pt1 | contig 19453 bp, 18 predicted proteins | sample 1671271 | NCBI WGS metagenome assembly OOAE01 (sample SAMN06348139, study PRJEB24527) | human gut metagenome | biome: human gut; feature: ankylosing spondylitis patient; material: feces | host: Homo sapiens | place: China | collected 2015-10 | reverse complement strand
AGGTCTGCCGGAGCCTGCAAATAAATTTGCGCATAAATCTTGACGGGACCTAATAACTATTATAAGTCCAGTTGCGTGCGATTGTATTTATTATAAGGGCAAAAGAAAAGAGCGGCGGATTTGTCTATTTGGACAAATCCGCCGCTCTTTTCTTTTATTATTCATTTTCGGAGTTCCTCATGCGATTGATTGCTACAGCAATCAGTAGTGGATATACGTCTGCTGGTTTAGATGGGGAATAGCCCGTATTGTCGCGGATAGCATTTAATCGATATTTTATCGTATTGATGTGGCAGCAAAGTGCTTTTGCGGTATTGGCCATGCTGCTCTCATGGTCTAGCAAATATGCGGTCAAGGTTGTCAGCAACTCAGGCGTTGCTTCAATGTCTTCTATGATTTTTAGATAGTGAATCTGAGCTTCCCTGCAAGCAGCTTCCTTTGCGCATATTGAGGCGAAGGACACATCCGATGGACGTAAGACGCGCTTTTGTGGGTAGATGCTTCTGGCATAAGAAGCATACTGCATGACATCAAAGTATGCGTTATGGGCATCATTGGTCGTATTGAGGCAATCACAGCAAACCACTATGTAGTTACTATAAGAATCCGCCGACTCGTTAATGAAATCTTGCACGATAGCATCTCGTTCACCTGCCGTTTTGGGAGCATGGGCAAAAATCACCATATTGGATTCATAGTAACCGACCAAAACCGTTTTGTATATTCCGGAAAAGTACTCTGTGCATTTCCTCAGCAATTTCAAATCCGGCTCTGAAGAATCAACAGAATCAAACACCCACATTTGATTCAACTCTGCAACATTAATTTGGAACAAGTCTGCTAATCGCCTCATTTTCAAGGGGTCGTCGTCAATGATGGCTCGAACCAGTTCTGATGTTACAAGTTTTCCCAGATCTTTATTCCAAATATGGCTATATAGCTGGACAAATTCACTCGCTTGCCACAGATCTTCCCTTGATAGTAATTCATTGTACTTAAATGTATATAAGTCGAAACCTTCTTTGCCCTCCAAAAGTGTTGGGCAGTGTTGCAAATAACCTGCACCATCATCATAAGAAATCTTGACCGCTTGTTCACCCTGCATTTTTTGCAGTTGTTTTTTCAGGTCCTTGCTTAATAGCTCCGATAGCGATTGCGGCCAGCACACGATATTGCTGATTGATTTTTTGTAATCTGTTAGAATAATCGATGCCTGCAAGTGGTTGCTGAGCATACGAAGTAATGTGCCTGTGTTGCGCTGCTCTGCAGGAAGATTAGAAAACCGGCGAATAAGTGTACTTACATAATTTGAACCTGCCTGTTGATCCTTGAAAATCGCATGATATATGTCGCCAATCACGTCACTATATTTATGGGTTCTTATATCTCTGGGCATGGTAATCAATACCAAATCAAGTTCATTGCAGCAGGCGATAACCCGATCGTCCACGCTTGGAAGGATCAACCCGATGTAAAAAAGGATAAACCCGACACACCCTATTGCGTGATATCTACGGATGTTTTCGCACTGCGCGTCAACATCGTCTGCAATTGTGGCAAACGAGGTAATAATCAGATCATTCCCTTGAAACTCGGTTTTGGAAAACAATTCGTCCAACGTGTTGGTAATCTGTCCATACTCCAGAACGGTAACTGATTCAACTGGGTTTGATATTCCGGCATGACCTGCGAGAATAGTTGTGCCATACATGGATGGCAGTTTCATGACATCCGCGACCGTGATCATTCGCATCACCTCCTACAATACTTAAAAGTATATCACAGGTTTCTTCTCAAAGTACAGCGAAAAAACAAAAGCGTATGGAAATCTTCTATATATTCCTGTATTCAAAGGTAAAGCGGCCTCGATCTGGTGCTGTTCTGCTATATGTTAAATCAGCCGAGAGTACTGCTCGATAGCACTTCAGCCCACAGAGTAGAAAAGCATGGCAACCGGAAAATGCAGATTCTATTGACAAACATGTTATGTACAGTTATAATATACCAGCGGTATATACCGGAGGTATATTTGGAGGATGGCAATGGAACGAGCGGAAACCCAAAGGAAGATCCTTAGATCGGAAGAGCGTCGCGTAGGACATGGAACGAACGGAAACCCAGAGAAGGATCCTCGAAGTTGGAAAAAAAGAATTTCTGGAAAAAGGCTTCAAGGACGCATCTCTGAACCAAATTGTCGCGGAGGCGGGCTTCACGAAGGGTGCCTTCTACGGCTACTACCCGGATAAGACCGCTCTGTTTGAAGACCTTGTGGGCGAGACCGCAAGCGAGCTGCTCACCCGCTTCAAGGCGGCACAGGACACTTATTTCGATCTCGTGCCGGAGGGGAAAGCAAAAGACAGTCTGGCGCTTTCCACCCAACACCTGCACGAGTTTGTCGCGTTCATGTACGACCATTTCGATGAATTCAAGCTGATCCTCTGCCGAGCGGAGGGAACGGGCTACGTGGATTTCATCGAGGTGCTGGTGGATCTGGAGGTCGATCGATCCGAAGAATACTACGCCCTCCTCAGAAAAAACGGTATGCTCTCCGGGAGCATGACCCGTCAGCTTCATCACATGATCACAAGAGCTTACTTTACGGCGGTGTGCGAAACCATCGTCCACGATATGCCGAGAGAGGACGCCATGAAATACGTCGATGAGCTGGCTATCTTTTTCCACTCCGGCTGGAGCGGACTTTTAAGGCTCGAATGAGCCTTAAAAAATAACTGCCGGTTAGTCACATCTAACCGATGCGGCGCATCCTACAACAAACCCATACATTTTAAGAAAGGAACACGGAATATGAGCAAACAGAAAAAAGAAAAGCAGCCGCCGGTGCTGGGCAGGCTGCTGGCATATGCCGGAGGGCATAAGTGGCTGTCCGTCTTGGGCTGCGGGCTGTCCGGCGTTTCGGCGGCGGTCGGCATTTTCCCGTTCGTCTTTGTCTGGTACGCGGCCAGAGGCATTTTGACGCCAGGAGGCGGCGTTCCGGCAGGGCTTGCCCGCTACGGCTGGTACGCGCTGGCGGCGGCACTTCTGAGCGCGGCGATCTATTTCGCCGGGCTCATGTGTACGCACCTTGCGGCCTTCCGGGTGGCGACAAATATGCAAAAGGCGGCGGTCGCCCATCTCGTTGACCTGCCGCTGGGGTACTTTAACGCCAACCTTACGGGGCGGCTTCGCAAGCAGATCGACGACAACGCGGCGCTGACAGAAACGCTCCTTGCCCACACCATCCCCGACGCGGTGGGCGGGATCGTAACGCCGATACTGGCGGTGGGGCTGCTCTTCGTCTTTGACTGGCGCATGGGGCTTGCCTGCCTGATCCCCATGGTCATCGGGCTTGTCTGCCTGATGAGCATGATGACCGGGACGGGCATGAAGTTCTTTGAGGAATACCAGCGGGCAGGAGAGCGCATTTCCGCCGAGGCCACGGAGTATGTCCGGGGCATCCCGGTGGTGAAGGTATTCCAGCAGACGGTTTACTCCTTCAAGAGCTTTCATGCCGCCATCCTCAGCTACCGCGACCTTGCCAGCGGCTACGCCATGATGTGCCGTATGCCCTACACCCTGCTTACGGTGGTGCTGAACGCCATGTTCCTGTTTCTCATGCCCTTGGGAATGGTTCTCATCGGCGGCGCGGCGGACGGCTGGGCGGTGCTGGCCGATCTGGTGTTTTACATCTTCTTCGCGCCCCAGCTTGCCTTTATGATGGAGCGGCTGATGTACGCCGTCAACGCGCAGATGGAGGCCGCCGAGGCAGTGAACAAGCTGGAGGCGATACTCCGGGAGTCGCCCCTGCCCGAGCCTGCGGCGGACAGCGGAAGCAAGCCCGCAGACAGCGGCATTTCCTTTGAGAATGTCACCTTTTCCTATGACGGCGCAGAGAGACCCGCGCTGACGAATGTGAGCTTCCACCTGCCGCAGGGGGAGGCGTGGGCGCTGGTGGGCCCCTCCGGCGGCGGCAAGACCACCATCGCCCGGCTGATCCCGCGCTTTTTCGATGTGCAGGCAGGGGCGGTGCTCCTGGGCGGACGGGATGTGCGCAGCATCCCCACCGCGGAGCTGATGGAGCAGATCTCCTTCGTCTTTCAGGAGGTGAGGCTTTTCAAGAAGAGCATCCGCGACAACATCCGTGCCGCCCGGCCGGACGCAACGGAGGCGGAGATATTACACGCGGCGCAGCTTGCCCAGTGCGGCGATATTCTCGAAAAGACGCCGGGCGGGCTGGACGCCGTGATCGGCGCCAAGGGCGTGCATCTCTCCGGCGGCGAGATGCAGCGCATCGCGCTGGCGCGGGCGATCTTAAAGGACGCGCCCATCGTGGTGCTGGATGAGGCCAGCTCCTTTGCAGACCCCGAGAACGAGGCGAAGATACAAAAGGCCTTTGAGGCGCTGATGAAGGGCAAGACCGTGTTGATGATTGCCCACCGCCTGTCCACGGTGCGGAACATGGATCGCATCCTTGTCGTCCGGGACGGCGAGATCGCCGAGGCGGGAAAGCACGACGAGCTGCTCGAAAAGGGCGGCGTATACGCCGCCATGTGGGAGGAGTACCAAAAGGCCGCGCAGTGGAAGGTGGGAGGTGCCGCATGATCGAACGCATCCGAAAAAAATACGCCATGACGGAGAAGGGCGCAAAAGACTATGTGGCCGCCGTGTTCTGGTCCGTACTGGTCAACATCAGCAAAATGCTGCCCGTGGGCGTGCTGGCCACGGCACTCTCCGGCATCGTAGAGGCACTGACAAACGGCACCGACCCAAGGGCGGGGCTTACGCGCTTTCTGGTCACGGGCGTCCTTGCCCTCGCCGCGCTCTTTGTGACCTTTCTGATCCAGTACAAAGCCCTATACGAAGCCACCTACCGGGAGAGTGCCAACCGCCGCATCCGGCTGGCGGAGGTGCTGCGCCAGCTTCCGCTGTCCTTCTTTGGAAACCGTGACCTGACCGACCTGACCACCACCATCATGGGGGATACGGAGACGCTGGAAAAGGCATTCTCCCACTTTTACCCCGCCATGCACGGCGCGCTCATCTCCACGGCGCTGATTTCCGCAGGCATGCTGCTTTACGACTGGCGGATGGCGCTGGCTCTTTTGTGGGTGGTGCCCGCGTCGCTGCTGATGGTCTATCTCTCCCGGCGCATGGAAAAGCGGCATATAACGAAGGGGCTCGTCACCCGCCGCGCGGCTACCGACGCCATGCAGGAGGTGCTGGAGTGCGCGCCGGAGATCAAGGCGTGCAACCAAAAGGCGCGGTATATCGCCGACCTGGACCGCAGGCTGGACGAGGCGGAGCAGGACACCATCCGGGGCGAGCTGTTCACAGGCTCCGTAGTCACGGCGGCGCAGTCTTTCCTAAAGCTGGGTATCGCCACCACCGTCCTCACGGGGGTGACGCTGATGAGCCGCGGCGACTTGTCGCTGATCCCGTTTCTGATGTTCCTTATCGCCGCCACCCGGGTATATGACCCCATCGGCTCCATGTTTGCCAACATGGCCGCGGTTTTCGCCTGCGAGGTGCGCATCGAGCGTATGCAGGAGATCGAGAACGAAAAGCGCATGACCGGCCTGACCGAATATGATCCCGACGGCTACGACATCCGCTTTGAGCATGTGACCTTTGCCTACCGGGAAAAAGAGGACGTGCTAAGAGACGTCTCCTTTACGGCGAAGCAGGGGCAGGTGACGGCGCTGGTGGGACCCTCCGGCGGCGGCAAGTCCACGGCAGCCAGGCTGGCAGCCCGCTTCTGGGATATAGCGGAGGGAACGGTGCGGCTGGGCGGCGTGGACGTGTCCACGGTGGACGGCGAGGCACTGCTGAAAAACTACGCCATCGTATTTCAGGATGTGGTGCTGTTTGCGGATACCGTGATGGAAAACATCCGCCTCGGCAAGCGGGACGCCACCGATGCGGAGGTGCTGGCGGCGGCGAAGGCGGCGCAGTGCGACGCCTTTGTATCCAAGCTGCCGGAGGGCTACCATACCCTGATCGGGGAAAACGGCTCCCGTCTCTCCGGCGGCGAGCGGCAGCGCATCTCCATTGCCCGCGCCATCTTGAAGGACGCGCCGGTGATTTTGCTGGATGAGGCCACGGCCTCGCTGGACGTGGAAAACGAAACGGCGGTGCAGGCGGCATTGTCCGGATTGATCAAGGATAAGACGGTGCTCATCATCGCGCACCGCATGCGTACCGTCATGAACGCCGACCAGATCGTCCTGCTCTCCGGCGGCCGCGTGGTTGAGATGGGTTCTCCGGCAGAGCTGCTGAAAAAGAACGGCCTGTTCCGCCACATGGCGCAGCTCCAGAGCGAGAGCATGGAGTGGACGGCGTAGAAAGTTGCGAGATAAACAGAATTCCAAGTGCAATATTGGAAAACGAAGTGTCGAAAACAAGGAGGAGTTTATGAAAGAAACAAATAAATGGTCTGTCAGGGATGTGATCACCACGGTGCTGCTTTCGGCGGTGCTGATCGTGATCCAGCTCGTTATCAATATGGTCTGCATGGCCAACGACTTTGTCAGCATGGTGCTGTCGGTGGGGATCACCATGTTCCTCTGCGCGCCGGTCTATATGCTCATGGTCAGCCGGATCGGCAAGCGTTTTGTGACGCTGATCTATATGACGATCCTCGGCGTGATTTTCCTGCTGATGGGCAACTGGTTCTTGCTTCCTTATTATGTTCTCGTGGGAATCCTCTGCGAGGCGATTCTCTGGAAGGAAGGCTCCTGCCAAAAACCGAAACAGCTGACTGCCGCCTGGACGGTGGCAAGCCTGCTGTACAACGGGGTCAATCTGCTGCCCATCTGGTTCTTCTGGGACACCTACTACGATTTTGCGCTGGCAAGCGGTATGGAGCAGAGCTACATCGATTCCTATGTGCGTTACTACACCTCTCCCGGCTGGCTGGCCTTTATTCTGCTGTTCACGACGCTGATGGGCTTTTTGGGCTGCATGGTGGGCAGTCGGCTGATCCGCAGGCATTTTCAGAAGGCCGGCGTTCTATGAGAGCGGACGCATCCTTTGCGGTGCCGGTCAAGCTGTGGGCGCTGCTGTGCGTCTTTGCCGGAGTGACCATCGGCGGGAATGTGCTGCTCACCTGCATCCTGACCGGCGGCGCGCTTCTTTATCTCGTCTTACAGAAAAATTTCCGCCTTGCCGCGTCCTATGGCTGCTTTTATCTGCTGCTGGCGCTGCTGCTCTACGGCATCCGCTTCTGCGGGCTGCGCATGCCGGTATTCTCGGAGTTTTACGTTCTGATGTTCTGGAATCTGTCGCCGATATTTCTGGTGTCCTGGGATCTGATCACCACGCCGCCGGGGATGCTCTCCGCGTTTTTATCCCGCCTCCGTATGCCCACCCCGTTCATTCTCGGGCTTCTTGTGGCCTTTCGCTTCTTCCCCACCATGCGGACGGAGCTGAAGGGTGTGGGCAGGTCCATGAAAAACCGAGGGCTGACCGCAGCGGGACAGCTGCTCGCGCATCCCGTGCAGAGCATGGAGTATGTGCTGGTTCCGTTTCTCCTTCGGGTGTTGCAGCTTGCGGATCAGCTTTCCGTTTCCGCCGTCGCGAGGGGCGCGGAGCGTCCGGGCGTGCGCGGCAGCTATTATGAAAAAAGGGCCGGGACGCGGGATCGCATCGCGGCAGCCGCATGTGCGCTGGTCACGGCTTCCTATTTGGTATTGGAAAGGAGCATGGCATGATTGAGCTGACACGCGCTTCTTTTCAATACGAAAACTCGGACAGAGGCGTACAGGACATTTCCCTCTCGGTAAAAGGCGGCGAATGCGTCGTGCTGACGGGGCTTTCCGGCTGCGGCAAGACCACCGTGACAAGGCTTGTCAACGGGCTTGCGCCGTCCTACTATCCCGGAGTTTTCAGCGGGAGCGTGAGGATAGACGGCAAGGACATATCAAGGCTTTCCACATGGGAGATCGGGCGTTTGGTGGGAAGCGTTTTTCAGGACCCCAAAAGCCAGTTCTTTTCCTCCGAGCTTGCCGGAGAGGTGGCCTTTCCCTGCGAGAATTACGGCCTGTCCGCCCGGGAGATACGGGAGAGGACGGACGCCGCCATAGAGGCATTGAAGCTGTCCCATTTGAAAGACAGGGCAGTTGACGTCCTCTCAAGCGGAGAAAAGCAGCGGGCGGCCATTGCGTCCGTATATGCCATGAAGCCAAAGGTCTTTGTGTGTGATGAGCCGACGGCCAACCTCGATGCCGCCGGGACGAGGCAGCTTGCGCAGACCCTCCGGCAGCTCAAGGAGCAGGGCTTTACCCTGCTCATCGCGGAGCATCGGATCGACTGGCTGATGGGGATCGCAGACCGTTTTTTATATCTGCGGGACGGCAGGATAGCGGCCGAGTATACACCGGAGAATTTGCTCCTTCTTCCGGAAGCGGACATCTTAGGCATGGGTTTGCGCTCTCCGCACGAGGGAAAGAGCCTTCCCGTTCCCTCCGTATCGGACGAAAGCCCTGCCGTCTTGAAGACAGCAGGGCTCTCGAAAAGAATACGCAAAGAAGTTATTTTTGAGGATATTTCGCTGTCCGTTCCAGAGGGCGGCGTGACCGCCATAACGGGGCAAAACGGCGCGGGGAAAACCACCCTTGCGCAGATCCTCTGCGGGCTGGCGAAGCAGACAAAGGGGCATATCCTGATAGACGGGAAAAAAGTAAGAGCGGCAGTCCGGCGCAGGGAGATTTACTACTGCGGCAACGACACGTCAACGCAGTTCTTTACGGCAAGCGTGGCGGAGGAGCTGCTGCTGAATACCGAATTAACGGAAGAAAGCAAAGGCCGTGCCAGACACTTGCTGAAGGAATTTGGCCTTTACGAGTACAGGGACGCGCACCCGTCTGCCCTGTCCGGCGGGCAGAAGCAGCGCCTTGCCATCGCCTGCGCCATCTTTTCCGGCCGCAGGATACTGATTCTCGATGAGCCCACCAGCGGCCTTGACGGGCAGAATATGCGCCTCGTCGCGGAAAGGCTGAAAAGCGAAGCGCGGAACGGCAGAACCATTCTCGTGATCACCCACGACAGGGAGCTGATCGAGAGCTGCTGCGATAACGTTGTGGAGGTCGCCACAAAGCCCAGTGAGGTACAGTGAACGCCTTTTGCCATTGAGCCAAAGCGGGGCAAATGCACGAATGTTACTTTGTGTTGCTTGCCGCAACGGTGTTGTTGCTGCTATACTGTGTGTGCAATCTTTGAGGGAAGGAGGGCTTTCCATGTTTCAAGAAAACCTTCGACTGAAACGCAGGGAGCGAGGTCTTTCGCAGGAGGAATTGGCATCACGTCTCCATGTCGTCCGGCAGACCATTTCAAAATGGGAGAAAGGTCAGTCGGTTCCCGATGCTGAGCAGCTGATAAAGCTGGCTGTCATTCTTGAAACGACCGTAAGTGAGCTTCTTGGAACCCAAGTGGAAAACGAAGAGGAATCAAACCAGTTGGCGAAGGAGCTGTCCCGCATCAATACACAGCTTGCCATCAGAAACCATCGGACGCGGCGCGTGCTGAAAATCATCGCTGTTGCTTTGCTCACGTTTGCGGCTTTGGTTTTTGCCATCATGGCGTTGAATTATGCGCCAATGTCGCAATCGAAATACACAAAGAGGGATGCTGCCCTTTTGCTTCCAAACTAAAAACTCATGAAACGGAGCCTTATTGCAAGGCTGCTTGCCACTGCCGCTGTGACCGGCCTAATTGCGCTATATCTTCTGAATGTAATAAGCACAGGAACCTTTGTTCCGTTGATAGTAATCGTTTCCCTCCTCTTCTGGAGCTTTGGCGTGAAGAGAAAGCCATAAACCACCAAACGGTTTTGTTGTTACAGGTTGTCAATATAAAAATGAAAAAGCTAATGTGCGTTATGGCTCTCGTGTGTATCGGAATTCTTCTGGTATCGTGTGGGTCAAATCGCCTTGACAATCCCAAGGCACAGTTTATGCGGGATTTTGGCTTGCATATTGATAAGAAAGACTGTGTGCTTGAAGAACTCTTCAATAACTTCGAAGGGTTTCCTTATGAGGGAATAGCACTATATAAGCTGACCGTTGGGGAGGACGTGCGTCAGGCGTTCCTGCAATGGGAACGCTTTCCCATCTCCGAAGCGGCTGAGAACTTTTTGGAGAGCCTTTCCTCCTATGTGGAGCTGCCCTCGATCGCGGACGGCTACTGGAAAATGGTAGATCGAAACCCAGGAACGAGCGCATACACAAATGTTTCCCTATGCGTATATGATAGGGCGACAGACGCCGCATACCTCTTGACAATGGACATCTAACGATAAGCGGCAGCCCCCCGGACGTTTCGTTGTCCGGGGGGCTGCTGCTTATATCGTAATCGAAACGTGGCACGGAATTTCCGGTTGATACGACCCACGCTGCCTCAGTTCACAAACGATGCGTTGCCCAGCCGGTAGTACCGGCAGCCATCCTCCTCGTACCATTCAAACGTACCCACCACGGTGATCTCTGTCCCCAGCTCCGGATAATCATCGGGATAGACGGGCTTTCCGGCAAGGGCAAACTCCAGCCCCTGTGCGCAGCAGGCGGTGGCATCGGCAATCATGCAGGCGAAGAACATTTTGTCCGGGATAAAAGCACCGTTTTCGTCGGTGGCCTGGTATATGGTGAACTGTCCCTGCATTTTGACGGTTTTTCCGATGTAGTTATCCGGGAAGGAGATCATGCTGTTGACCTCGGAATAGACCATAATGCCGCTGAGTGCGGTCAGGTCAATGTCGACCGCGGCGGTGCCTTCTGCGTCCTCCGCAGCGGGCTTTTTTTCGGTATCCTCACGGCCGCAGGCGGCGAGAGTGCAGAGCAGCAGAGCCGCCAGCAGCAAGCAAAATAGTTTTTTCATCTGCGAACACCTCCCAATACCGTGCCTGCCAGCCACGACAGACCGAAAGCGCCGATCTGAACGGCGACGATGGTGGAGCCTACTGGCGTACCGGCGAGAATGGACGCCAGAATGCCGAGCAGCGCACAGAAAACCGAAAGGACTGCCGCGCAGACGGTCACGCTGCGAAAGCTCTTGAACATCCGCATGGCGGACAGCGCCGGGAAGATCACCAGGGCGGAGATCAGCAGAGAACCCACAAGGTTCATCGCCAGCACGATGATGACCGCAACGACGACGGCGATCAACAGGTTGTAAAGCCCCGCCTTCGTGCCGGCCGCCCTTGCAAAGCTCTCGTCAAAGGTCACGGCGAAGATCTTATTGTAGAACAGGATGAACACCGCCACGACCAGCACCGACATTCCCACGCACAGCCATACCTCTGCGGGGGACAGCGTCAGAATGGAGGTGGAGCCGAACAGCGTGCTGCACACATCGCCGGAAAGGTTGGCCGAGGTGGAGAAAATGTTCATCAGAAGATAGCCGACGGCCAGTGCCCCCACCGAGATCATGGCGATGGCAGCGTCGCCCTTGATTTTCGTATTCTGTCCGGTGCGCAGGAGCAGCACGGCGCTGAGGATAGTAATGACCATGACAAGGGGCATTTTGTTGGTGATCTGCAGCACGGCGGCAATCGCCATCGCGCCGAACGCCACGTGGGAAAGACCGTCGCCGATGAAGGAAAACCGTTTCAGCACCAGCGTCACGCCCAGAAGAGAAGAACACAATGCGATCAGTACACCGACAATGAGGGCATAGCGGACAAAGGGGTATGCCCAATAGAGAGCCAGCTTTTCCAAGATAGCGGTCATTGGTTGTCACCACCCTTCTGCGCGTCAAACAGCCGCCCTTGCGGGCTTTGGAGATAGTCCGCCCTTGTCCCAAAGAAAACGGTGTCGCCAATATGCAGAATATGGCTGGCGTATTTAACTGCGGCAGTAATATCGTGCGAGATCATGATCACGGTGATGCCGTCCTCACGGTTGAGCTTTTCAATGAGCGTATACATTTCCGCCGTCACCTTGGGGTCAAGTCCGGAAACAGGTTCATCAAGAAGCAGCATTTTTTGCGTGGCGCACAGCGCACGGGCAAGCAGCACCCGCTGCTGCTGTCCGCCGGACAGCTCCCGATAGCACCGCCTTGCAAGCTGTGTGATCTGCATTTTCTCCATAGCCTCCGCCGCAAGTTTCTTTTCTTCTTTATTATAAAAAGGACGGCTGCCGCAGCGTCCCTGGCACCCGGAGAGAACGATCTCTCTCACGGATGCCGGGAAGTCCTTTTGTACCACTGTCTGCTGCGGCAGATAGCCGATCTCGTTTTTCCTCAGCCCATCGCCCGTCAAAATTCTGCCGCTGATGGGCGTCTGCAGGCCGAGGATCGTTTTCATAAGGGTACTCTTGCCGGAGCCGTTTTCCCCTACGATGCAGAGATAGTCGCCTGCCAGGAGCTCAAAGCTGAGGTCTTGGAGAACGGGCCGTCCATCGTAGCCGGCACAGAGATTTTGACAAGTGAGCTGAGCCATAGACCTACCTCCTTACCCTAACGCTTCCTTCAGTACGGAGAGATTCTTCTCCATAACGGAAAGGTAGGTGGCGCCGTTTGCCACGTCCTTGGAGGTGGTGGACTGCATGGAATCCATGGTCAGCACCTTCTGATTCTTCCCGGCGGTGTTCTGAACGATGGTTTCCGCGATCCTGTGCTGTGCGCCCTCGATGGTCAGCACGCAGGGAAGTCCCAGCTCATCCACCTTCTTGGCAAGGAACGAAACGGTTTCAAAGCTGGCCTCGGTTTCAGCGGAGCAGCCCGCAAAGGCGGCGTAGTAGCCCAGACCGTAATCGTCCGCCAGATAGCGGAACGGGAAACGGTCGCCAAACAAAACGGTCTTATGAGCCGCACCGTCCACAGCCGCCTTATAGTCTGCGTCAAGAGCAGCCAGCTTGTCCCTATACGCCGCGGCGTTGGCGATATAGGTGTTCTTGCTGTCCGGGTCGATGGCACACAGCGCGTCCGCAATCGTCACGCAGAGTGCCTGGGCGTTCTTCAGGGACAGCCAGACGTGCTCGTCCTTTTCCTCCCCATGGTCGTGCCCCATCAGCTCATCAAGGATGTCCTCTGCGGAAAGCGCGTCCTTCACAAAAAACGGATTGGTCTTGCCGCTCATCAGCGCATCGAAGCCGTCGTTGCCGAAGTAGATATGGAAATGCTCCGCCTCGCCCGGCTCGTGGCCGTGGTCGTTGAACTGCACATATTGGGGCGCATCGGCACTGGTGGTTTCAAACTGATAACGGACGCTGCGGATATTGCCCTCGTCATCCAGCTTCGGCTGATAACCGGCATAGGTGTATTCAGCGGAAACGGTTTTTCCGTCTGCATAAGTGAAGGTGATCGTGTTCCCGTTGATAGAGATCTTCTCGGCGTCGCATTGCCACGAGGTCTTGTACTTTTCCCGATAGGTGTCCTTTGTGGTCGAGCTGTCCTCGTCCTCCTCCGCCCTGTGTTGGCAGAATTTGTCCAGGTCGCCGTTCAGCAGATAGGGGTGCAGGGACTTCCACGTACCGGCGAAATCCGAGAGGGTGCGCTCCTTGATGTCATCCTCCGTGAGCTGTTCATCGTGGCTGTGACCGTGGTCGTGACCGTCCTCCTGCATACCCTCAACGGTCTCCTCCGTTTTCACGGAATCACCCAGCACCTCCAGCAGGTTGATGACCTTCATATTCCTGTTGGCGGCGTTTTTCAGAGCGTTTTCCACCCAGCCGTCGGACTCGCCGCCCACATAGACGAAGAGGTCGCAATCGGAGATCTTGACAATATCATCGGCGGTGGGCTGATAGCTGTGCAGGTCAACGCCGTTATCCAGCAGCATGGTGACCTCGGCGTTCTCCGCCTTGTCGCCCAGGATCGCCCTGACCCAATCGTATTCGGGGAAGATGGTCGTGACGACCTTCAATTTGCCGGCTTTTCCGGCATCCTTCGGCTTTCCGCAGCCGGCAAGGACGCCGGCCAGCATCATTAGCGCAAGCAGCAGCGCAGTTATCTTTTTCATAGGCTATATGTACCTCCAAATTATAATAAGAACGTAAAAATGGGCGCAAAAATACAAGGGTAACGGCAACGCCGCGAAAGCCTATCCGAAAACGGATAGACCACACCCTTGTAAATGGTTCTTATTTAATCTGAAAGCTTGACCTTGAGTGAAACCAGAGTAAACGTGCGAACAACCTCCGCGCAGGAGGGAATGACCCTGCACGGGGCATACCTGACCGCCGCGGCGAAAACCGCGGCAGCACCGGCAAGCCCAATGCTCTTGAGCAGATTTTCACAGACCTGCAGCTGGTGGCAGATGGCGCAGTCCTCGCCGGAGCAGTTGTGGTTGGCTTCGACCGCAATATAGACAGCGGAGGACAGCATGACAGCCGCCAGCACGGCTGCCAGCAAGCGAGTGATCAAACGAATCTTCTTTGTCATGGCCTGTCCTCCTTCCAAATATTATTCTTCCCTGCAATCCGCGCAGGTGCCATAGAGAACCGTGTCGGCGGCGTCCAGCGTGAATTGCTCGCTCTGCGCCAGGTGTTTTGCAAACAGGGCGGCGTTGCCGCTTGCCATGTGAAAGGTCCTGCCTCATTTTACACAGCGCATGTGCAGCGCACCCTTACAGCTCTCGGCGTCAAGGTACTGATAGTAGACCTCCCGCGTGCCGCTCTTGCTGCTGCGCCGCACTTTTTCTTCCGCCTCTAACTGCGCAAGGTTTCGGTATACGGCGTTGAGGCTGATTTTTTCATCCGCCAGCGCGTCCGCAATTTGCCGTGCGGACAGCAGCTCATCCGGGTGCCGGCTCAAATAGGCAAGCAGAGCCTTCCTCTGCCGCGTGCTGTAACTGGACAAGTCACCACGCCTCCAATTTGCAATTCATTTGCAATTCAGCATAACATGATGCCGCCCCGATGTCAATATGCAAATTCGTCGCAAATTAACCGTCAGCGCGGATAGTGTCTGCTCCGCTGAAATGGGCTGCGGCAGAGCTGAATGATCCGCGCTCTGTTTTCGGCGGTGAAAAGGCAGCGGCAAATGTCAGGTGAAAAAGCGGTAGAAAAACCTAAAAAGATATGCTAAACTTAAAAATAGTTGGTCAAAGGACAAGCTTAGATTTGTCTTATGAACAGTAGCTGTCAATTTGTTTTCATAATTCCGGTATGATTGGAGATGCAGAAGAACCAATAATGGAGGTCTCATGACAAAAAAGAAGAAAGAGAAAACGGCACAGAACAAGGGACAATGGATTACTTACGTGGTTTACATGCTGCTTGGTGCTGCCTGCGGCATATTCGATCTGATGTATATGGATACGGCGGGTCAGTCTGAAAAAGGGCTTTTTTCGGAGATTATACCCCTTGTGCTGATGCTTATCGGCATATACGCCGCCATGCTGATTCAGCTCATTATCCATGAGGCGGGGCATTTGATCTTTGGCCTGATGACCGGCTACCGCTTCAGCTCCTTTCGGGTCGCAAATCTGATGTGGGTAAAGCTCGACGGCCGCATACAATGCAGGAAGCTGCATATTGCCGGAACCGGCGGCCAATGCTTGATGATACCACCCGACTTGAAGGACGGGAAAATGCCGGTAATGCTGTATAACTTCGGCGGTGCGATCATAAACCTGGCCACAGCCGTGCTTTGTGTGGGACTGTCTTTCCTCTGCTCCGCCCGTTCGCTGGGCTGGACGATCCTGATGATCTTTGCGGTTATCGGGCTGGTCTTCGCCCTGATAAACGGCCTGCCCATCAAAATGGGACCGGTAAACAATGACGGAAGGAACGCACTGGAGCTTTCCCGCAGTGAAGAGGCAACCCGGGCGTTCTGGATCCAGATGAAGGTAAATGAACAAATCGCAAAGGGATTTCGCTTAAAGGATATGCCCGATGAGTGGTTCAAAGTCCCCTCTGACGAGTCGATGAAAAACGGGATCATAGCCACGACCGGCGTGCTGGCATGCAACCGGTTGATGGATCAGCAGCGGTTTGATGAAGCAGACACGCTGATGAAACGTCTTCTCTCCCAGCAAAATGGGATCGTTGGTTTATATCGCAATCTGATGGTATGCGACCAGATGTATGTGGAAATGATCTCGGAAAACCGAAAGGAGATCCTGGACGAAATGCGGACAAGGGATCAGCTGAGGGGCATGAAGGCTATGAAAAAATACCCGTCGGTGCTGCGCACGGAATATGTGTATGCACTGCTGGCTGAGCAAAACCCGAAGAAGGCAGAGAAGCTCATGACGCAGTTTCGTCAATGCGCAAAATCCTATCCCTATCCCAGCGAGATCGAGGGTGAGCGGCAGCTGATGGCGCTTGCAGCTGCGAAAATGACAGCACAGCAGGAATATATCCACGGAACGCAAACGGGAAACTAATCGAGCCGCTTCCTGCGTATCAAACCCCAAAAGCTCTTTCAGAGCAAAAGGATTTCATTACGAACAGCAGCTGACCCTCCGTATGTACTGAAGCATACGGAGGGTCAGCTGGCTTGTGTGACCTATCCAATCGAACAGGGGCTTTTTTCTGCTGCGTCAACGTATTCGTCTGTGGCTTATCCCTCAAACAAATTCAACAGGTATCCGTAGCCCTCGGCCTCCATTTTCGCGTAAGGCACGAAGCGGAGGGCGGCACTGTTGATGCAGTAGCGCACACCGTTGGGCGACTCCGGATCGCCGGTGAACACATGACCCAAATGGGAGTCACCGGCGCGGCTGCGCACCTCCGTGCGGCGCATGCCGTGGCTCAAGTCCTCCCGTTCCACCACAGCAGGACTCTCGATGGGCTTTGTGAAGGCAGGCCAGCCGCAGCCGCTTTCAAACTTATCCGTAGAGGAGAACAGCGGCTCGCCGGTGACGATGTCCACATAGATGCCCTTTTCAAACTTGTCCCAAAGCTCGCCCGTGAAGGCGCGCTCCGTGCCGCTCTCCTGTGTGACGCGGTATTGCTCCGCCGTCAGCGTGTCCCGGATGGTCTCCGCCGCGGGCTTCCGGTAGTCGCCCGGATCGATGCGAAGCATGGAGAACAGCTCCATCTCCGCCCGGGGGATGTGGCAGTAGCCGTTGGGGTTCTTTTCCAGGTAGTTTTGGTGATATTCCTCGGCGGGATAGTAATTCTTCAGTGGACCGATCTCCACAAAGAATTTCTCGCTGCGGCCCCGCTCGATGTCCGCGATGCGCTTCACTGTTTCTCTTGCGCTTTCGTTGGTGTAGTACACGCCGGTCTGATACAGGCTGCCCCGGTCGTTGCCCTGCCGGTTCTGCACCGTGGGGTCGATGACGTAGAAGTAAGCCAGCAGCAGGGCATCCAGGCTCACCTGCTCAGGGTCATACTCCACCCGAACGGTCTCCCGGAAGCCGGTGTCGCCCGTGCAGACGGTCTGGTAGGTGGCGTCCGCCTCGCAGGTGCCGTTGGCGTAGCCGCTCTGGGCGTCGATGACGCCGGGGATGGACTGCATCAGCTGTTCCATGCCCCAGAAGCAGCCGCCTGCCAGATAGATGACATTTTCCGTGGTGTCCATATACATACCCTCCTCGCCGGACATATCCGAGGACTGTCCGGTTTTCTCCGCTTCCTGCGTGTCCTTTTCCCGCGGTACACGCTGCCGTTCTGCGGCGCAGCCGCTGAGCAGCAGTACCGAGGCGAAAAGCAGGGCCAATACGCTTCGATACATGGCGTTTCCTCCTTTCAGGGGGAGCAAGGGTCACTCTGCCCTGTCGCCGTCCTGCCTCTTGCCGCAGCCGGGCCGCAGGACGGTATACAGCAGCGACCCAAGGACGCAGCCGAAGCCGGTGGAGAGCCACGGGCTGGACGTAACGGCGCAGGTACCGGTGGCACAGCCCACATAGCGGTAGTACAGAAACCCTCCGGCACTACCCACCAGGGGCAGGGCAATGACGCGCAGAATGCTCGTCAGCTTACAGTTCTTTTTCTTCATAATAGCCTCCCTTTGAAGATATTGGATCAGCCCATATCGGCAGCCAGTGCCTTGTCGATCTGAGCTTGCAGTGCATCGGCCTGCGCCTTGCTGGTGATAGCCCCCACAATGGGATCACCCACGATGCGGCCGCTGCGGTTGACCACATAGGTGGTGGGATAGGCGTAGATGCTCTCTACGAACTTGCCCGCCTCGCTGCCGGAATCGAAGTACACGTTCTGATAGGTGGCACCGCTCTGGGTCAGCACATCCTTGGCGTCAGAGATAGCCGCCTCGTTGCCGTCCAGCGTAAAAGCGTTGATGCCGATCAGCGCACCGCCCTTGCCGGAAAGCTCCTTGTTCAGCGCGTCCAGATCGCCCAACTCGCCCACACAGGGACCGCAGGTGGTGAACCAGAAATTCACCACGGTGACGGCGTTGCCAGAGAACAGATCGCTGCTCTTTACCGTATTCCCGTCCAGATCCTTGCCCTCAAAGGCAGGGAGCTTCGGCAGGCTGCTGTCATCCGTCTTGCTGCCCGTGCTGCCGCTATCGGTCTTATTGCCTGTGTTGCCGCCGTCGGTTTTATTGTCCTTATTGCCGCTGTCGGGCATCGTGTCCATATCCTTGTCCGTCGGCATATTCATATCGCTGTCCAGAGATTTTTGCACGATCTCGGGATACTTTTCCTCCAGTGCGGCCAGCTTGTTTCCGATGTCGCGGATCTTCTCCGCCTCACTCTGAAGTAGCTTCAGCTCGTCTGCCGAAAACTGATCCTTGGCGGCGTTGATGGTTTCCAGCAGAAAGTCGCCATAGTTTTTGCCGTCCTCCATCATGATCTTACCCTTGCCCGCTGCCATAAAGACCTTTTCCCAAAGTGCTGTGTTCTCTGCCAGAATAGCAGCCTCCTGCGCTGTCAGCTCCTTGTGCATGGCGGTCGCCTCCTCGGCGTTCTTCGGCTCGTTGTCCATGCCGCCCATGTGCTCGCCGCCCTTTGCGCCGCAGGCGGCCAGAGAGAGCACCAGCACGACTGCCAACAGCAATGTCATTAGTTTCTTCGTGTGCATGTTCGTTCCTCCTTGCTCTTTGTCGTCGTTCTTCTGCGGTGTTTCTGCCGCAAGGACTGTTTATTTTTACTGTCTCCACGGCCGCAGCGGAAGAGGGCGGCATTGGTGGGACAGACACGCTGCATTCTATTACCATAATAAAGTGAATGGGTTAAATTCTTTGTTAAGAACGGGGATTTAATGGAAATATATCTTAAATTTGCTGAAAATAAAGCGATTGGAAAAAAGACAGGGGCAGCAAGAAGAGAGTACCCGCGAAATGATTCAAACCCAAAAGCTGCGCGGCTGCGGAGAGCGTTCTCCCCGCAGCCGCGCAGCTGTTTTCGGGCTTTATGGCTTGTCGCTTGGCTTCTGCCTCTCAGAAGGCTCACGCTTTCTCAAAGCTGTCCTTACCCACGCCGCACAGGGGGCATTCAAAATCCTCCGGTACCTCGCTCCAGGGCGTTCCCGGCGCGATGCCGCCCTCGGGATACCCCACGCTCTCGTCGTATTCCCAACCGCAAACGCTGCATACATACTTCATCGTGATT
>OOAE01001188.1_pt1 | contig 19711 bp, 18 predicted proteins | sample 1671271 | NCBI WGS metagenome assembly OOAE01 (sample SAMN06348139, study PRJEB24527) | human gut metagenome | biome: human gut; feature: ankylosing spondylitis patient; material: feces | host: Homo sapiens | place: China | collected 2015-10 | reverse complement strand
TGCGCCGGATATACCGTTCAGAAAGTTTCCCGTATTCTGAGAGTGCGGTGTGCGGGGCGATGTGGGCATCGCCCCCTACGACAGATCCAAGATAGTGCAGGCGATCCCTCGTGCAGATTGTTACAAAGAACCACCCCTGCGTATACTGCCGCGCCCTCAGACGAGGATTCTTTCGCTTTGGCAGGCTGCCCATCCGCACATCAATACACCCGGTGGTTCAGATCGCCCCAGAGTTTTTTCGCCTGCTCGAGGATGTGGGCGTTTTCGGCCTCCTCGTCGATGCCGATGAGCTCGCGGTCCTTCATGAGGAGCTTGCCGGCGGCGATGGTCGTCTGGCACTGGCGGCCCGTCATGCCGAAGATCATGTGGCCGTCGATATTCTCGTCGGAGAACGGGGTGAACGGCTTATAGTCCATGACGATGATGTCCGCCGCGGCGCCGGGCTTCAGCACGCCGAGCGTGTCGGGGAAGTATTTTTCACCGATCTTCGCGTTATTCTTGAAGAGCATGTCCGTGACCTCGCACCAGCCGACGTTCGGCAGGCAGTTCTGGCTGCGCTGGGAGCAGAGGGCGACCTTGAGGGACTCGAGCATATCGTTCGTGTAGGCGTCTGTGCCCATGCCGAGAAGAATGCCGCGCTTGTGGAGTTGGAGGACGGGGCAGATGCCGATGGCGTTGCCCATGTTGGATTCCGGATTGTTCACGACCATCGTGCCGGTCTCCTTGATGATCTCCATTTCGGCGGTGTTGACGTGGATGCAGTGGCCGAGGATGGTCTTGGGACCGAGAATGCCGTGATCCTGCAAGCGCTGGACGGGGCGGCGGCCATAGTTCTGGAGGGAGTCGTACACATCGTTCATGCCCTCGGACACGTGGATGTGATAGCCCGTGCGGCCGTTGTTGGCCGCGACCATGCGGTCGAAGGTCTTATCGGAGATCGTGAACAGCGCGTGGCCGCCGAACATTGCCGAGAGCATCGGGTCCTTATTCTTTTCGCATTCGGTGATAAAATCGGCGTTCTCCTGAATGGTCTGTAAGCACTTCTCCTCGCCGTCGCGGTCTGAGACCTCATAGCACAGGCAGGAGCGAAGGCCCAGGCGCTTGCTCTCTTCGGCGATGGTGTGGAGCGTGCCGGGGATCTCACCGTAAGAGGCGTGATGGTCGAAAATCGTCGTCACGCCCTGCTTGATGGAGTCCATGTACAGCGCGGCGGCGGAGGCGCGCGTGCCGTCCATCATCAGGTGGCGGTCGATGGCCCACCATGTGCCGTTGAGCACTTCGTAGAAGTTCGTCGGATTGTTGCCGACGATGGAAAGGCCGCGGGCGAGGGCAGAGTAGATATGCGTGTGCGCGTTGATGAACGCGGGCATGATGACGCCGCCCTTGGCGTCGATGATCTCGGCGTCGGGATACTTGGCGCGAAGCATCGCTTCCTCGCCTACTTCGACGATCTTCGTCCCCTCAAAGGCGACGGCGCCGTGCTCGAAATAGCCCTGCGCGCTCGCGTCGCGGGTGATGAGACGACCGTTGGTGACAAGTTTCATAAGTTTGCTCCTCCTTTTTCTTTTGCCTTTTCCCCGCCGCGAAAGCGGCACCGCAAGGGGAAAGAAAAAGCGCTCCTCACACAGACCTTATCATCTCCCCGAAAGGGGAGACCGTACAGCCCGTGCGCGAAGCACTACGTTGCAGCTACCAAACGGTAATTTAGTTTGTAAAAATATTTTACAGGAATCGCGAACAAAATGCACGTTTTTTTCGTCTAAACTGACGTAGAAAATAAAAACGTAATTTTGTGCAATCCGTGGAAAGATAAAAAGATGCCCCGCAGCGGCCGTGTAAGCCCCGTCAAAACCTGCACCATTCTGGACAGGTGGGTCGCCTCTGTCCGGCTTTATTGCTTCCAACGTCCAGCCGCAGACGGCAGCCGGGAGGCCTGCAAACCACCGGAGCGTACCGGCGTCCCTTATGACGAAATGTGGGTTTAAAAAGAACTTATCACGCACCCCGCAGGGCATGTTCAGTTTATCTCAGTTTTCGAAAAAAATCCGTCGCAATCGAAGTTTTACTCTTCGTCGGAAAGGATCTGCTCCATGAAGAGGTCGTAGACCTTGTCGATCTCCTCTTCGTCGTCAATGGTGACAAGGAACTCCTCGCCGTTTTCCATCTGGCTTTTGAGGATCACGAGACCGTATTCCTCTTCGTTTTCCTCGTCCTCGCTGTCCTCTTCGACCACGGGGAAGAAGGCCATATACGTCGTGCCGTTATGCTCGAGCGCGTCGACGTATTCCAGCTCTATATCGTTGCCCTCGTCATCGGTCAGCGTGACGAAATTGGGGCCGAACTCATCGTTCATGGGGGAACACCTCCTGAAAGTTTGTGCTCGCATTATACCGCACCTTGCGGCAAAATGCAAGACAAGATACGTACCACTTGACAGCCGTGCTATACTGTATTCTGTATCACTATTGAAAATCGGCTATGCGCTCGCGCGCATATTTCTATCGCAAAGGAGGAGGCGCTTTATGGAAGAAAACCGCGCAGAAAACCAGACGCCCCGAAGACAGCACACCCAGCACCCCACGCATCAGGCACACAAGAAGAAAAAGTCCGGCACGGCCAAGCAGGTCATCGGCACCATCTTAGCCATCGGACTCACGACCTGCCTGATGTTTTTCGCCATCTTCATGGTCTACGTGCATACGTCGCTCGATCTGAATGTGGACATCTCGGCCTACACGCTCAAGCAGAGCTCGACAGTCTACTATCAGGATAAAACAAGCGGGGAGTGGGTGGAGCTCACGAAGCTCCACGGCGTAGAGAACCGCACGCTCGTGAGTATCGACGAGATCCCCAAGCATGTGCGGGAGGCGCTGATCTCCATCGAGGACGAGCGCTTCTCCAGCCACCACGGCGTGGACTGGAAGAGCACGGCGAGAGCCATTCTCGGCAAGCTCACCGGTACGTCGACCCGCGGCGGCTCGACGATCACCCAGCAGGTCGTGAAGAACATGACCGGCGACAACGAGGTGACTATCAAGCGCAAGGTGACAGAGATCTTCCGTGCGCTGCGCCTCGAGAAGAACTACTCGAAAGACGAAATTCTCGAGACGTACCTGAACCTCGTCTACTTCGGCAACGGCTGCAACGGCATTGAGGCCGCGGCGGAGGGCTACTTCGGCAAGACCGTTGGTGAGCTGAGCATCGCGGAGGCGGCGTCCATCGTCGGCATCACGCAGTTCCCCTATAAATATGATCCGTCGCGCGGCGACTGGTACCGCGAGCAGAACAAGGAGCGCCAGCTCACCGTTCTTTATAAGATGCACGAGCTTGGCAAGATCAGTGACGAAGAGTATGAGCAGGCAAAGGTCGAGCCGCTCGTCTTCTCCTGGGACCCGGGTTTTGTTCCTTCTGCGGGGGTTGCAAGCAGGGTGGATACCGCCTCGAGCACGGAGTATGACTCCTACTTTGTTGAGCGCATGTTCAACGACATCGTCGCCGATATGCACGAACAGCTCGGATATGATGAGTCGGTCGCAAAGGATCTGCTCTACACCGGCGGCTACTCGATCTACTGCACGGTCGATCCCGAGATCCAGTCCATCGTGGAGAGCGTTTACGCCGACCGCAATAACCTGAACTACACCTCGTCCAAGGGCGAGCTGCTCCAGTCCGGCGCGACGATCATCGACAACACGACGGGCGACATCGTCGCCGTTGCGGGCCGCGTGGGCGAGCGCGAGGGCCGGTTCCTGCTCGACTATTCGACCGTTGTGCGTCAGTGCGGTTCTGCCATCAAGCCTTTGAGCGTTTACGCGCCCGCGCTGGATGCCGGCGTCATCACGCCCGCGAGCGTCATCGACGACTATCCCGTTGAAATGCTCGGCGGAAGCATCTGGCCGGTAAACGCCTACTCGGGCTACCGCAGCATTATGACGCTGCAAGACGCCATCCGCAATTCGTCCAACCCCACGGCGGTGCGCACGGCCATCAAGCTGACGCTGCCCGCGTCGTATGCCTTTATGACCGAAAACTTAAGCTTCACGACGCTGACGAACGACGATATGACCGCGGCGGGCGCGCTCGCGCTCGGCGGCCTTTCCAAGGGCGTGACGACGCGCGAGATGGCCGCGGCCTACGCAACATTTGCCCGCGGCGGCGTTTACACCACGCCGAGAACGTATACCGAGGTGCTTGACCACAACGGCAACGTCATCCTTGAAAATAAGACCGAGTCCCACGTCGCGATGAATGAGAGCACCGCCTATGCGATGAACGAGCTCCTGAAAAACGTCGTGCGCAACGGTACGGGTACGGGCGCGAACTTCTCCGGCATGACCATCGCCGGTAAGACCGGTTCGACCAACAGCAACAACGACCGTTACTTTGTCGGTTACACGCCGTATTACACGGCAGCGGTCTGGGTCGGCTACGACACGCCGACGCGCATCGTGGCGAGCGGCAACCCCGCGGCCACGCTGTGGAAGACGTTTATGAGCAAGGTCCACGCGGGCCTTCCGAACAAGGACTTTGAAGTCAGCAGCGCCGACATGGTCAGCGTGACCGTCTGCACGCAGACGGGACTTCTGGCCTCGGCCGGCTGTCCCTCGCAGACTGTCAAGGTCGCAAAGAGCTATGCGCCCTCGCTGAGCTGCGACGGACACATCAGCGTAACCGTCTGCGCCGATTCCGGCATGCTCGCCTCCGACTACTGCCCGAATGTTACGACGGCCTATGTGCTCGATCTGAGCCAGCCGAACGTCAGCAGCGGCTGGGGCTACAAGCGCGAGCTTCTCACGACGCCGCTGAGCGCCGCGCTTCAGGCAACGTATCAGGCACAGCTCGAAGAAGGGCTCATTTCGTCGATCCCTGCAGGCGAACCGGTGCGCACGAACAGCGGCACAGTGCAGCTATACAGCGATCTGATGTACAGCGGCATGTGCACGACGCACACAACGCCGCTGGAGCCCACGCCGGACCCGGATGCACCGGATGACGGCAGCGGCACGATGCCGGGCGGTGATGACACCACTGGCGGCGACAGCGGCACACAGACGCCGTCTGACAACACCGGCACGGCGGGAGACAGCGCATCCGGCGATGTCGGAGACAACGGCCAGTTCCTCAACTGGCTGCTCAACAACGGCGGCACAGGCCGGTAAAAAGCAATAAAAAAGAGAACGGTTTTCACCGTTCTCTTTTTTATGCGGCAGCTTCCGCTTTTGCGTTTCGAATCTGCGCGAACAGCAGCAGGAGGAAGGGAAAGAGTACCATCCCTGCCACGCCGAACGTGCAGTAGCCGAGGTACATCGCAAAAAGCGACGCGACCGGCGGCAGCCCCGCCTGCGCGGAGAGAAGCTTGGGCTCGAGCGTGTTGCGCGTGATGAGCGTGCAGAGGTAGAGCGCAAGGAGCACGATGGCCTTGGGCGGGAAGCCGAACAGCAGCGTGAAGACCGCCCACGGCACGAGCGCCGTGCCCGTGCCGAAGACCGGCAGCGCGTCGAGCAGTGTGATGAGAAAGGCGAGCAGCAGGGAATAGCTCTGGCGCATGAGGAGAAAGCCGATAAGAAGCTCTGAAAACGTGATGAGCGACAGCGTTGCCTGCGCGCGCAGCCACCGCGCAAGCGAGCGCATTACGCCGCCGCGAAAGAGCCGCAGCTTTGCCATCGCTTCTTCCGGCACGGCGTGTTCGAGTGCCGCGCAGAGCTCGGGGTACGACGCGGAGGTGAAGAAGATCGCAAGCACGCCCGTCGCGATGGCGAGCACGCCGCCCGGCAGCGCCGCGGCGGCAGAGCCGAGCCACGCCATCGCGCGCGAAGACAGCGAGCGCAGCAGGCTGTCCGCGTCCGTGACGGCCCTGAAAAGCTGCTCGTGCAGATAGCCGCTGAGCCATTCGGGACTCGACGCGCTGAACTGCTCCAATCGGGAGAGCAGATCGTCCGCTGCGGCGGGGATCGCGTCGAAAAACGCGGGCGCGGCGGCGAGCAGCGCGTTCGTCTGAGAAAGCAGCGTAGACCACAGGAGCGACAGCAGCCCGCCGAGCAGAAACAGCAGCGTCAGTGTCAGGATCAGCGCGGAAAAGCCACGTTGAAAGTGAAATTTCCGCCGCAGATACAAAACGACCGGTTCCAGCAGCGCCGCGACGAGCAGCGCGAGCAGAAACGGCAAACACCACGGCAGCACATAGCGAAAGCAGACATAAAAGAGAGATGCACCCATGAAAAGCGCGAGCGATAAAGTGAGGAAGCGTCTCAGCCGTTCTTCATTCAAATTTTGCAGACCTCCCACCGAAAAAAGTGTTGCAATATGCGTTAAGATATGCTAAAATCCTGCCATATAAAGACAGATGACCGCGAAGGAGAAACATTATGGCGCCTGCAACGAAATTTTATTTGGTCTCGTCAGAGGCCCTTCCGGAAATTTTTATCAAGGTGGCGGAGGCGAAGCGCATGCTCCAGTCCGGCGAGGTGCGCACCGCGGGCGACGCCGCCCGCACCGTCGGCATCAGCCGCAGCGCATTTTATAAGTACCGCGATGCGGTGCGCCCCTTCAACGACATGAAGACCGGCCGCATCATCACGTTCTACACGATGCTCAAGAACAACCCCGGCGTATTGTCCGACGTCCTTTCTATTTTTGCCGGTTCGGGCGCGAATATTCTGACCATCAACCAGAGTATTCCCACCAACGGCTGTGCCGCGGTGACGATCTCGGCCGAGACGTCCGAAATGCAGGAGTCGATCGAAGAGATGATGGCGCGGGCGCTCGCGCTTGAGGGCGTGGTGCGCTTCGATATCCTCGCGGCCTGAGTCACGCGGGCTCGTACAAGTTCATACGATGGATTGGCAGCGGCTGAGATGAGCGCTGTCAATCCATTTTTTGTTGGAAGTGGTTCTTATGAGCCTGATCGTACAGAAATTCGGCGGCAGCTCCGTGCGCGACTATGCGCATCTTCTGCGCATGGCGCGCATCGTCAAATCGCGGGTGGACGAAGGCGACGACGTGGTCGTCGTTCTCTCCGCGCAGGGCGACACGACGGACGGCCTGCTGCAAAAGGCAAAGGAGATCAGCGAGCGGCCTTCGCCGCGCGAGCTCGACATGCTGCTCTCCGCGGGCGAGCAGATGAGCGCCGCGCTCGGCGCGATGACGCTGCGGTCCATCGGTGTGGAGGCGGTATCCCTCTGCGCATGGCAGATCCCCATCGAAACGGACGGTACACACGGGAACGCGGAGATCGAACTGATCGACACCGCGCGTATCCGGAAGGAGCTGGCCGAGGGCCACGTTGTGGTCGCGGCGGGCTTTCAGGGCGTCGACGAGCGGGGCGACGTCACGACGCTCGGACGCGGCGGCTCGGACACGAGTGCAGTGGCGCTCGCCGCGGCGCTGAAGGCCGCTGAGCTTGTCATCTACACAGACGTGGACGGGATATTTTCCTCTGACCCGCGCATCTGCAAGAACGCTGTGCGGCGCGAGGAGATCTCGTATGGCGACATGCTGCTGCTCGCGCAGAAGGGCGCACAGGTGCTTCACGACCGCAGCGTGGCGCTCGCGCAGGCGGGCGGCGTGCCCATCACCGTGCGCTCGTGCAGGGAAGGCGGCGCGGGCAGCATCGTTTGCGAAACGGATGAAGACGCAAGCGTCGTCGGCGTGACGCAGAAAAAGAGCGGGCGGAGCCGCCTTGCGGCCATCACGGCGGTCGGCGGCGCGCTGCCGAGCATCGAGAAAGAGAAAATAGCCGTCACGGCGCTCGAACGGGCGGAGATCACCGTCTTCGCCGTTGCGGCGGGGGAGCGGTTCATGAGCTTTTACGTCGTGCGCGACGACGCAGAGCGCGCCTTGCAGCTCGTGCACGACGCGCTGATCGCCGCGAAAGAATGAAAAAAGACCCGTTGGAGCATCCAACGGGTCTTGCCTTTTGCAAGCTGCTTATTCTTCGGCGTAGCGCTTTTTCGCCTTTTCGATCTTGGTCGAATAGCGGTCCTCTTCAGAGAAGATGCAGCCGCAGTATTTCTGCATGTAGAGGCCCATCTCGCGCGCCTTGGCCTGCCCCTCGCGAAAACCGGGGCGGAAGTCACGGTAGTAGAATTCGACGCCGTACTTCTTGCCCATCGTCTCGCCCACGGCCTTTAAGAGCTCGTGGTTCTGATACGGAGAGATGAGCAGGGACGATGTGAACGCGTCGTAGCCGTGGTCGGCGGCGTATATGGCCGCCGTGCCGAGGCGGATGGTGTAGCAGTGCGCACAGCGGTGGTCGATATCCGTACTCACGGCGCGGACAAAGTCGCGCAGGCCGTAATCCTCTAAAATATGCACTTCTACATGCTCTTTTTCCCCATATTCGAGCAGCGTGCGGCGGCGCGCGTCATACTCCGTCCAGGGGTGAATGTTCGGGTTGAACCAGAGTGACGTGGGCTCGATCCCGTCGGCGCGCAGCGTGTCCACGCAGTAGACCGAGCAGGGGGCGCAGCAGGAGTGCAGCAGCAGTTTATCCATCAAAAAAGACCAGCTTTCCTTGTGTCGTTTCTGCCAGCATACCACAAGCGCGCGGCAAAGTCCACGGGAAAAGAAAATTAAGCGAATGGCGCAGGATCGTTCACGATTTATACATTGACTATTCAATCGAATGCGTAGTATAATACATTGATTATTATGAACAAGTATGCCCATGCGGCAAAGGAGAAAATGTATGTGGATCGCGGACGGTTGGGAAGATTATGAGCTGCTGGACTGCGGCGGCGGAGAAAAGCTCGAACGCTGGGGAAAGCAAATTCTGGTGCGGCCTGACCCTCAGGCGATCTGGGAGACGCCGCGCACGAACCGCGGCTGGCGCAACGCGCAGGGCCGCTATTACCGTTCGTCCTCGGGCGGCGGACATTGGGACAAGGAGAAGCTGCCCGAGAGCTGGACGGTAAATTACAAGGATCTCAAATTCCAGGTCAAGCCCATGAATTTTAAGCACACGGGCCTGTTCCCCGAGCAGGCCGTCAACTGGGATTTTGCGCGCGAGAAGATCAAAAACGCGGGCCGGCCCATCCGCGTGCTGAACCTCTTCGCCTACACCGGCGGCGCGACGGTCGCGTGTGCGGCGGCAGGCGCTCAGGTCTGCCACGTGGATGCGGCAAAGGGCATGGTCAACTGGGCGCGCGAGAACGCGCGTGTCAGCGGTCTTTCCGATGCGCCGGTGCGCTGGATCATCGACGACTGCGCGAAATTTGTCGAGCGTGAGATCCGCCGCGGCAAGGTGTATGACGCCATCATCATGGACCCGCCGAGCTACGGCCGCGGCCCCGGAGGAGAGGTCTGGAAGTTGGAGGACAATCTTTTCCCGTTCGTGAAGCTCTGCGCGCAGGTCTTATCGGACAAGCCGCTTTTTGTCATCATCAACTCGTATACGACGGGGCTCGCTCCCTCGGTGCTCGGCTACATGCTGCACCTGCTCGTTGCGGAAAAGTACGGCGGCAAGGTCACGTGGGACGAGCTGGGCCTGCCCGTGACGGAGACGGGGCTCGCGCTGCCCTGCGGCGCGACGGGCCGCTGGTTCTCGGAATAAAGGAATCCGCCGCTTTGCGGCGATGAATCCCCGAAAGGCTCTTTCGGGATAACGATTAAGGAACGCAACTTTTATGGAAATGATCAAGACCCAAGACCTGACCTTCACCTATCCGGGCACGGAAGACCAGGTGAACACCCGCGCGCTGCGCGGGGTGGATGTGACCATCGAGCACGGCAGCTTTGTCGTGATCCTCGGCCACAACGGCAGCGGAAAATCGACGCTTGCCAAGACCTTCAACGCAGTCCTGCTGCCAAGCGGCGGCAAGGTCTATGTCGAGGGCATGGACACGATGGACGAATCGCTCCTGCTTGAAATTCGCAGGCGCGTGGGCATGGTGTTCCAGAATCCGGACAACCAGATCGTGGCGAATGTCGTCGAAGAGGATGTCGCGTTCGCTCCCGAGAATTTGGGCGTGCCGAGCGCCGAGATCAGAAAGCGCGTGGACGACGCGCTCGAGGCCGTCGGCATGACGCAGTTCGTCAAGCACGCGCCGCACCTGCTCTCCGGCGGACAGAAGCAGCGCATCGCCATCGCGGGTGTGCTGGCGATGAAACCCGAGTGCATTGTGCTCGACGAGGCGACCGCCATGCTCGACCCCATCGGCCGGCGCGAGGTGCTCGCGGCCGTCGAAAAGCTCAACCGCGAGCAGGGCATCACGGTCGTCCTCATCACCCACCACATGAACGAAGCCGAGCACGCCGACCGCGTGATCGTGATGAACGACGGCCTTGTCGTCATGGACGGCAAGCCGCGCGAGGTCTTCACCCGCAAAAAGGAGCTGGAGGACATCGGCCTTGCCGTGCCGGACACGGTCTCGCTGCTCTTTTCCCTGCGCGAGGCGGGGATGGACGTCCCCGTGGACGCCATCACCGTAGAGGAATGCGCAGACGTCATTGCGAAAAATTTTACCTAAGAGGACTGTAACCTTGGAAGAGATCATTCGTGTAGAAAACCTGACGCACACCTATGGGGAGGGCACGCCGTTCTGCCGCAGTGCGGTGCAGGATATGTCGCTCGCGATCTATCGCGGCGAATTTTTGGGCATCATCGGCCACACGGGCAGCGGCAAGTCGACGCTGATCCAGCACTTGAACGGCCTGCTCAAGCCGACCTCCGGCCGGATACTTCTCGGCGGAGAGGACATCTGGTCGGACCCGAAGAAAATTCGGGACGTAAGATTCCGCGTGGGCCTCGTGTTCCAGTATCCGGAATACCAGCTTTTTGAAGAGACTGTTTACCGCGATATCGCGTTCGGCCCGACGAACATGGGCTTATCCAAAGACGAGATCGACCGCCGCGTGCGTGAATCCGCGCACTTTGCGGGGCTTACCGACGATCTGCTGGAAAAATCGCCGTTCGCCCTTTCCGGCGGACAAAAGCGCCGCGTGGCCATCGCGGGCGTTATTGCGATGGAGCCCGAGGTGCTCGTGCTCGACGAGCCGAGCGCGGGCCTTGACCCGCAGGGCAGGGAAGAGCTGCTTTCAAACATCCGCGAATTCCACCGCGCGCGCGGCACGACCGTCGTGCTCGTGAGCCACAGCATGGAGGAGATCGCGAAAAACGTCGACCGCATCGTTGTCCTGTCGGACAGCCACGTGCTGATGAGCGGCACGCCGCGCGAGGTCTTCGCCCGCGGCGACGAGCTGATGACCGCGGGCCTCGACGTGCCGCAGGTCACGCGCGTCGCGATGGCGCTGCGCGATAAAGGCATTGCCATCAACCCCGCCGTTTACACCGTCGATGAGCTCAGCAAGGAGCTTGTCGCGCTCAAGAGAGGGGGCGGCAAAAAATGCTGAAGGATATCACGCTCGGCCAGTTTTTCCCGGGCGACACGCTCGCCCATAAGCTCGACCCGCGCACAAAGCTCCTCGTCACGGTGCTCTACGTCGTGGCGCTCTTTACGGCGAAGAGCTACATTGCCTACGGCGTTCTCATTCTGACGCTGATTGTCGCCGTGCGCATCTCGCGCGTGGGCGCGAAGGCGCTTTTCAAGGGATTAAAGCCGGTGCTGTTCATTATCGCGTTCACGGCGCTTTTGAACCTCTTTTACACCCCCGGCACGGAGCTGTGCCATTTTTGGATCTTCCGCATCACGATCGAGGGTGTGCGCGCCGCCATCACGATGATGCTGCGCATCACGCTTTTGATCATGGGAACGTTCCTGCTCACGTATACGACCTCTCCCATCCGCCTGACGGACGGTCTGGAGAGCCTGCTGGGTCCGCTCAAGAAGATCAAGGTCCCTGTGCATGAGCTCGCGATGATGATGTCGATCGCGCTTCGCTTCATCCCGACGCTCATCGAAGAGACGGATAAGATCATGTCCGCGCAGAAGGCGCGTGGCGCCGACTTTGAGACCGGAAGCCTTATGCAGCGCGCCAAAGCGCTCGTGCCGCTGCTTGTGCCGCTGTTTGTCAGCGCGTTCCGCCGCGCCGACGAGCTGGCGACGGCCATGGAATGCCGCTGCTACCACGGCGACGAAGGCCGCACGAAGCTCAATGTGCTGCACTACCAGACGCGCGACTATCTGGTGCTCGGCTATTATGCCGTGCTCGTGGCCGCGGTCATCGCGCTGCGATAAGAAGAAAGGACGCTTTTATGCGAAACATCGCCCTCAAGCTCATGTATAACGGCACGGCCTATCACGGCTGGCAGGTGCAGAAGACGGTCTCAAGCGTCTGCGAGACGATGGAAAAGGGCCTCTCAAAGGTCTGCGGCGGGAACGTCAAGCTCGTCGGCTGCGGCCGCACGGACGCGGGCGTGCACGCCGAGCGCTACATCGCCAATTTCCACACAGAGTCGCGCATTCCGGTCGAGCGCCTGCCGTTTGCCATCAACACGCACACGCCGGAGGATATCGTCGTGCGCGAGGCGCTTGAGGTGGCGGAGGATTTCAACGCGATCCTCTCGTGTCAAAAAAAGGAATACACCTACCGTATTTATAATTCCCGCATCAAAAACCCGTTCTATGTCAACAGGGCTTACTTTTACCCAAAGCACCTCGACGAAGAGGTGATGGATCGCGCGGCGCGCGCCTTTGAGGGCACGCACGATTTCCGCGCCGTCCGCTCTGTCGGCACGGAGACGAAGACCACCATGCGCACCGTGCACTACTGCCGCGTGTCGCGCTCGGGTGATCTTTTGGAGCTCAAGGTCTGCGCGGACGGGTTCCTGTATAACATGGTACGGGCGATCACCGGCACGGTGCTCTACGCCGCCGAGGGGAAGCTCACGCCAGAGGACATCCCCGAGATCCTGGCCTCCGGCGACCGCTCGCTCGCCGGCCCCACGGTGCCGCCGGGCGGACTGTACATGACGAGACTTTGGTATGAGGATGAACGGCTCAATGAATGATCTCAAAGAGGAAAAGGGAACACGCGAGGAGCTGAGGCGCTCGCAGGCGGCCCCGCGCCGCTCCGGCGGCGGGCTCAAGCGGGCGCTGATGGTGATTCTGGCGCTTGTGGTCGTGCTGGCCGTGGTCGTCGCCGCGGCGTGGAAGGACCTGAGCAGCCTTGACAGTGTGCGCCGCCTTTTCTCCTACAATAAGGTCACGCAGGATGAGCAGGGCAAGGTAGAGTTGTGTTCGTTCAGCAACGACCGCAGCAACACCTTTGCGCTGCTCGGCGACCATCTGATCGTCGCTTCGACGACGGGCGTGTCGATCTACAGCAGCAGCGGCAGCGTGGTGGACAGCATGAGTGTGAAGCTCACGAATCCCGCCATCGCTGTCGGCGGCCAGACCGCCGCGGTCTATGATATCGGCGGGCAGACGCTTCTTATTTACTCTGCAAGCGGCCTTGTGCGCGATATGAGCGGCGAGTGCAGCGGCAATATTTTGTCGGTCAGCGTCAATTCCTCGGACTATCTGGCGCTCAACGCCGAAAAGAGCGGCTACAAGTCCGCTGTTACGGTGTACGACGCTTCGGGCGAGAAGACGTTTGCCCTCAACTCCTCGGAGCACTATGTCATCGACGCGGTCGTCATGCGCGACTGCAAGCGCATGGCGGCGGTGACGCTCGGCGAGTCGGACGGCACATTCGCCGACACGGTGAGCATCTATTCCCTCGGCAGCGATAAGGCGGACTCGGTCAACACACTCACGGGCTCGCTCCTGCTATCGCTCGACAGCGTGGCCGGTACGCTCTCATGCCTGACGGACGAGAGCTTGACGCTCTTTTCATCGGACGGTACGCTTTCCGGCAGCTATCGCTACGAATACCCGTATCTGCGCGGTTCGAGCATGGGCGGCGACAACTACGCGGCGCTGCTGCTGAGCCGCTACCGCTCGGGCAGCACCATGAAGCTCGTGACTGTCTCGTCCGACGGTACAGAGATGGCAAGTCTCGACAGCAGTCAGGAGGTTCTGTCCATGTCCGCGGCGGGGAAGTATATCGCCGTGCTGTACAGCGACAGTCTGGTGCTCTATACGCCGCAGCTGCAGGAATACGCGCGGCTGGACGGCACGGAGTACGCGCGCTCTGTCATCATGCGCGAGGATGGTACGGCGGTGCTGATCGGCTCGTCGTCCGCCTGGCTTTATATTCCGTAATTTCTGTAAAACGCTAAAAATGTTACAATTTATGACTTGAAAGGAGCGCGGGAAACGTGAATAATGGTCTTATGATCGATGCAGTCTTCGCGCTCGTGCTCATATTAGGCGTCGTGTTCGGTGCCAAGCGGGGGCTGTTCCGCAGCTTTATGGCGCTGGCGGCGATCGTGCTCGCGCTGATCGGCGCGTCGCTCCTGACCGACGCTTTGACCGAGCCCGTGACCGACATGCTGATGCCGCGCCTTGAAAAGAGCGTAGAGGAGTGGTTTGATACCGAATCGCAGACACCGCAGGGGGATGTCCCGCAGATCGAGGGGGAGACCCCGGCAGAGAGCGACGCCTCGGGTGAAACGCCAAACGGTGACGCCGCGCAGGACGCGGAAAACGTTCGGCAGGACGATTCGCCGCTCGCGGTGACAGGCCTTCTCAAAAAGCTGCTGCGCTTCGATTTCGACGGCGCGGTGCGTCAGTCGCTTCGAAATGCCGCGCGCGACGCAGCGCTTGCCGCCGTAAGGACGCTGCTCGGCAGCGTGGTGAGGACGCTCGTGTTCGTGCTGTGCTTTTTGGTGCTCACGCTGCTGCTCCGCTTAGTGACAGGCGGCATTGACAAGGTGTTAGACTTGCCAGTGCTGAACGCGCTCAACACCATCGGCGGCGGCGCGCTGGGCCTGATCGAGGGCGCACTTTTGCTGTTTCTCGTCTGCGATGTCGCACCGAAGCTCGGCGTCAAGGCCTTTGCCGACTACGAGGGCACGTATCTGTTATCGTTTTTTATGAGTCATACTCCGCGCGGGCTTGTCGCCGCGCTGTTACCCTGATCTTTACCCCAAGGAGGAAATACTATGCAGCCGCAACTTTGTTCCAGATGTAAAAAGAATATCGCCGTTGTGTTCATCACCCGTCAGGAAAACGGGCAGAACGTCAACGAAGGACTTTGCCTCAAGTGCGCGAAAAATCTCGGACTGCCGCAGGTGGACGAGATGATGCGCCGCATGGGCATCACGGATGAGGACCTTGACAATATCTCCAATGAAATGATGGGCGCTTTCGGCGGCGCGGAAAACCTCGAAGGTCTGACCGACGCCGACGATCCGGACGCCGATAACGAGGACGAGGAGGGCAAGACCGCCACGTTCCCGTTCCTGAGCCGCTTTTTCGGCGGAAATCCCGCAGCGAACGACGCACAAAATGGCAACGAGGGCGAGCAGACGCAGAGCCCGCGCAGCAACAAGAAGGTCGAAAAGGGGAGCAAGCACAAATTCCTCGACTCCTACTGCATCAATCTCTCCCAGCGCGCACGCGACGGCAAGCTCGACGCGGTCGTCGGCCGCGAGGAGGAGATCGAACGCGTCATCCAGATTTTGAACCGCCGCCAGAAGAACAACCCCTGCCTGATCGGTGAGCCGGGCGTCGGCAAGACGGCCATTGCCGAGGGCCTCGCCCAGCGCATCGTCGCGGGTGACGTGCCCTTCAAGCTCAGAAGCAAGGAGGTCTATCTTCTTGACCTGACCGCGCTCGTCGCGGGCACGCAGTTCCGCGGCCAGTTCGAGAGCCGCATGAAGGGCCTCATCGAGGAGATCCGCAAGATGGGCAACGTCATCCTTGTCATCGACGAGGTGCACAACATCGTCGGCGCGGGCGACGCCGAGGGCAGCATGAACGCCGCCAACATCTTGAAGCCTGCGCTCTCCCGAGGCGAAATTCAGGTCATCGGCGCGACGACGTTCACCGAGTATCGCAAGCACATTGAAAAGGACACCGCGCTCGAGCGCCGCTTCCAGCCGGTCACGGTCAACGAGCCGAACATGGAGGACACGCTCAAAATTTTGAAGGGCATCGCCCACTACTATGAGCAGTTCCACGGCGTCAAAATTCCCGAGGGCATCCTGCGTCAGGCGGTGCTGCTGTCCGAGCGCTACATCACCGACCGATTCCTGCCCGACAAGGCCATCGACCTCATCGACGAGGCATGCTCGGATCTGAACCTGCACGACAAGAACATCAACCGCCGCATGGAGCTGCGCCGCGAGATCGAGGATTACGACAAGGAGCGCGAGCTTTTGCAGGGCGCAGAAGAACCCGACTTTGAGCGTCTGGCCGAGCTCAAGAGCCTTACCATCAAGGCGCAGACCGAGCTCGACGAGCTCTGCGCGCAGGGTGACCCGCAGCTCACGATGGACAACCTCGCCCGCGTGATCGAGCTCTGGACGAAGATTCCCGCCTCGCGTATCCGTGAAGACGAGTTCCGCCGTCTGAGCGAGCTTGACAAGCGCTTAAAAGAGCACATCGTCGGTCAGGACGAGGCTGTCGAGGCTGTCGCCGCGGCGATACGCCGCAACCGCGTGGGCATCTCGCCCAAGCATAAGCCGGTGAGCTTCATCTTTGTCGGCCCCACGGGCGTCGGCAAGACCGAGCTTGTCAAGCAGCTGGCGCAGGACCTCTTCAATTCGCCCGATGCGCTGATCCGTTTCGACATGTCCGAGTTTATGGAAAAGCACTCGGTCTCCCGCATCGTCGGCTCGCCCCCGGGCTATGTCGGCTATGATGAAGCCGGCCAGCTGACCGAAAAGATTCGCCGCAAGCCCTACGCCGTCATCCTTTTTGACGAGATCGAAAAGGCGCATCCCGACGTGATGAACGTCCTGCTGCAAATTCTCGACGACGGCGAGATCACCGACTCCCACGGCCGCAAGGTCAACTTTGAAAACACCGTCATCGTGATGACGTCCAACGCGGGCAGCGAGCGCAAGGAGGGCACTGTCGGCTTCGGCCACACGGTGAACGAGCAGAACCGCGACCGCGCTATGAAGGCGCTCGGCGAGTTCCTGCGCCCCGAATTCCTGAACCGTGTGGACGAGGTCATCTGCTTCAACCGCCTTGACGAGAAGAACTTCGCCGGCATCGCCCGCATCATGCTCGATGAGCTGCAAAAGAGCCTTGAGGACAAGGGCCTGCACTTTACGTGGGACGAGGATGTTGAGGACTACCTCGTCAAGAAGTCCTACTCCGCGACCTACGGCGCGCGCAATCTGCGCCGCACCATTCAGAAAGAGCTCGAAGACGTCATGGCCGCGCAGATCATCGACTCCTACGAGCACCCCGTCACGCAGATCCATGCGTCGATGGAGGACGGCAAGCTCGTCGTCCGCAGCCTGTAAAAGAAAGGGGAGGGAGACCATGTTCCATCTGTTCCGCAAAGACATTGAAAAGCACTGCGCCTACTGCAAGAGCGGATCTGTCATCAACGAAGGGCAGGTCATCTGCTCCCGCCGCGGCGTGGTCGACTCTGCCGACCACTGCCGCCATTTCTGCTACGATCCGCTCAAGCGTGTGCCGCCCCGTCCCGCCACGCTGAACGACAAGTACACGTCCGAGGATTTTTCCCTGTAAGGCCGGGCAGCGCCCCGAACAATAAAGAAAGAAGGCCGATTCCCATGAACGTTTCTCAGGTTTACGCAGTCTATTTCAGCGCCACCGGCAACACCAGAAAGGTGACCACCACGCTTGCAAATGCCCTTGCCGTCAGCTTCGACGTGCCGCTCGAGGTGCGCGATTTCACGCTGCCCGCCGCGCGCGAGGAAACCTATGAGTTTGCCGCGGGCGACCTTGTCATCTTCGGTATGCCGACCTATGCGGGAAAGCTTCCAAATAAGCTGCTCGACTTTGTGAAGTCCGGCTTCCGCGGAAACGGCGCGCTCGCCGTGCCGGTCGTGACGTTCGGCAACCGCAGCTTCGACAATTCGCTTGCCGAGCTCTGCGCCTGCCTCGAAGGGGACGGCTTCCACACCATCGGCGCGGGCGCCTTTGCCTGCCGCCACGCCTTTACCGACGCGCTTGCCAACGGCAGACCCGATTCCGACGATATGGCGGAGCTTGCAAAGCTCGGCTCGGCGGTCGTGGGCCGCATCGTGCGGATGACCGAGTATCCCGCGCCCGTCACGGTCGACGGTGACGCCGACGCGCCGTATTACCGCCCGCTGGGCCTCGATGGCGAACCGAAGGTGTTTCTGAAGGCGAAGCCCAAGACTGATCTTGAGAAGTGCATTCACTGCGGTGTGTGCGCCTCACTCTGCCCGATGGGCTCGATCAATCCCGATGATGTCACCGAGGTCGTGGGCGTGTGCATCAAATGCCACTCCTGCGTGCGCAACTGCCCGATGGGTGCGAAGTATTTCGACGATCCCGCGTTCCTCTCGCACCGCGCGATGCTCGAACGCGACTACACGCGCAGAGCGGAGGACAAGATCTTCACGGCGTAAGAAAGTACATAAAAAGGCTCTGTTTGGGAATCCCAAACGGAGCTTTTTTCATTCCTGAACGACGGAACGTTGCTGCCTTACAAACAAAATTTGGGAAGGGCGGGAAGCGGGGACAGCCACGCACGCATACGCTATGGAGAAAGCACCAATTTTGGGAGGGATCTTATGAAACCGGTGTACTTTTTCCTCGGCGCAAACAGCGAAGAGGGCTTTTTCTCGCTCTATGACCAGCTTTTGGGCGGTCGGCTCGACGATCTGATGATTCTGAAAGGCGGCCCAGGCTGCGGCAAGTCGACCTTCATGCGCCGCGTGGGCGCGGCGATGGAGCGCGCGGGCGAGCGCATCGTGTACATCAACTGCTCGGGCGACCCCGATTCACTCGACGCTGCGATCTTTCTGGACCGTAACGCCGCCATTGTCGATGGTACCAGCCCGCACGTGCTCGAGCCGACCTATGCGGTCGCGAGCGAGCGCTATGTCGACCTGACACGCTTCTACGATGTGGACGCGGCTAAGGCACGCCGCGCGGAGATCGTCGCGCTGAGCGACGAATATCGCGCACACTACCGCAGCGCCTATCGCATCCTGCGCGCGATGGGCGAGGTGGAGAGCGAGCGCCGCGTGGCAATGCACGCGCAGATGGATTTTTCGAAGCTCCGCCGCCGCACCGACGGCATCCTCGCACGCGAGCTGCGCGGTGAGGGAGGCGGCAGCGGGCGCGTCGACCGCGCGTTTTTGGGCGGTGTGACGCATCGGGGCGAGATTTGCCGGTTCGACACCGTCGAAGCCCTCTGCCCGCGCATCTATGCCATCATCGACAGTGCGGGGCTGGGAAACGAAATGCTTGAGACCGTCGTGCAGGCGGCACAGGCGAAGCATTTCGACATCATCGCCTGCCCGAATCCAGACCGGCCGCGGGAGCTCCATCACGTATTGATCCCGGAAAAAGGGCTGGCGTTTATCACAACGAACGCGCGCAACCCGTACGACGGGAAGCCCTACCGCCGCCTGCGTCTCGACGCGATGGCGGAGGAGAAGCTCACGCGCGCGCAGAAGGCGAAGCTGCGCTTCACCCGCCGCGTGGAGGCGTCGCTCTTAGATGAGGCTGTGGGCGCGCTGTCGGATGCCAAGAAGGCGCACGACGCGCTGGAATCCGCATATCATCCCTGCGTGGATTTCGAGGGGGGCACTGCGCTCGCAGAGAAAGAAATTAAAAGACTATTAAAGCAATAGCGCTTTACAGATTCTTGCTGCCTGAAGGCAGCAATGGGATTCCCTGCGCGGCGCAGGGAATGCGGGAAAGGGGGCCATTCTCTCACGTGAGAGAATGGCCCCCTTGGACCCCCAAGA
>OOAE01001171.1_pt1 | contig 19938 bp, 13 predicted proteins | sample 1671271 | NCBI WGS metagenome assembly OOAE01 (sample SAMN06348139, study PRJEB24527) | human gut metagenome | biome: human gut; feature: ankylosing spondylitis patient; material: feces | host: Homo sapiens | place: China | collected 2015-10 | reverse complement strand
AAAGAAAAAGGCGCCTGCCGAAAGCTCGACAGGCGCCACTGGTCCGCACGACCAGGCATAAGCTCCGCAAAAATGCGGCTACCTATGCAACTAAGGTAATTATAGCACAGAAACGTTTCAAAAACAATAGTTCGTTAAGCAAAAAATACTATTACACTTAGGGCATATTTCATTACTGCAAAAGGCGTTCTCCCCTGCGGGAGAACGCCTTTACTGTTTACAGAACCCTATTCACTTGTCACTGCCGACAATTTATTTTGCCAGCTTGTTGCCGTAATGGTCGCGTTCACCTTTAACAGCATTCACGCGTACACGTTCAATCTTATCACGATCGCCGTCTTCGCCGCTGATGCGGTCAACACGGATGCGGCCCATTTCAGGAGCGAACTCGTTGATAATCTTGCTGTCGAGCTGAGCGCCCTTCTGCATTGCACGGTAGAGCATTGCAGCAAATTCGTAACGGCTCATCATGCGGTCACCGGAGAATTTGCCATCAGGATAGCCTTCGATGATGCCTGCAGCTGCCAGCTTGCCAACGTATTCATATGCCCAGTGGTTTTCAGCAACATCCGGGAAGATCTTCATCTTATCTTCCGCAATGGAGCCTAAGCCGCCTTTAGCAACCATAGCCTTCAGCTCGGTAACCTCAGCACGCAGGTCAAGGATTTCGCGAGCCATTGCGGTACGGCTGTTGCTTACATGGTTGGTGCGATCCAGGGAGAAGGATACGCCTGCGTTAACCATGTTTTCACCGTTGCCTACGGTACCGCCAATACTGAACATTACCTTTTCGTCAGGACGATAGTAAGCACCGATTGCAGCAGCGTTTTCACCGCCGTAGTTGCCGTAGCCTGCGGAGAAGGTCAGTTTGTCGTCCGGATCGAAGTCCATCGGATGCAGGGCTGCCAGAGCAGCTGCGCCTGCGCCAACCTTGTTTACACGGCTGCCCAGTTGGTTGATACGGTTGGTGTTATTAACAACTTCTTGATTAGTCTTATACAGTTGGCTGCCGTTTACAGCGTCCTTAGAATTCTCTTTAACATCGCCGTCAGCTACACCGGTAACCTTGCCGTTCTGATCAATGGTTACCTTATCGTTAACCTTAACATTGCTGCCATCCAGAACGATGGAGGAAGCGCCGTTGGAAATCTTGTTACCGGTTACGTCGATATCTGCCAGTTTTGCACCCTTATCAGCATATACGCGATCTTTGGTTGCAATGTAGCCGGTGGTTTCGATAGTACCGTTAGTACCGCTGATGTTTACATTTTTGCCAGTCAGATCGCCAAGGATGATATCCTTGTTCATGTTAACCTTGTAGTTCTTTTGACCATCAACATCAGTTTCTTGAACACTGATATTAGTGCCATTTGTTAATGTAGTGTGCTTACCAGCAAGTGCTTCAACCTTATCTACACGAGTATTCAGTCCAGAGATAGCATCAGCGTTATTCTTGATAGCTTCAGTGTTATTCTTGATAGCATCAGTGTTATTCTTGATAGCATCAGCGTTCTTCTTAATAGCATCAGCGTTATTCTTGATAGCTGTTTCATTATCAGTTACGCGTTTATCCAATGCTGCAACATTCTCATTGGTCTGATTCAGCTGGCTACCGTTAATAGCGTCAGTAGAGGTTTTGCTGATTTCGCCTGCAGCTACACCGCTGATCTTGCCGTTCTGATCAATGGTTACCTTATCGTTAACCTTAACATTGCTGCCATCCAGAACGATGGAGGAAGCGCCGTTGGAAATCTTGTTACCGGTTACGTCGATATCTGCCAGTTTTGCACCCTTATCAGCATATACGCGATCTTTAGTTGCAATGTAGCCGGTGGTTTCGATAGTACCGTTGGTACCGCTGATGTTTACATTTTTGCCGGTCAGATCGCCAAGCATGATATCCTTGTTCAGGTTAACCTTGTAAATCTTTTGACCGTCAACATCAGTTTCTTCAACATTGATGTTGGAGCCATTTACAACCTTGCTGTGTTTGCCTGCTTCGGTTGCTACTGCATGCAGCTGGCTGCCGTTTACTGCGTCAGTAGAATCAGCGGTTACTGCGCCTGCTGCTACGCCGGAAATCTTGCCGTCTTCAGCAACAGTTACTTTGCCCAGCTTAGCACCTTTAGTAGTGATTTGGCTGTAGCTGCCGCTTGCATCGCCTACAAACAGCTCACCGTCACGCAGTGCAGAATGACCGGTATATACGCCGTTTTGCAGAACTACGTTGCCGATTTCGCCTGCAGTTGCGGTTACTTTGCCGTCTTTGTCTACGGAGAAGTTGTTGTTTGCACCATAGAATGCACCGTTGCTGTCTACGAAGAACGGCGTAGTACCATCTGCTTTTGCAGTACCTACTGCTACGCTGCCTGCTGTTACACTGCTGCTTGCCCAGATAGTGCCTTTGCTGCCGCTGATGCTTACAAAAGCGTCAGGATCATCTCCTGCAAGATTAATATCGTTTTTCAGGTCAACATTATATTCCTTGCCACCGTCAGAATTATCTTTTGTGGTTACAGTAATGTTGTAACCTGCGGCAACAGTACTGTGTTTGAGTGCTTCTGCTGGCGGATCAGCAGCCATCGCCGGAGCCATGCTTGCACAGGTCATAACACCTGTTGCAATCAGCATTGCCAGCAGTTTTTTGGTAGAGCAGCTTTTACTGCCATGATTTTTTGCGATTTCGGAGACAACAACATATGCGTTGCGCGCCTCACTCCAAATTACTTTAAAAACTTTGTTCATCAATAATTCCTCCCAAATAAATAATATTATTTATATACTGTACGTGACACCTGCCACGTGTGGAACCAAGTTAAACAACTATTGTATTAATTGTCCTGAGCCGATATTGCTGTTTTCTGCCATCCGCTGTCCTGCAGCAGCACCGGGCAACAAACCTTCGCAAAACAGCTTCAAGTACACTTGAGGCTGTTTGTACTTCGGATCACAATTATAATACACTTTTAATTATAGTACTGCCATTTGCATTAAGCAAGGTGCGACCATATACTAATAGTTTAACTATGTTATTTTTCAGAAAGCACTGTAAACCGCATACAGACTGAGGTTGACGTGTTTTTTGCAGGCTTTTTTTGTAAAAGATTGTCGAAGAAAAAAATTTTTTTTTTAAAATTAGCTTTAACAAACCATCAACCGATATTAATGTTATTATACAAGATATTATGTAACATATTGAACAAATCTCTTCTAAGTTCGCCTTTTTCTTCCCAATATTCACCCTCAACGCCATTTCCGCAAGAGATTTTTGCAACATGTTGCACTTTTCTCTTCTAAATTCGCCTCGCAGCGCCAAAAACGCAAAAGCCCCCGAAGCAGGACAAGCCTGCTTCAGGGGCAATCAGGTTAAATTTTATTTTGCTTTCGGTCCCAGGCCGTACTTCTTCAGATAACGGTACAGGGTTACGCGGCTGACATCAAGCATTGTTGCCAGCTTACTGATATTGCCGCCGGCAGATTTCCAGGCTGCAATAAAGGCTTCCTTATCATACTTCCAGGAGCGCTCCAAGGTTTTGTCACCGGGCAGCTTAATATTTTCCGCTTCGATGATGCTGCCGGGAGTGTGGAAGAAGGCCTGCTCGATAACACCCTGCAGCTGCTTGATGTTACCCGGCCAGCTGCAGGACAGCAGCAGGGAAACAGCCTCAGGAGACAGGCGTTTTTGCGGCAGGTTGTGCTGTGCGGACATTTCCACCAGAATATGCGAAGCGATAACCTCGATATCCTTTACGCGCTCGCGCAGAGGCGGCACGCGCATGGTGGTATCCAGCACCAGCTCATACAGATTACGGGAGAACAGGCCCTTATCTGCCAGGCGCTTAAGGTTAGAATCGCAGGCAGCGATTACGCGCACATCGAACATACGCGGCTTGCCGCCCTTTTCCGTTGCAGGCAGGCCATGCGTCAGCGCATCAGCCAGCTTGTCGCCCATTTCTAGCGGCAGCTTTTCTACCTCGTCGAGGAACAGCGTACCGCCGATAGCAAGCTCCAGCTTGCCTGCGGACTGCTGTCCGTCCTCATTGGTGCCGAAGAATTCAACCTCCAGCTCTGCCATAGATGCGTTGTGACATTTTACCGCAATCAGCGGAGCGGCAGCGCGGGGGCTGGCCTGATGAATGCCGTGTGCCAAACGCTGCTTGCCGGTACCGGGCTCGCCCTGCAGCAGGATGTTGTGGTCGGTGCGGGCAACGCGGCTTGCCTTATGCTGCAGCGCCAAAAATTCGCTGGTTTCGCCAACCATGCTGTACAGGCTGTAACGGCTGCTGTAACCGGTTGCATGGGCAATGGTAGTTTTCAAATCCTCAATGGACATAGAAAGCACCAAAGCACTTTCTACCTCGCTGCCTACCTTAATAGGCATAACGGTGGTAATATCCTCAAAGGTTCTGTCCTGAGTAATCCAAGTGATTTCACGACGCTGTGTTGCTACGCCATGCAACGCTTTTTTGATAGGAATATGTTCGTAGTTCAGGAACACGTCCTCCAGACGCTCATGTCCCTCCAAACGCTTGCGGCCGTTTTCGTTGCAGTATTTCACGCTGCCGTCCTTGCCCAGCCAGTAAACGGTTACCGGCAGCTGTTCCATCATAATACGGTTGATGCTCCATGCCTCCAGCATATTCAGGTGCTGTTCGATGGAATATTTCATCGTCATCAGCAGGCTCAAAAGCAAATCATAGGGCAAATCGTTCTGATCCAAGGAAAAGAAGGAAATAATATAGCGGATTTTGCCGTTTACGCAGATAGGCGCACTGCAGGCATCGCCGGAATGGCTGTCCTTAATCCACATTTCCGGGCCGAACATCAAAAAGGGCACGTTATGCTCGCGCGCAATGCTGATGCTGGAGGTACCAACATCCTCCTCCAGAACGCGCATACCCTGAATATCCTCGATAATGCGTTGGAAGAACGGCATAGCGTAGTTTTTGATTACATAGCCGTTTTCGTCAATCAGCAGCATGCTCAGGTTATGGATATTGAAATGCTGCTTGCTCTGCTCATACAGACCGTCAACATATTTGACAATGAACTCATGTGTCTTTTGGTGTGCGATAATCTCTTCGTGGCTCAGCTTATTGATTTTGGGCATAGTCTCGTGCGGCAGATGCATAGCACGGCAACGCTGCCAGCTGTCTGCAACCCACGGATGCACGTTGGGGTCAACAATCCCCTCTTCCATAAACTTTCTGTAATAAGAAGCCAGCTTGTCCTTATTTCTTCTCTCACGAATCATATTTTATACCCTCCCCCGCTATCCGGCAGTCGGCTGCCGTCAGCAGAACTTTTATTTATAAACCTCGCCGTTCGTAATCAACACCCGGCGTGCTCCATAATAGCGTTGTTTCCAGTAATCGTCCTTCAACGACGAAAGCATTACACCCTTGGACGAGGATGCGCTCCAAAATTGTCCGTCACCGGCATAAATACCCACATGCGACGCGCCCGCGGCGTAGGTGGTAAAGAATACCAAATCGCCGGGCCGCAGCTGCTTCTGCGTTACAAAAATCCCCTGTAACGCCTGCTCGTCTGCCAGTCGCGGCAGCTTGGCCTTGCAGTCCTTAAACACATACTGCACGTAACCGGAGCAGTCAAAGCCCTTGGTCGTAGTTCCGCCGAACACATAGGGAACACCCTTGTATTTGGCAGCACGGCTGACGATTTCCTTGCCCTTAACCTTGGGGATGCCCTCCTTGGCAAAGGCCTCCCAGGTCAGCTTATGATAGGTTGCATCATTCAGCTCACCATCCGCCTTCAGCTTGTGCTGCTTCTGGAAGCTTTTCAGCGCACTGCTGGTAGCCTCCGTCATGCGTCCGCTGGGGCGTTCGTCACTGAAGCCCAGCACCTGCAGCTTTTGCTGTGCCACCTTCAGGCGCCAGTTGTTTTGCTGCACCTGCACCTTAGACTGCTTTTCCTTAGTTTTTTTAGACTTTTTAGCAGCGGTTTTCTTCGCCTTTTTCTCAGGCTTCGCCTGCTTGGGGGCCTTTACCTCGGCAGCAGGCTTGGCTGCGGTATCGGCCTTGACGGCAGCAGGCTCCGGCACCGCCTTCACAGGCTGCGCCTCGCTTACGGCCGGCGGCGTTGCCACCGGTGCCTTATGCGGTTTGTTGCTGACAATAGGCGCTGCAGCCTGTGCCTGCCATGGCAGACTGCAGACCAACATGATTACGGCCAGCACGGAAGCAAGCTTCTTTTTCATCTTCATCAGCCCCGCTCAAATGCAAAATTAAAAATTAATTGTAGTTATATACGTCCCAGCTTTTCAGCTTGCTCAGCTGAGCAATACTGTAATCAATATCGCGCAGCAGACGCTGCTTGTCATGCGGCAGTGTTGCTGCCAGCTGAACGTAGTTTGATACATGGTTGCTGCGGAAGAGGCAGTGCCTGTCCGCAGGTAAATCTATATTTTCTATTATCAGCTTCAGCTCGCGCATCAGTCCTGCCGGTGAAAGCGGATTGAATTTGCCTGCCTCGTACTGCTCCAGCAGCTCGCTGCCGCGGTACAGCATCAGGCAGAGCGCGCTCAAATGCGTCGGCTTGATAATATTAATCGCCTTAGCAGTTGCCAGTGCGTGGCGTTCGCTGCCCTCCGCACCTGCCAGCCCCAGAATAATCATCATAGAAAGCTTCATGCCGCTGGCGGTAACTCTGCGTCCCGCTTCAATCGCCTGCTCGGCATCAACACCCTTGTTGACAGCCTTCAGCGTAGCATCGTCGCCTGTTTCCATGCCGTAATACAAAAGCTTCAGGCCTGCTTCCTTCAGCTGGCGCAGCTCCTCCTCGCTCTTGCGCAGGATATCCTTGGGCGCAGCATAGCTGGCAACGCGCTGCAGATGCGGAAACTGCTCGCGCAGTACCTGCAGAATCTTCAGCAGCTGGGCCGTCGGCAGCACCAAAGCATCGCCGTCCGCCAAAAAGACGCGGCGCACCTTGTTCTTGCCGTAATGGGACGCCAGCGCTATCTGACGGGAAATTTCTTCATCCTTTAAAATCTGAAAGGGAACACCTCTGTACATGTTGCAGTAGGTGCATTTATTATGTGCGCAGCCGCGCGTAACGCGCAAAATAAAGCTACGTGCCTCACTTGGAGGTCTGAAGACTGGTGTGTCATAAGAATCAAAAAACATTTCTACTATTCTACCTCATTTTACTTTGATTGATTTGGCGCCAGTTTGAGATCTCAGAGATTTTGTAAAGTATAATACACTTTAATATTATTATACTAGATTTTTCGCCATTTGTAACGTCCAACTGAAAACTTTTTGTTACTTTTTTTACAGAGATTTTGTGAAACATTGTCAGAGTGTAAAATAACTGTGATTTCCCGCGCCTGCAGGCAACGGCAAGGAAGCTTGGGCAGGCAAAAACGGACGTAACAGCATATACCCGCACAAAAAAATACGCCTGCGGGCACAAACAACAGCATCGCCGCAGGCGCACAAAGGAGGCTGGCGCAGCTCAGCCTCCGATGCTTCATATTATTTTTTCGGTAAGCATAACGCTTTACAGCATCAGCTTATCATTTGCGTTTTCTGCGCAGGAAGAAGAAGGCAGCGGCACCGATGATAATTACGCCGCCGATAATCGTCAGCAGGCCAAAGCCGTCATCGTCATCCTCATTTTCTTCCTCATCCTCGGCAGCAGGCAGCTCCGCAGTGCCCACAGCCACCGGCCATTGGCTCTTCATCTCGCCGTGGACTGCCGTGACGGTAACAACGCCGTCAGCCTTGCCGATCAGCTTGCCATCTTCGATAACGGCAATTTTTTCATCGCTCACGCTCCACTCCGGTGTCACGCCGTCAGCCTCGCCCACAACGTAGGCCTCCAGCTTCAGCGCCTCGTCTATTCCCAAGTGCGCCGGCAGATTCGGAGCCTCCAGCTTCGGCTCATAGGCAGTAATCTGCGTCATAAAGGCCTTTTCTCCCTTTTCCAGCAGCAGCTTGCCGCTAATCGTCGCAGTTCCCGGCTTCACAGCCAAAAGCTGCACATCGCCGTCCACCTTCACTATATCACTATTGGAAGAACGCAAATCAGTTACATTATAGCCTACGCAGCCCGGCAGCGAAGCAACTATGCGTGTACGCTCGCCCACCTTCAGGCTTGCCTCCTCCGGAGCCACCGTCACCAACGGACTAAGCTCGGAAGCTGCGGTTGCAGGCAGGTCGGGGGCATCCTCGTCACCCTCCAGCTCGCCGCTTTCGATTGCAGGGCCTTCCAGCTCATCCTCCTCTACAAGCGGTGCTCTTTTGGCAGCCAGCATATTGATTGGGTCACCGTAAATAAGGCTTACCTCATCCTCCTTATCATTGCGGTACACAGCGCTCAAATCGGCAGCTACCAAAAATTTGGCAATAACCTCGCCCTCATCATCCAGCGCCGTCAGCTGGTAGAACCAGCCGTCCACAGGCTCCTCCGCATAGAGCAGCTTATAATCATCAACATCCTCCGGCAAGCCCGTCTGCTTTTCCGGCAGGCCGGCAAGCAGCGCAGCGGCCGCAGCCTCGGATACATCAAAGCTGTCCTCGTTGAATCTGTATTCACCCTGAACATCAAGCGGCAGCGGTCCGTCCTGATAGGCGGTAATGCTCTTATCCTTCAGTACGAAGCGCAGCTCTACCGTATCATTATTTTGGTAATCTACCTCGGCAATACCGTCGCCGTCCTCGTTGATTTCAAAAACGCCGGCAGTAACGAAATCCTCCGCACTGTCCTCTTCCTCGCTGCCACGCATAACCTTCAGCTCGTAAAGATATTTATCGTCGCCCAAGGGTTTGATATTCAGTACGCCGTTATTATACTGGCTGCTTTCTGTCCACACATAGCAGCCGGCCGTATTCTTCCAGTCATTTTTGGAGGCGGCGCCTGCCAGCAGCGTCAGGCTGCACAGCAGCAGGGTAAGCATAACAGCTACGATAATACGCATCATTTTTTCTTTCATTATGCTCCCCTCCTCAAATGCTCAGACGGAACCTGGCAGTCTTGGGATTAACGCCATCCATCCAATACTTCACGGTATATACGCCCTTAGCACATTTTTTGCCGCTGTTGCCGCTCGCCCAGCCGTTCCAGCTGAAGGCAAAATCCTGATTGGCGTTTCTTGCCTTATATTTCGTGCTATAGACCAGCTTGTTGTTTTTATTGAAAATCTGGGCATAGCAGGTCTTGCCTGTGGAATTATTCTTTTTGAAATACAGACGCTGGTAAACATCGCCGTTGCCCTTGCGGATAATCTTGGACGCACGGAACTGCATCTTGCTCTGCGGCTTGTAGCTGATGTTGACTGTCTTTTTAACCGCACCGCCCTTGCCGAAGCTGCTGGTCGTTACCAAGCGATATCTGCCAGGCTTCAGGTTTTTCATATCATAGCTGTAGGGTACAAAGCGGAAATATTTATCACCGTCATAGTACCATTTTTTCAGCTCGCGCTGCTTCCAGCGCACAACAACCTTATTATCCTTGTTGAGCAGCACCGCCTTATCCTTCATAGGCCCCTTGCCCTCTACATAGCGCTGCACATTCAGCTTGGTGCCGTTTACCTTAATAGTTGTTTTGTACTGCGTCGCCGCCCACGCCAATGCCGTAAAAGCCACGAGCATTGCCAGGCACGCCCCGAGCGCAACCTTCAGCCGTTTCATTTTTCCGCCTCCTAACCGCCGGATATAAAAAGACCCGGCATATACTTCTTCATTTACAGTATATACCGGGTCAATATTAACTATAAGTAACCTTTAGTTAAGAGTTGGGGAAAAAGCGCTCCAGCTGATGTCTTTTATTTTTGGCCGCCGCATCAATCTGCAGCTTGGCAAAAATTTTATTGAGATATTGCTTAATCGTCCCCTCCGACAGCGACAATCTTTGCGCAATCTCCCTGTTCGTATGGCGTGCCGCCGCCAACTGCGCTATCTGCAGCTCCTGCTCCGTCAGCTCCTGCAGGCCTGCTTCGGCAAAGCGTGCGGACATAATCCGCCCCCGGCCAGCCTCCAGCTGCTGCCCCAGGTGCAACGCCGCTGCCGCCGCTGCTGAAAATTCACCTTGCAGCTCCTGCTCCAGATAAGGACGCAGCAGCGCTATGTTCTGTGCCAACGGCAGCACAAGCTTATCCGCCTCAGCCATTGCCAGCGCCTGCTTCAGCGAAGCGCGGCAGCTAGTTACATCGCCTCTGCCGGCAAAGGCCGCCGCTCTTTGCACCTGCAAATACAGCAGGCACAAAAAATTACTGTAGGGACGGCATTCCTGCTCCCAGTCGGACCAGCGCACCAAAAGCTCCGTATACTGCCCTTGTGCCAGCAGGCACTGGGCACTGATATAGTTGCGGCAGGGACGCGCAGGATAAAGCACCGAAGGCTGCTGTCCGTTTCCGTCCGTCAGCCAGCTTGGGATATATTCCTGCTTGCCCAGCAATGCATAGTAAAAGCCGGCGCACATATCGGCAGTATTCAGCAGCATGCTCTGCTTCCAGGGCTGTAGCTGCCACTGATGGCGGCTATACGCCTCTGCCTTACTGCTGTAAACGCCGCGGAAAAGATCGCGCTGCATCTCCAAAAAATCACAGCAGATAGTAATACACTCCTGCCCATGCTTTTCCGCCTGATAATACGCCTTCTGCAGAGGCATATCCACTTCGTCAAGGCGTCCCTGCAGCAAAAGTGCTTCCGCCTCCGTCAGCTCGGCGGCTCCGGCACCGTGCCAGCCGCTCAGCAGATAGTATGGTGGCATACACTCCTGCATATTCTCCACCGTCTGCCGCAGACTGCAGCCCGTGCGCAAATACAGCCCCAGAACACTGGGCGCGCCGAAGGTCCAGATTCCCTGCTTGCTGAGCGTCTGCGGAGCACCGCTCAGCAGCTTGTAGGCACGCCTGTGATGCTCGCTCATGCCGGTGATGCTGTTGAAGGCCAAAAAGCTCAGAATAACCTCCAGCTCGCCGTAATAATTATCGCGCTCACGCTGGCTGAGCGCAGTATTGCGCTCCAACGCCGTTACATACCATTCCTTGACCTGCAGCATTTCCGGCACCATGTTCAGCGAAAACATGCGGCGCATAATAATCAGCACCGCCTGCGGATACTGCCACAATATTTCCGGCGGACATTCGCGCAGCCAGTCGAAAAGATGCTGCCTGTGCTGCGGGCGCATCGACCAGTCGCGCAGCTGCTGCACTGCAGCCAGCAGGCCGTCAAAATCACGGCCGCGGTACAGCCAGTCCAGCGCTTCCTCGTACTCCCTCTGCTGTGCGTACCATTGTCCCAAGCGACGGAAGTACATTTGCTGCTCAGCCTCCGGCAGCAGGCCGAAGGCATGGCGCGTTGCCTGCTTCAGCATATGGTGACACCGCAGTCTGCCGTTGGCCAGCCTGATAATAAAGGCATTGCATTCCAGCAGTCTGCTTACAGACTCTCTGCAGCTTGCGCCGTAGGCATAGGCCACCTGCTCCGGCGTAAATTCCTCCGGCTGCCCCATAAGCAGCAGCAAGCGCTGCTGCTCCGACGGCAGCGGCCGCAGCAGTACATTGGCTATCATCTCATAAACGCTGCCTGTATCAAGGCAAAAGCGCTGATACCTGTCGTAATTCAAAAAGTTAAGATAGGTAACGGAAAACCAGCCCTCGCAGGCCTCATGCAAAGCATCCAGCTGCTGCGTTGTAAGCTGCAGGCCGCATCTGCTGCTGTATTCCGCCAGCTCGTCACGCTGCAGCGCCAGGTCATGCTTATCAAGGCCAAAGACCTTACGTCCCAGCTCCAGCAGACGGCTGCCGTCAAAAATCTGCCCTCTGCTTACCAGCAGCAGGTGCAAATCAGCAAAGCCTGCCTTGCTCAGAGCAAAGAGAAAATCAATTGCCTCGCGGCTCTCCAAAAGATGTAAATCATCTATAAACCAATAGACAGGCTCCTGCGGCAGCAGCTGACGGAACAGCTCCAGTACCAGCGTTTTGGCATTGGCATCGGCAGGCAAAGACTGCTGCAGCAGCGCAGCGCCCAACTCCGTATTTTGCCAGCTGTGGCACACTCCCTGCCAGAAGGCCTCGGCACCGGCGCCGTAAATACTCTGGCGCAGTACCTTTTTGCCGCAGCGCTCCTGCTCCTGCAAAAAGTACTGCACTGCCAGTGTTTTGCCATAGCCCATGGGAGCAACAACCAGCGTTGTTCCCGCTGTCTGCAACTCTGCCAAAAGCTCTTTTATTCTCTTGGAATAATATAAATTATTGAGCCTTTTCATAGTGTTTTTACTTAATTACGTTCTGCGGTGCTCCCGCCAGCCATTTTTCGATGTTGGCAAAAACGATATCGGCACGTGCAGCCAGTGCTTCGGCGCTGGCGAAAGCCACGTGCGGTGTCAGCACGGTGTTCTTCGCATGGCACAGCGGATGCTCCGGTGCAATCGGCGGCTCGCCCTCAAACACATCAATGCCTGCGCCCGCCAATCTTCCTTCGTTCAGCGCCTGTGCCAGTGCCTCGCTGTCCACAACAGGACCGCGCGCAGTATTCAGCAGTACGGCAGTCGGCTTCATCTTCGCAATAGCCTCAGCGTTAATCAGTCCGCGGGTTGCGTCCGTCAGCGGCACATGCAGGCTGACAAAATCGCTGGCAGCCAAAAGCTCATCCAGACTTACATAGCGTACACCGTCAGCCTGCAGCTCTGCCTTCGGAGTACGGTTGTAGGCCAGCACCTTGCAGCCGAAGGTAGCGGCAATCTTCGCCACTCTGCTGCCAATCGCACCGGTGCCGACTACGCCGAAGGTCTTGCCAAAAAGCTCAAAGCCTACCAGGCCATCCTTCGTTCCTGCCTGACGGCAGCGTGCATCACAAGGAACGATGTTGCGGATAACGCTGATAGCCAAACCGAAGGTCAGCTCTGCTACCGCATTGGTGGAATAGCCTGCGGCATTGCACACTAAAATTCCGCGCTCACGGCAGGCAGCCAGCGCAATATGGTCTACGCCGGTAAAGGCCACGGACAGCATTTTCAAATTAGTGCAGGCGTTGATAATCTCCGCACTCAGCGGCTGGTTGGCCAGCATGATAATATCAGCATCCTGCACTCGTGCTAGCAGCTTCGTCTGGTCGGTTTCTTTTGCGGTATAATATACAAAATCATGGCCCGCAGCCTGCAGCGGCGCTGCCAGTGCATTTATCTGTTCCATCTTTACGCCTAACGGCTCCATAACTACTATTTTCATCAAAGCACCTCCAAAACAGTCTGTAAAATTTTTGCTTATCACTTACATATTACTACCGCAGGAATTGATTAGCAAGGAGGAAATTTTCAGGACTATATTCTGTTTTGCCGGAATTTGTACCCGCAAATACAAAAAAGCCGTTCTTCTTTCGAAGAACGGCATATTTTCGTTGGTGATCCACCCGAGACTCGAACTCGGGACACCCTGATTAAAAGTCAGGTGCTCTACCAACTGAGCTAGTGAATCATTTGTCGCCATAAATTAGCAACATTAATAGTATACAAACTAACACAAGGAAAGTCAAGTACTTTTTAAAATATTTTTGCTGTTTTTTCAGCAGCCTAAGCTTACAGCAGCTCTTTCAGAACGATAGTCTGCTCGCGGTTAGGACCAACGGAGATAATACCCAGCTCAACACCGGATACCTCGCTGATTTTAGCCAGATATTTCTTAGCGTTTTCCGGCAGCTCGTCATAGTTGCGGATGCCGCTGATATCGGTCATCCAACCGTCGAACTCTTCGAAAATCGGCTCAACCTTAGCCAGAACGTTCAGGCTTGCAGGAATGCGTTTGAGAACCTCATCGCCAATCTTGTAGCCAACGCACATTTTAATCTTCGGCATTTGGTCGAGGATATCCAGACGGGTAATTGCCAGATAATCCAGGCTATTCAGGCGTGCGCTGTAACGCAACATGAAAGCATCCAGCCAGCCGCAGCGACGCGGACGACCGGTTACGGTGCCGTATTCATGGCCGGTTTCGCGGATTTGGTTGCCGGGGCCATCGGTATCCAGCAGCTCGGTGATGAAGGGGCCTTCACCAACGCGGGTGGTATAAGCCTTAACTACGCCGACAACATGGTCGATGAAGCGGGGACCTACGCCACTGCCGGTGCAGGCATTACCTGCAGTCGGGTTGGAGCTGGTAACATACGGATAGGTACCATGGTCGATATCGAGGAAGGTAGCCTGTGCGCCTTCAAACAGAACGTTTTTGCCGGCGCTGAACAGCTCATCCATAACAACGCCGGTATCGGCAACGTACGGACGCAGCTCTTCTGCATAAGCCAGATATTCCTTCAGTACGGTATCATAGTCAAACGGTTCTGCACCGTAAATTTTGGTGATAATAGCATTTTTTGCTTCCAGATTAACCTTCAGCTTATCAGCAAAGGTTTCGGGCTCCATCAAATCGCAGATACGGATGCCTACACGAGCAACCTTATCCATGTAGCAGGGGCCGATGCCACCTTTGGTGGTGCCGATTTTGTGATTGCCCAGTGCTTCCTCCTGCAGCTCATCAAGACGTTGATGATACGGCAGAACAACGTGTGCACGGTCAGAGATAACCAGATTGCTGCAATCAATGCCCTTTTCCTTCATGCCGGCGATTTCAGCCAGCACAACGCCGGGATTGATTACAACGCCGTTGCCCAGAACGTTAGTCTTATCATTAAACAGTACGCCGGAGGGCAGCAGACGCAGCTTATAATTAATGTTGTTAACCACAACGGTATGGCCTGCATTGGAGCCGCCGCTGTAACGAACTACAGCGTCAGCCTTTTGTGCCAAATAGTCAACAATTTTACCTTTACCCTCATCGCCCCATTGGGCGCCTAAAACTACAACAGATGACATTAGCAGTCACTCCTTATCAAAATTATAAACCAAATCTAGCAAAAATCTCGTCAACGTGGCGCAGCATCGGTTTCGGATCGAAGCAATGCTCAACCTCTTCGTCGGTCAGATATTTTTTGATATCCGGGTCAGCTTCAACGTTGGTCTTGAAGTCAGCGCCTTGCAGCCAACGTGCCATAGCGTTGCGTTGTACCCATTTGTAAGCGTCCTCACGCAGTACACCTTTGGTAACCAGAGCAATCAGCAGGTTTTGGCTGAAAATCAGGCCGCCGGTTTTGTTCATGTTGGCAATCATTGCATCAGGATATACCAGCAGTTTGTCGATGATGTTGGAGAATTTACGCAACATATGGTCCAGAGCAATAGTTGCGTCCGGCAGAATAACGCGCTCTACGGAAGAATGGGAGATATCGCGTTCATGCCACAGGGTTACATCCTCCAGAGCTGCTACTGCATAGCCGCGCAGCAGGCGAGCCATACCGGAAACTTTTTCACAGGTGATAGGATTACGTTTATGCGGCATAGCGGAAGAACCCTTTTGACCGGGTGCAAAATATTCTTCAGCTTCACGGATATCGGTACGTTGCAGGTTACGGATTTCGGTTGCCATCTTATCCAGAGAGGAACCGATGATTGCCAGAGTAGTCATGAAATGTGCATGACGGTCACGTTGGATAACCTGAGTTGCCAGACGTACCGGAGTGAGCTCCAGCTTTTCGCAGACATATTTTTCAACAAACGGATCAATGTTGGAGTAAGTGCCTACAGCACCGGACAGCTTGCCGACTGCCATCATTTCACGCGCTTGTTTCAGACGTTCGATGTCACGCTCGATTTCAGCGGACCACAGCAGGAATTTCATACCGAAGGTCATCGGTTCTGCGTGGATGCCGTGAGTACGGCCGATCATAACGGTATATTTGAATTCAGCGGCACGACGGCGCAGAATTTCATGGAAGTTTACCAGATGACGCATAATCAGATCTGCGGATTGTACGGTCATGTAGCACAGTGCAGTATCCTTTACGTCGCTGGAAGTCAGGCCTTTGTGAATGTATTTGGACGCATCGCCTACATACTCAGCCACATTAGTCAGGAAAGCAATAACATCATGGTTGGTAACTGCTTCAATTTCCTTAATGCGGTCCAGACGGAAGTCAGCCTTCGTCTGAATATCCTTCAGCGCTTCGTCAGGCACAATGCCCAGTTTGTTCATAGCCTCGCAAGCCAGAATTTCTACCTTCAGCATGGTACGGAATTCATTTTCGAGTGTCCAGATATTACCCATTTCAGGATGAGTATAACGATCAATCATTTTTGTATGCCTCCCAAGACAATTTTATTCATGAAAAAACATCTGAAAGCCACAGATATTACCTTCAGATTCTTCACTACACTTTGTTGCATAAATATCATATCATTTTCCGCGTCTTATCGCAAGCTTTATGAACATTTTTTGTTGATTTTAGGTAAAATATTCGGTTTTTCTTCGCAGCTTCCTTGTAAGCTTTTTTACACTTATCAGAAAAAATCTTTTGCCAAGAGAATAATTTTCACGCTTTTAACCCCCATCAGGCAATGCTCCATGCAATACTCAAAAAGTCCCGAGATGTTAAAATCCCGGGACTTTTATTATATCGCTGTATTCTATTCTCAGCTTTCGCGCTTTGTAAAGCCGACAAATTTGGTGAACTGCTTTTGGAAGAACAGATTAACGGTATCTACCGGACCGTTACGATGCTTAGCAATAATCAGCTCGGTATGCTTGTTTTCCGTTTCCGGATTGTAGTAATCCTCGCGGTACAGGAACGCTACGATATCCGCATCCTGCTCCAGAGAACCGGATTCACGCAGGTCACTGAGCATGGGACGCTTAACCTGACGCGATTCAACACTACGGCTCAGCTGTGACAGTGCCAGCACCGGCACATCCAGCTCACGCGCCAAGGCCTTCAGCGAGCGGGAAATTTCCGAAACCTCCTGCTGACGGTCGCCGGAATAATTGCGCTTGCCGCTGCCCTGCATCAGCTGCAGGTAATCGACTACAATCAAATCCAGACCATGCTCTGCCTTCAGGCGGCGCGCACGGCTGCGCATATCCATCGCCGTAATGCCCGCCGTATCATCAATATAGATTTTTGCACGGCTCATCGTATCGCAGGCATCCCAAAGGTGCGTCCAGTCCTCGTCATGCATCTCGCCTACGCGCAGACGCTGGCTGTCGATGCCTGCTTCGGCGCACAGCATACGGTTAACCAGCTGCTCCTTGCTCATTTCCAGGCTGAAGAAGGCTACACTGCGCGGTTCGCCGCCGATGACTTTGTGCGCACGCAGCGCTACGTTCTGCACAATGTTCAGCGCCAGCGCAGTTTTACCCATGGAAGGACGCGCTGCCAGAATAATAAAATCGGAAGGATGCAGACCGCTCGTCAGCTTGTCCAGATCCGCAAAGCCTGCCGGCAGACCTGTAAGACCGCCCTTGTTCTGCAGCAGGCTTTCAATGCTCTGCACGCTGTCCATCAACACATCGTTAATCGCTGTAAAATCCGTCTTTTTCTTGCGGTTGGAAATTTCCAGAATGCGGCTTTCCGCTGTATCCAGCAGCGTACCGACATCCTCATTGGCCTCATAACCCATGGCCGCAATTTCGGTAGAAACGCGCACAAGCTGACGCAGAACCGATTTTTCGGCAACAATATCCGCATGGTATTTGACGTTGGCCGCCGTCAGCACCACATTCGCCAGACTGGTGATGTAGGCAATGCCGCCGATGTCCTCCAGCTTATTGTCACGCTTGAGGATTTCCGTAACAGTAACCATATCTACTGCTTCATTTTTATTATAAAGCTCCAGCATCGCACTAAAGATAACGCGATGCGCTTCGCGGTAAAAATCATCCGCCGACAGCACTTCGGTCGCCTTGGCAATAGCTTCTTTATCAATCAGCATCGCGCCAAGCACAGCCTGCTCCGCTTCTATATTTTGCGGTGGCACTCTTTCTTCAATCACTCGCTTCTACCTCCTGTCAGTAATCTTTTCATTCATATTATTATACATTATTTGCTACAAAGCTGAAAGCTTTTTATTTGAACAGTATCAATGCTAAAACAAAAACAACCTCCCGCAAGCAATAGCCTAAGGGAGATTGTTCGTATAGTTTTTCCTATTAAAAGCTACAGCGCCACCTCAGCGAACTCTGTGCCCTCCTGCTCCAGCTCTATCTGCTGATTGAGGTTCTCTGTCAGCCAAGCCTCGGCCTCAGCCTTCTGCTCCGCGCGCATCTTCAGGATAACCTTGGCGCGCAGGTCGTACTGCACATCAGCAATCTCAAAAAGCTGCTGCTGATAAAGCACGTTCAGAATGCGTCCGACACTGTTCACATCATACAAAAAGCTGTAATAGCCCAGCAAAATCTTCTGCGCCAGTCCCGCTTCCTTCACTGCGCCTGCCACACTGCCGCTGTAAGCGCGCACAAGTCCGCCTGCACCCAGCTTAATGCCTCCGAAGTAACGTGTCACCACGGCTGCTGTTTCCGTCAGTCCGTTCTTACGCAGCACCTCCAGCATAGGAATACCGGCAGTACCGCTCGGCTCGCCATCGTCACTGGAGCGCTGTGCCAGGTCATCCACGATATAGGCGGAGCAGTTGTGCGTTGCATCCCAGAACTCTTTTTTTACGGCCTTAATGAACTCCTGAGCCTCTGCTTCACTGTGAACCTTTTTCAGCGAGCAGATAAAACGTGATTTTTCAATCACAATTTCTTTGCGGTAATCTCTGCTTATAGTATACAAGTAGCGTACCTCCGTCCGTATTTTTCGCAATTTATATTAACATTATAACACAATTCTGCTGTTTTTAAAATTTTTTACCGTTTTTTACAGCAAACTCTTTATTTCCTCTTCTGTCTTTGTTATAATAGTGGACATTACAGACAAAGGAGAGAGCATTGCCGCTACTCTCTAAAATTATTATTTTTTTATTAAGGGAAAGAGGTAATTTCATAATGAAACAATTTTGTGCTTTAATCGGCAAATTCTTTGGCATCATCGCCATCGTTTTTCTGGTTCTCGGCCTCACAATGCCGCAGAACTTTTTGTGGGTATTAGGTAAGGTGCACGGCATCAGCGTCCTGAGCTGTATGCTCGGTATCGTCATGTTCGGCATGGGCACCACGCTGAACCTGAAGGATTTCGCACTTGTTCTTAAACGCCCGCTTGATATTCTCATCGGTTGCTGCGCTCAGTACTTTGTAATGCCCTTTTTGGCATACATGCTGTCCCTTGCCTTTAATCTGGACCCTGCACTGACCACCGGCGTTGTACTGGTAGGCACCTGCCCCGGCGGTACCTCCTCCAACGTAATCACCTTTATGTCTAAGGGTGACGTTGCACTTTCCGTAACCATGACCAGTGTTTCCACTGTGCTTTCTCCGATTCTGACTCCGTTCATCACCTACATGATTATCGGCGAAAAAATTAACTTCGATCCGGTCGGTATGTTCTGGAGCATCGTACAAATCGTTATTCTGCCTATCTGCTTAGGTCTGGCTGTTAAATCCTTCCTGCCCAAGCTCGCCGAAGCAGCAACCGACTATCTGCCGGCTGTATCCTCCATTGCAATTTCTCTGATTATCGCAGGTGTTATCGGCGCCAGCCGTGACCTGATTCTGAAAGCTCCCGGCCTGATTCTGCTGGTAGTTATTCTGCATAACTGCTGCGGTTACGCTCTCGGCTTTGCCATCGCCCGCTTCACCGGCCTCAGCTGGAAAAAGGCTGTTGCCCTGTCCATCGAGGTTGGTATGCAAAACTCCGGTCTGGCAACCGGCCTAGCAAAAGCACATTTCGCTGCTCTGCCTGCCGCAACCGTTCCCGGCGCTGTTTTCTCCGCATGGCACAATATTTCCGGTGCACTCCTTGCGTGGGCTTACCAAAACTACCTGAATCCGAAATTTGATCCGGATTACGCTAAGGAAGAAGCTGTAGAAGCAGAAGCTGCCAAGGCTTAAATTAATTTTGGTTGAAAATTATTAATAACCTTATGACCGGTACTTCGGTTCTATAATAAGTGTTGGGGTCTTGATCTAAAACAAGATTAAGGCCACCGGCA
>OOAE01001137.1_pt1 | contig 20387 bp, 21 predicted proteins | sample 1671271 | NCBI WGS metagenome assembly OOAE01 (sample SAMN06348139, study PRJEB24527) | human gut metagenome | biome: human gut; feature: ankylosing spondylitis patient; material: feces | host: Homo sapiens | place: China | collected 2015-10 | reverse complement strand
CTTCTATTATAGCAGAAACAGGGGCGTTTGGGTAGTTTTTTGACAGGCTGAACCGCCTTTTGAAAAAAGGCGGTTCTTTTTATCAATCAAACGGGAAAGCGTCCCTCAGTCCTCTTCCCGGCGGAGCTTGCGCTCCAGCTCCCGCAGCTTGGCGCGGCGCTCCTTCATGGCGGCGGAAGCGGCCTCCAGACGGGCGGCAAGCTCCTCCATGGCCTCGCCGTTCTTGCGGCGGCGGGTCAGGTCCACCACCACGTTCTCTGCGGGAACGTCCTTGTGGTCCTCCCGGTCCTTCTTATAAGCGTTGGTGAGGGCCTGCTTCAGCCGCTCCATCATGGCGTGGGGATGGGCCTGCAATTCGGGATACGCCTGATGGATACGGCGCAGGAACAGGTTCCGGTCACGCAGCAGCTCGTGGACGCGGCGGCTGATCTCCTCGGTGCTGTCGCCCTCCTGGGCGTCGATCTCTCTGCGGACAATGTCCATCATCACGTGGGACACCACGCAGTCCGACACCAGCAGCGTCACGATGGCGATGGCGGCAAAGTGCAGCCAGAACAGCGGCAGCTTTTCGATCAGCCGGAAGTACACCGGGTCGATCCACACCACGATCACCACGCTGGCCAGACCGAACAGCATCAGATTGCCGATCCACACCCGGCCGTTCAGGTTCATGGGCTTCTGGCTGTAGTCCCACCAGCGGGCATGGAACGCCTTCTCCATGTACCAGCTGATGAAGTACTCCAGTCCGCCGCAGATGAAAAAGCCCGCCAGAAAGATTTCGCCCGGCGTGCCGCCCCGGATGCCCACAAGGCCGCCCACCAGCACCGTCACCAGCACCACGCCGCTGCCGTAAATGGGGCAGTAGGGGCCGATGAGGAAGCCACGGTTGATGAACCGGTGGTACTGGATGTATTTCAGCGTGACCTCCATCATCCAGCCCAGCACGGAGAACACAAAGTACAGCACGATCAGTTGGCACAGCAGCGTCCAGTTCATAAGAGGCACCTCACGCGTCAGCAGTAGTGACATTATTATAGAGATACTGGGATATTTTGTCAAGAAATACAAAAAAGGTGTTGCTTTTTTGTTAAAAGATGATATGATAGTTGGACTGATTGGGGGTGTTTCGCGCCCCACAGAGTTCTGCCGCACCTTTTTTGTGCGGCGGGGTGAGGGCACCCCGCCCTACGGAGCAACACCGTACCCTTGCCTCTCCCAAAGGGAGAGCCAAGGGTCTGTACCCCGCCGCTGCCCCACACGATAAACAAAAGGAGGATCACCCCCATGGCTCGTACCGGCCGCTATGAGATCGACATGTGCAGCGGCAAGCTGCTGCCGAAAATACTGACCTTCGCCCTGCCGCTGATGTGCTCCAGCGTTTTGCAGCTGCTGTTCAATGCGGCGGACATCGTGGTGGTGGGCAAATTCGCCGGGGATAACTCTCTGGCCGCCGTGGGCTCCAACGCCGCCCTCATCAACCTGATGGTGAACCTGTTCGTGGGATTGTCGGTGGGCGCCAACATTCTGGCCGCCCGCTACACCGGCGCGGGAAACCGGGAGGGCCTGCGCCAGACGGTGCACACCTCCATGCTGCTGGCCCTCCTCAGCGGCATTCTGCTGGCGGTGGTGGGCGTTATCACCGCCCGGCCATTGCTGCACCTGATGCAGGTGCCGGACTCGATCTTACCGCTGGCGGCGCTGTATCTGCGCATCTACTTTCTGGGCATGCCCGCCGCCATGCTGTATAACTTCGGCGCGGCGCTGCTGCGCTCAGTGGGCGACACAAGGCGTCCCCTGTACTACCTGATCGCCGCCGGCATTGTCAACGTGGCGCTGAACCTGCTGCTGGTGATCGTGTTCCAGCTGGACGTGGCGGGCGTGGCCATCGCCACGGTGGTCAGCCAGTGCCTGTCGGCCTTCCTGGTGGTGCGCTGCCTGATGCACGAGGAGGGCGATATCCGCCTTGAGCTGCGTGAGCTGCGCATCACTCTGCCCCGGCTGGGACAGATTCTGGAGATCGGCATTCCCTCCGGCATTCAGGGCGTGGCCTTCTCTCTGTCCAACGTCATCATTCAGGCCTCCATCAACGGCTTCGGCGAGACGGTGATCTCCGGCAACACCGCCGCCAGCAATATCGAGGGCTTTATCTACGTGGCCTGCAACGCCTTCTGTCAGGCCAACATGGCCTTCACCAGCCAGAACTACGGCGCGGGCAAGCTGGAACGGCTGAAGCCCATCGCCCTGTGCTCCGCCGCCTGCTCGGCGTCGGTGGCAGTCATCGGCGGTATGCTGTGCTGGGTCTTCGGGCCTCAGCTGCTGCATATCTACTCCAACAGCGACACGGTGGCGGCCGCCGGTATGGCGCGCATCGCCATCATGTTCCCCCTGTACATCCTGTGCGGCCTGATGGACGTGATCGTTGGCTCCATCCGGGGCATCGGCTATTCCATCACTCCCATGATCGTCACGCTGCTGGGCGCCTGCGCCTTCCGGGTGGTGTGGATCGCCACCATTTTCCGGGTGCCCCGGTTCCACACACCGGAGACCATCTACTGGTCGTACCCCATCTCGTGGGCGCTGACGTTCCTGACCCATCTGGTGTGTCTGGTCATCATGATGCGCCGGCTGTACCGCAGAGAGGGCATTGTGTCCAAGCATCACCACCTGACCCACCGCCACACGGCGTAAAAAAGTTTTGAAAAAAGCGGGAAACTTTCCTTTCTGCGCTGCGTCTAAAGGGACGTAATCAGCAAGAAAGGAAGGGTTTTTCCCATGAAAACGATGAAAAAGGTAACGGCGCTGCTGCTGGCGCTGATGATGGTGCTGTCTCTGGCCGCCTGCGGTAACAGCGGTAAGGACGACAACGGCGGCAGCGGTGGCAAGGATCAGCCCGCTGCGGTGGACATGACGGCGCAGGAGGTGCTGGACGCCCTGAAGGAAAAGCTGGGCGACAGCTACGGCTGCGATCTGGCCGAGGACGAGAGCCGCATGACCGGCTATTATGAGCTGGACATGAGCAAGATCGACAGCTGGGCCGCCGAGAGCAGCGAGAACAGCGCCCTTGATCCCAGCACCGCCGTTGTGCTGAAGGTGAAGGACGGCTACGCCCAGGACGCCGCCGCGCTGCTGCAAACCGGCTATCAGCAGGTGCTGGACTACTGCCGCATGTACAGCATGAACGTGGCGCAGGTGGAGCAGGCCCGTCTGTTCGTCAGCGGCGACTATGTGGCGCTGCTGATCCTGGGGCAGGGGCCTGACGACAGCACCGCCGACGAGGCGAAGCTGGCGCAGGACGAGGCCGCCAAGGTGGACGCCGCGTGGCAGGACATCTTCGGCTCCGCCGCCAACCAGCTGGTGGTGAAGTAAGCGCTGACCGTGGGGCAGGGGAGAGCCTCTGCCCCACGGCACATGAAAAAAACCGCCGCAGGGCAAATTCCCTCTTGCAATTTGCCGCGACATGTCGTACAATAGAAGAGAACTGAATAACAGGACGGCGCGCCGGTCTTGCGGGACTGGCGGCGGAATGGGGTGAGAGTCCCCGCGAGAAGGTCACTGTGATGCCCGCCCGGACGGGATAAGTCAGGTACGCAATGCGCTGCTCCTGGGCTTTCGCCATTCCCGAAGCCGAAGCACGAAGTGTTATCTGCGCACGACCTGCTTTGGCCGTGCGCTTCTCTTTTGCGCGCGGCTGGGTATGGCTGTGCGCCTTTTTTCTTCCCGCAGCCGAACGCGGCGCAGCTTTCCATAGACAGGTGGGCGGGGTTTGCCGACCCCGCCCACCGCACCTCATTCATAACGTTCGGAGTGCTCCACGACCCTTCTCCACACCTGTGGGGCGGCTCCGCAGCGTTGTCATACAACATGATACTTCCCCCTTATACCAAAAGCGGAGACGCAGCGCGTCTCCGCTTTTGGTATAGGGACTTCCCGTGGCCGCATAGCCTGACAGGGAGAGGAGGGGTGGTTATGTTGAACGCGGCGCTGCTGCTGTTGTGCCAGAGCATGTTCTGGTCGCTGCATCTGGCAGGCGGCAGCGGTTCGTTTCCCCGGCCGCTGACAGCGGAGGAGGAGCGGCAGTATCTGGAGCTGTGCGCCAAGGGCGATCTGGACGCCCGCAACGTGCTGGTAGAGCGCAACCTGCGCCTTGTGGCGCATATTATCAAAAAGATGTAGTCCAAAATGCCAATCGGAAACGTGTAAGCCGGGAAAATACAGGGCTGAAGAGAACCCAACGGAGGTTTGGTGGCGTACATCTTCCCTAAGTGTTGCACCACCAAATGCGGGACAGCTACTATCCGGCGATCTGAGAGTAGACAGCTATAACCGACACTTGAATATTGTGTATCAGACTTACCTCCTATTGGCATAGGGGACAAGCATTATAAAACAGGAAGCAAAAAGAGACGGTGTGAACCGTCTCTTTTTCTATATAAAAATATAAGGGAGGAGGAACGCCCATGGCTGTATTCAGAGTGGAGAAAACGCGGAACTACACCGTCATGTCAAACCATCATCTGCGGGATAAGTCGCTGTCGCTAAAGGCCAAGGGGCTGCTGTCCCTGATGCTGTCGCTGCCAGAGGATTGGGACTACACCACCAAGGGACTGGCCTGCATCTGCAAGGATGGTGTGGACAGTATCTGCGCCACGGTGCGGGAACTGGAGGGCGCGGGGTACATCGTGCGGGCGCGGGAGCGCCACGCGGACGGTACGCTGGGCGGCATCGAATATACCATTCTGGAGCAGCCTAGAGAGCCGGAGCCACCTAAACGGGAAAATCCCGTTCAGGTGGAAAGTGCCGGTGACGCACCTAAACGGGCTTTTCCAGAACAGGTAAAACCTGTCTTGGAAAAACCTGAACAGGAAAATCCCGCGCAATTAAATATAGAAGAACAAAGTAAAGAAGAATTAAATACGGATGTTACGAAATCCTTCCCTTTATTTCCTCATGAGGGTAAGCCTATACAGGAAAACGGAATGGAGCGGCGGGAAACATACCGAGCACAGATCATGACCAATGTGGACTATAACTATCTTGTGGGCTACACCGAGGTAGACTGCGGGCGGCTGGACGAGTTGGTGGGGCTGATGCTGGATACCGTGTGTTCCACCAAGCCCACCATCCGCGTGGCGGGAGAAGAACTGCCAGCGGAGGTAGTGCGTTCAAGGCTGCTGAAGCTGACCGGCGCACATCTGCTGTATGTGTTGGATCGGATCAACGAGAACACCACCGAGGTGCGCCATGTGAAGCCATATCTGCTGACCGCGCTGTATAACGCACCGCTGACCATGGATAATCATTACGCGCTGATGGTAGGCCATGATCTCAGTGGTGGGAGCGGGTAGAGAAATAGCTGTCCGGCACAAATTACCGAACAGCTATTTTCGTAATGATTTGGTTTGGATGAGCGTCAAATGCAGAAGGCTGCGTACAGAGGGACAGACTTCAGACCATCCTTTTCCCCGAAGTTCTTGAGGGACAGGCGTATCGCGCAGGAGGGATGATAGGTGCTGATGAACAAATTGAGACTGCGGGAACGGACGTGTTCACCTTTCTTGACCTCAATGGCCGTGACTTGGTTCCCCTTTTGCAGAACGAAATCCAGTTCAGCGGTGTTGTTGCTTTCCCAATAATAGAGGTTATGCCCATTTGCGGCCAACTGCTGCGCCACATAGTTTTCCGTGACAGCGCCCATGAAAGTGTTCCCCTCGCCGGATAAAACGGTCTGCTGGGAAAGCCCGGACTTTGCGGTCAAAAGGCCCACGTCTCCCATGTATAGCTTAAAAGCCGACAAGTCCGCATATACAGAGATGGGTTCAAATGCCTGACTGATGCGCTGACATTTCAGCACGACCCCCGCCAGATACAGCCATTCGATGGATGCACCGAACAGGGAGGCACTGCCGCCTTTTTGTACGACCTTGTACTGGAACTTGCGGTTGTCCTTTGCCAACTGCGCTGGAATGGAATTGTAGCAGGCGCGGATCTTCACGCTGTCGGTGTTAGTGGCGTACTTAGCCATATCTGCGATGTAGTTGTCCAGTATTTCATTCTGCACCAGAGAGACATCCAAAAAGCTGCCGCTTCTGAGAAAGGCGTTGATGCTGGCGGGCATACCGCCGATCAGCAGATACTCACGATACAGCTCAGTCGCCTCCGTGTGGAGCGCGTCAGGCAGGGCGGTCATCGTCTCAAAGGCGGAACGTATTTCAGAAGCAAGGAACTCCTTACCACGAGCCCATAGGTATTCCTCAAAATCCAGAGGATACATGGTGATCGTTTCAACCTTTCCCACAGGGAAAGAATAGTGCTGTCTGTTGATGGCGACACCCAATAGGCTGCCCGCCGCTGCAATGTGAAATTCCGGAGTTTCCTCACAAAAATACTTCAGCGATGTCAGCGCACGTTCACAGGACTGAATCTCATCAAAGAAGATAAGTGTTTCTCCTGCGATAATGCGTTCGCCGGTGGAGGCCTCCAAATAGCGCAGCAGACGCTCAGGGGCAATATTATCGTTGAAGTAGGAGGCGATGGTCAGGTTTGTCTCCAGGTTGACATAGACCACGTTCTTGAATTGTTCCTCGCCGAATTTGCGAAGGATATATGTTTTGCCTACCTGTCTGGCCCCGCTGACCAATAGGGGCTGGCGCTCAGAGGACTTGTTTTTCCACGCTATAAGCTGCGCTTCGACTTTGCGTTTCATGCAGATCACCTCATTGACAGTTTAGCTTTTGCAGAACGTTAAGTCAAGAAAAATATGTAGAAGCATGATTTTTTCCCACTTAAAAATAAAACCACAGTGAAGTACAAGAGCCGGAAGGCTCTTTTTTTGTTGCACGAAATGGAGGTGTGCTTTTGAAAACCATCGCACTGGCAAATCAGAAGGGCGGCGTGGGGAAAACCACCACAGCCGCCAGCTTGGGTGTCGGCCTTGCCCAGCAGGGCAAGAAAGTCCTGTTGGTGGACGCCGACGCCCAGGGCAATCTCACCCAAATGCTGGGCTGGCGGCAGCCGGACGAGCTTTCCCCTACGCTGGCCGACCTGATGACCAAGACCGTCAACGAGGAACCCATCGCACCCGGCGAGGGTATCCTGCACCATGCGTCCGGTGTCGATCTTGTCCCCGCCAACATTGAACTGTCGGGACTGGAGGTGACGCTGGTGAACATCATGAGCCGTGAAACGGTGCTGCGGCAGTATCTGTCCGGACTGGCACCGGCCTACGACTACGCCATCATCGACTGTATGCCCTCGCTGGGAATGCTGACCATCAACGCACTGACCGCGGCGGACAGCGTTATCATTCCGGTGCAGGGGCAGTATCTGGCCGCCAAGGGGCTGGAACAGCTCATGCGTACCATTGCCCGCGTCAAACGGCAGATCAATCCCCACCTGACGGTGGACGGTATCCTGCTGACCATGATGGACAGCCGTACCACGCTGGCTAAGGAAATTAGTGAGCAGTTACGCAGGAACTACGGCAGCCGGGTATTCGCCAGCGAGATACCCCGTTCTATCCGCGTGGCGGAGATCAGCGTCACAGGAACCAGCATTTATGAGCATGACCCAGAGGGGAAAGCGGCACAGGCGTATGCCGCGCTGACGAAGGAGGTGTTGCAGCTTGGCCCGCAAATTAAACGGCATAGAGCTGACCCGGTACGATGATCTGTTCAAGACAGACGCGGAGCGGGAGGCCGACCAGCAGGAGCGGGTACAGATCGTTCCGGCGGAGCAGGTATTTCCCTATGCGCGGCAGCCCTACTCCGTAGACCGGCCCAGCGCCGATCTGGTGCGGCTGATGGACAGCATCGAGCGCACCGGCATTGCCGAACCGCTGATCGTCCGTCCCCGCAGCGAGGGTGGGTATGAGATCATCTCCGGCCACCGGCGCGATTACTGCGCCAAAGTGGTGGGGTTGGACACCCGTCCGGTCATTGTGCGCAATTACAGCAACGAGGATGCGGATATTCTGGTGGTGGACTATAACATCAACCGGGAAAACCTGCTGCCCAGCGAGAAGGCCAAGGCGTACAAGTTGAAACTGGATGCTATGAAACGACAGGCAGGGCGACCAGCAAAGAATGGGGACCAATTTGGTCCCCATTCTTTGCAAGGAAAATCCAAGGAGATTTTGGCAGAACAGGTCAAGGAGAGTACAACGCAAATCCAACGGTTTATGAATCTCAACAAGCTCATTCCGCCGCTGATGGAGGCGGTAGATACCGGAAAGCTGAAATTCGTACCGGCAGCCGACTACATCTCCCACCTGACCGAGAAAGAACAAACCTACCTCCAGTTCCTCATGGAGCGGGACGAGGTGTCGCCCTCTGTGGATCAGGCCCAGCGGCTCAAGCAGATCAGCGCAGAGGGCAAGCTGGAAAACAACATCATCGACCTCATCATGCGGGAGGAAAAGCCGCTGGAGCGCAAGGTGACACTGCGGAATGACCGTCTGCAAAAATACTTTCCGCCCAGCTATACCCCTAAGCAGATGGAGGAGGTTATCATCAAGCTGCTGGAGGGCTGGCATCGCCGCAGACAGCAGGAGCAGGCGCGGTGAGGAGGTTGGTTATGCAAAGGAATGAATTGCCCGATTTCTGCTTATCTACGCTGCCCTCTACGGGGCAGCTCATCATTCTCAAGAGGGGTGAGCGTGGCTACTATGCCTCCGACTGGGACACCGGAAAGCGGGAGGAAAATCAAAACATCGCGCGAGAGCATAATCGGCAGCGGGGCATTTCTGACATACAGGCAGCTGCCATGAGTGCCGGGTCTATGTTCGGTTGGCATACGCCGGGAGCAGACCCGCAGTGGTATTTGGACAACGCCAGATATGTGAACGCGATGATGGCGAAGGGCCATGTCAAAGATCCGATTATGAGCATCTACTATCCGGTGGACGATTTCCTGCTGCGGTATGAGGTCTTGGGGGAAGCGAAAATGTATCTGCCGGTATCGGCGCTTCCGAAGGAGCTGCTGGGCGCAAGGTCACAGTTTGTCATGCAGCCGGATTTGGTCTGCGGTGTACCTGCCATGCCGGTGAAAGCATGGCAGGCACAGAACGGCAGCTACACCATGGAGCTGGAAAGCGGCAGCTATGTCATTGGTGAGATCATCAACGCAGACTATAAAATCACGGCGCGGGTGCGTGTGGGAGATTCCGAGTTTGTTTTGGGTGAATACCCGAAAGCACCTGCCCCGTTTGCTACCTGGCAGCGCAACTGCAAGAACGACGGAGATGGGCCGCCCAACTTCTTCTGGGGACATTACGGCGTAGACCGTGCATCCATGATCGAGGATTTCTGTGAGCGGGCAAGCGGTGAGTATCAGGAACAAAAGGAGTACCAGAAAAACAAGGAACACGAGGCAAAGCAAAGACTATCGAAGGGTATGTGGATACTCTGAGCAAGGGTATTCGCTACCACAAGAACGACGTGGTTATCGAGTTCTTCCGCGATTCCGCCTGCACCGACAAGATCACCACCTGGGGCGAGGATTCCGGCAAGTTCACCGTGGTTTACGAAGATACCGCCAACACCATGACCATCAAGATGACCGAGACCGGTCTAGCGGAGATCAACGAGTCCGAGAGCGTGTATACCGACAGCGTGAAGCGCGGCTACAGTGATTGTACCATGCGGATCACCTACGCTGCCACTCTGACCGCTGATGCTCGGATGGGCGATACCGACAACCCCAACAAGGTCGTACTGACGTGGAAGCGTACCAACATTACCTATTTTGACACGCTGGAGGACTGCTGCCACGTGTATACTTACGGCGTAGACATCCTCAAGCAGTTCTCTGACGGTAAGGGCAACATCCAGAACGTCAAGTTTAACCTGCACAATGACACCGACGATGTGTATGTCGTTGCCGAGCAGAAGGATGGCGTGTATTATACCAAGGGCATCACTAGCAAAAAGGCCGATGCTACCACCTTTGTTCCCAGCAGCAGCGGCCACATTGTGGTTAAGGGCTTGGAAGATGATGCTTACAGTCTGACTGAAATCGCCACCGATAAGGGCTACGTGCTGCTCAAGAATGCGGTCAAGATCGTGATTACCACCAAAGAAAATGGTGCCTGTGATAAGTGCGGTGCGAAACTGCTGACCGCCTCTGCTACTGTCAATGGCAAGGACGTTACTATGACCGATGGCAACGCCATCGTGCCTCTGACCGTGCTGAACAACCCCGGCTTTGACTTGCCCAAGACTGGCGGCTACGGCACTTGGATGTTCACCATCGGTGGCGTGGCGCTGCTGGGGGCGGCTGCCTTCATCGTGGTGAAGTCCCGCAAGAATAAGAACGTATAACCATGGTAGAAGGGGGAGTAAGGGCTAAACGCCCTTGCTCTCCTCTCTGCGGGAACAAAATGAGCACTAAATGTAATTTTGTTCCCGTTTCGGAATATTTTGTTGACAGGAAGCATATTTTGCTCTATAATGAGAATACTTCTTTTAGGAGGTGGCCGCATTGGTAGAGCGAAAAGAATATCTGGCTGAGCTGATTCAGTGGAAGGATGAACAGGTTATCAAAGTCGTGACCGGCATTCGCCGCTGCGGAAAGTCTACGCTGCTGACGCAGTATCAGGCGTGGCTCAGAGAAAACGGTGTGCAGGATGCACAAATCGTATCCGTGAACTTTGAAGAACTGGAGTACGAGGAGCTGCTGGACTATAAAAAGCTGTATGCCTATCTGAAGGAACGGCTGGCAGCGGGGAGAACGACCTATATCTTCTTGGACGAGATACAGAGAGTCACCGACTTTGAAAAGGTTGTGGACAGCCTGTATGTCAAGCCGGATGTAGACATCTACATCACCGGTTCCAATGCGTATATGCTCTCCGGTGATCTCGCTACGCTTCTGACCGGACGCTATGTGGAGATCAAGATGCTGCCGCTTTCCCTCAAAGAGTTCCTAAGCATCACAGAGCTGGATGCTGACCGCGGTTTTGCGGAGTATCTGCAATGCGGCGGACTGCCCTATGTGGCCAGAATGGATCGTACCACGGAAAAGGTGGAGACCTATTTGGAGGGCATCTACAATACCGTCGTTGTGAAGGACATTGAAGGCCGGCAGGCCCGCAAGGAGAGTGAACCGTCGAAGCGGAAGATCACGGACATTGCGCTGCTGAAATCCATTGCGAAATACCTCGCCAGTGTGGTAGGCAGTCCGGTTTCTATCCGCAGCATTGCGGACTACCTGATTTCCTCCGGCAGAAAGGTCTCCCCAAACACTGTGGACGATTATGTGGACGCCCTGACGGAATCCTTTATCTTCTATCCTGCTGAGCGCTTTGATATTGTGGGCAAGCAGCTCCTAAAAGTCAGCAAGAAATTCTACATCGTTGATCTCGGCCTGCGGAATCATATTCTGCCGCGCCGAAACTACGACCTAGGCTTCTCTCTTGAAAATATAGTCTATTTTGAGCTGCTGCGCCGGGGCTATAAGGTGATGATTGGCAAGCTCGGCAGCACGGAGGTCGATTTTGTTGCAGAAAAGCAGGGCGAATATATCTACTATCAGGTAACGGCGGATATGTCGGCACAGGAGACCTTTGAACGTGAAATGCGTCCGCTGAAGCTGATCCGCGACAATTACGAAAAAATCGTTTTGACCGCCGACCGTCTGACGGTAGGTAACTACAATGGCATCCGCGTGAAGAATCTCACGGACTGGCTGCTGGAAAACTGAATCACTCTGAACAAAAGACCGACTGCAAATCGCAGTCGGTCTTTTTCACACCCATGCAAAGCAATGATAAGTAATATTGAAACGGAGGAGGTTTTTGTGAAGTGTAAATGGTATATATTTACAGCCATTGCGCTATTTGTTGTGGCGTTGGGGCTTCTGCTTTACCCGCTGGTGGGAGAGCTCTTGAATGAGAAGTACCACTCCGATGTGGAGACAACCTACTCCGCAGCTATCGAGGACACCGACGATGCCGAGCTGACCGCCCAGCGGCAGGCGGCGCAGCAATATAACGCCATGCTGGCCAATGCAATGATCTCTGAGGGTGGGACTTCTGCCCCTCCCTTGGCCTACGCCGACCAGCTCACGGTGGGCGGTGCCATGGCTTATGTGGACATCCCCCAGATCGGTGTATACCTGCCGGTACAGCATGGTACGAACGCGGAAACGCTTGAAAGGTCAGTTGGCCATGTGGTAGGAACTTCCCTGCCGGTGGGCGGAAGCAGCACCCACACCGTGCTTTCGGCACACAGCGGCATGGCTTCTGCCAAATTGTTCTCAGACATTGACCAACTTGCAGAGGGCGACATCTTTTACATCCATGTGCTGGGTGAGGTGCTGGCCTATGAGGTAGACGCCGTCAACACGGTACTGCCTACGGACACATCATTGTTGCAAATTGAGGATGGCAAGGACTTTGTAACGCTGGTGACGTGTACGCCTTTCGGCATCAACACCCACCGGCTTTTAGTTCGTGGGCACCGCATTCCTTATACCCCAGAGCAGGAAGCGAGTGCCGCCGCAAAAAAGCCAGTGGCCTCCTCCTGGATGCAGCATTACCTCGCCGGCCTGGGCATCGGCCTTGGCGCGGTGGCAGTGTTCGGCGGTGGGTACTTTTTGGTAAGGAGGGCGCGCCATGCGTAAGAAATCGCTTGTGCTGGCGGCGCTGCTGGCTGTGGCAGGCATCTGCGTCATGCTATGGCCGGTGTTCACAGGACACAGGCTGCAAGCCGACACAGACGCAGCGGTGCAGGAGTTCTTGGCCGAGCGCGACGAACCGGAACAGCAGTACCCCGAACTGCTCACAGCCTTACAGGAGTACAATCGCCAGCTTTATGCGGAAAAGCAGTGTAACCTTGTTGACCTTGAAGCCTGTGAGGAACCCGCCGCCGAGCTGACTACCTATGGTATCGAGGACGAGATCATCGGCGTCTTAGAAATTCCTGCCATGGAGCTAACTATGCCGGTCTATCGGGATGAATACCAGAGCATCATCGGTAACTGTGATACGCTGCTGTTTTTGGGCGGCGGCAACGAGCCGGAATCGCTGGAGTTCATGTCAAAGCTGCTGGGCAAGGAGACCATCAGCATCCGGACAAGGGGTCAGACACGGGGCCGCAGCGGCTCCAGCTCCATCAACTATCAGTTGACGGGCCGTGAGCTGATGACGCCGGACGAAATACGCCGTATGCCCACGCGGGAAGCGCTGCTGCTGATCCGCGGCGAAAGCCCTGTACGGGACAGAAAGTACAACATCAAGAAGCACCCCAATTACCGCTATACGCAGGATGGCGGCGCGAAGCCCTACATCCACAACCCGCCGTCTGCACCTGATTACGCATTGACGGATCTGCCCTATGTGTTCCGCACATTGGACGACTTTAGATTTTTGGAGGACGAATATGAACAAGAAAAACAAGAGAAGAAGGAAAATCGCCGGAGGTATCTGCGGGAGCGCGGCGCTGTCCTTATGCGCTGTTACCACCGCCTACGCAACCGGCGGTGATCCGCTGACCATCGTCAATAACCTGTCCGACTTCATCTTTTCGGTCATCAAGGCCATCGGTATTATCATTCTCGGCTGGGGTATCGTGCAGGTGGGCATGAGCATCCAGAGTCACGACGCCAGTCAGCGGACGCAGGGGCTGCTGTGTCTGTTCGGCGGCTTACTTATTGCCTTTGCCAAGGAGATTCTGACGCTGATCGGCGCGGTGTAAGCCATGGACAACAACTGGATCATTGACAATCTCAACTATGCCTTTGGTGTATGGAACGACAAGCTGACGGAGATGTGGTCGCTGCTGACCCAATCGCCGCAGGCGTTTAAGGGCGGCACGATATGGCAAACGATCCAGACCGTCAACGGAGCTATGCAGGGCATTGGTTACGGTTTGTTGGTGCTGTTTCTGGCTATTGGCATCTTTCGCAGCAGTGCCAGTTTCCGGGATTTTCAGCGGCCTGAACACGTTCTGCGGCATTTTATCTACTTCGTCATGGCAAAGTTGGCTGTCACCTACGGCATCGACCTGATGGTGGACATCTTCGCGGTCTGTGCCGGTATCATCTCCACCGCTGCCGGCAGTGTGGGCGGTATCGACGGAGCAGCCGTGTCACTGCCAGCGGAGATAGCGTCAGCCATTGAGGATGTGGGCTTCCTCGCCAGCATCCCGCTGTGGCTGGTGACACTGCTGGGGTGCCTGCTTATTACGGTGCTGGCATTTTTGATGATCCTCACCGTGTATGGCCGTTTTTTTAAGCTCTATTTATATGCCGCGCTGTCGCCGGTGGCGCTGGCGTCCTTTGCGGGAGAAGGCACGTCCCAGATGGGACGTGCCTTTCTCAAAAGCTATATAGGCGTGTGCCTGGAGGGCGCGGTGATCGTGCTGGCCTGTATCGTGTTCTCGGCCTTCGCCGCCAGCGACACGGTGGTGTTGGGCGGTGGCTCGGTAGTCACGCAGGTGTGGGGCTATCTGGGCGAGGTGATCTTCAATATGCTGGTGCTGGTGGGCTTGGTGAAGGGTGCCGACCGCGTGGTGCGGGAGATGTTTGGAATGTGAGAAAATATCGCCCTATACTTTCTTGCTAATTTCTGCCTTGGTATTAGCAGGAAAGGCACCGTATCTTTGGGTTGCAAACGATTCTGCTGAGTAGTACAATTAGAGAAAAGCAAATTGATATACGAAAGGGCTTGTCATCGTGTTAATCAGATGTGCGGAGGAAAAAGATTTTTGGGAACTACGGCAGTTTTATGACCGTATGTGTGAGGTTCTGGGAGAAAAGGACTTTCTGCCGGAAGGCGATAAGGGAGGCTTTCCCTCGGACGAAATGGTCAAAAATGCGATTGCAGAGAAGGATCAGTTTATCGGCATAGAAGATGGCCAAATCGTTGCCGCGTATATCATGAATCATGACTGCGACGAGGCTTACCACACAGTTCGATGGCTGACAGATGCGGAAGACAAAGAGATGGTCGTTCTCCATGCTCTGCGAGTGCTTCCCGAATATGGCGGTCGCGGGTATTCCAAGCAATTGGTGCAGCACGCAATCGATACCGCAAGAGAAAGAGGGCTGAAATCCATTCGCCTTGACTGCATAGAGGGAAATGATATTCCACAGAAAATGTATATGTCGTTTGGATTTGCCTATGTAGATACTGTCGAAATCACATATGTGGACATCGGAATACCGAGGAAATTCCTTTTATATGAGTTTGCACTCTGACAACATCTTGCTCATTAAGGTAACAACGAAGAAAAGCACCGGTTTCCGGTGCTTTTCTTTTGCCCAAAAGGAGGAAACACATGGAAATCAAAATCAACAAAGAAATACGCAGCTACAAGGAGACTGTCTACTTCGGCCTGACAGCGCGGCAGCTTATTTGTTCGCTGCTGGCGGTGGGGACGGCGGTGGGGCTGTACTTCGCCCTGCGGGGCGTATTAGACCGCGAGACGCTAGGTTGGCTGTGCATCGTGGGCGCTGCGCCTATGGTGGCAGCAGGCTTCTTCCACTACAACGGCCTGACGCTGGAGCAATTCCTGTGGGCATGGTGCAAGACCAATTTCCTGCTGGCCGGTCGGCGGCTGTGGCACAGCGAGAATTACCTATACGACCTTTGGGAGAAGGAGGACAAGAAGTGAGAAAACTATTCAAGGGCCGCAGCACGGAGCGGGACGCCTTTCGCATTCCCCGCAGCGTGCAGCAGTCCATCCCCATCAAGCGCATCTATAAGGACGGTATCTTTCGTGTAAGCGGCAGGTTTTCCAAGACCTGGCGCTTTTTTGACATCAATTATGCCGCGGCCTCGCCGGAAAAGCAAATGGAGCTGTTTCTGGGCTACTGCGGCGTTCTCAACAGCCTGCCCATCGACGCGGGTATTAAGCTGACGCTGGTGAACCGCCAGCTCAACCGGCAGGAGTTCAGCCGGAATCTCCTGATGGCCTACCGGCAGGATGGCCGCGACTACATGCGCCGCGAGTACAACGGCATTCTGCTGGACAAGGCCAGCGGCAGCAACAATCTGGTGCAGGAGAAGTACATCACCGTGTCCGTTGCCAAGCACAGTATCGAGGAGGCTCGCACCTTCTTCGCCCGCGTGGGAACTGACCTGACCGCTGGCCTCGGTCGTATGGATTCCGGCATACGGGAAATCACCCTCAACGAGCGTCTGCGCCTGTTCCATGACTTCTTCCGCGTGGGGCAGGAATCCGCCTTCGCCTTCGACCTGCAAACCGCCCAGCGGCGCGGCCATGACTTCCGCGACGCCATCGCGCCGGAAACGCTGCAATTCTTCCACGACCGCTACGCCGTGGACGAGCGCGTAGGCCGCACCCTGTTCCTGCGGGAGTACGCCAGCTTCATCAAGGACACCATGATCACCGAACTGATGGACTACCCCCGGAACATGATGCTGTCTATCGACATCGTACCGGTGGCCACTGACGAGGCTGTATCGGAGATGCACCGGCGCATCATGGCGGTGGAGAGCGACATCACCCGCTGGCAGCAGCGGCAGAACCACCACAACAATTTCTCCGCCAACATCCCCTATGATCTGGAGCAAATGCGGAAGGAAACACGGGAGTTTCTGGATGATCTCACCGCCCGTGACCAGCGGATGATGTACGCGCTGGTGACGTTGACCCACCTTGCCGACAACGAGGAGCAGTTGGAGCAGGATACGGAGGCGCTGTCCGCCATCGGGCGTTCCCACGGCTGCCAGTTCGCCACTATGAAGCACCAGCAGGAGGACGCACTGAATACGGTGCTGCCCTACGGCCTGCGGCGTATCGACGCCATGCGAACGCTGACCACGGAGAGCACCGCTGTGCTGCTGCCCTTTAAGACGCAGGAGATCATGGACACCGGCGGCCTGTACTACGGCGTCAATGCCGTGTCCCGCAACCTCATCATCTGCAACCGCGACGCGATGCTCAACGGTCACGGCTTGTATACGGGCGTGTCCGGCAGCGGTAAGTCCATGTTGGCCAAGCAGGAGATCGGCTTCGTGGGACTGAATACCAATCACGATATTATTGTGGTAGACCCCGAGCGGGAGTATGGCCCGCTGATCCGTGCCCTGGGCGGCGAGGTCATCACCATCTCCGCCTCCAACGGCAGCTATGTCAACGCGCTGGACATCTCCAAGGAGTACGGCGACGGGCGCAATCCGCTGGTGCTGAAAAGCGAGTTCATCATGTCTCTGTGTGAACAGCTCATGGGCGCGGGCGAGATCGGCGCAAAGGAGAAGTCCATCATCGACCGCTGCACTGCCAACATCTACCGCAAGTACATCCGCAGATACGAGGGCGATCCGCCCACGCTGAAAGACCTCTATGACGACCTCATGCGGCAGAAGGAGCCGGTTGCTCATGAAATTGCGCTGGCACTGGAACTGTTCACTACCGGCAGCCTTAACGTGTTCGCCCATCAGACCAATATCGACACCCGCAACCGTATCATCTGCTACGACATTCAGGACTTGGGTGAAAACCTCAAGCCCATCGGTCTGCTGGTGATGCTGGACAGCATCCTCAACCGCGTCATTCGCAACCGACAGCAGGGCCGGTACACCCACGTCTATATTGACGAGATCTATCTGTTCTTCGCCAGCCCCGGCGTGGGCGGCAAGAGCGCCATCAACAACTATTCCAGTGAATTTCTTTACAAATGCTGGAAGCGGTTCCGTAAATACTACGCCACCCTCACCGGCATTACGCAGAACGTGGAGGAGTGCCTGCTATCCGACACGGCGCGGCTGATGTTCGCCAACAGCGAATTTTTGGTACTGCTGAACCAAGCGCCCACCGACCGTGCGGAGCTGGCCAAGCTGCTGGATGCCAGCGACACACAGATGGATTACGTCAGCGACGCACCGGCAGGACATGGACTTATCAAGGTCGGCTCTTGCCTCGTTCCGTTCATCAATGAGCTGCCCCGTGACACGGAGCTGTACCGCCTGATGACCACGAAGCCGGGGGAGCAAAATGCGTGACGTAAAGACCCGCGCCGTCATGGAGCAGCCGAAAACACGGCAGAAAAACGCCATGCCCCGCACGGCGGTGCGTATCTTGCAGCGGCACTATGCCCAGCAGAAGCAGGAACGGCAGACGCAGCACCAGCGTCAGCCGGTTGAGTACGCCACGGAGCAGGTGCAGCAGGGTGCGTCGAACGCCGCCCGCCTGACCTTCCGTGCCACGCGGCAGCTTCAGCGGAAGTATGTCCTGCACAAATACCGCGCCCAGAAGGTGCGGCAGCGGCAGGAGACAACGGCGGCGCAGGTGCGCCAGCGGGATATGTGGCGGGGAACAGAGCAACCTACGGCAGTACAGAAAACACCTGCATCCACTGTGACCGCCGCCCAGCAGCGGGCGAAGCAGCGTACCCAACGCACCGCCCAGCGGCAGATGCTCCAGCAGACGAAAGCCGCCGCCCGCAAAGCAGGACAGCGGTTGGAACAGATGATGCAGACGGTGGGCAAGACCGTCCGCGCCGGTATCAAGGCGATAGCCGCAGCGGGCGGCGGTGTGGTGCTGTTCCTGCTGCTGGCGTTGCCGGTGGTGGCGGTGATAGCGGCGCTGTCACCGGCTGGTGTTCTCGCGGACAGCCACACCATGGAGCCCACCGGCGAGGCCATGGAGGTGTGGGAGCGCCTGCCGGACGATCTCTCCATAGAACGGCGCATGGTAGTGACATACGCGCTGGCGCTGGTGGACAAGGTGGATTACTTTTGGGGCGGCAAATCGCTGGTGCTGGGCTGGGACGACCGCTGGGGTGAGCTGACGGAGGTTACAGCCGAGGGCAGCGACACCACCGGCACGGAGCAGCCCTACGGTTTGGACTGTTCCGGCTTTGTGGATTGGGCGTTCTACAATGCCAGCGGCGGCGAGTATGTGATCGGGCAGGGCGGCGGAGCCATGGAGCAGCACGCCAACTGCGTGGACATTGAGTGGGACGAAGTGCAGCCGGGGGACTTGCTGTTCTATCCGGAGGCTGAACACGTCGGCATCGCCGCAGGCCGCGACTGGCTGGGCCGCCTGCTGGTGGTGCATTGCGCCTCCGGCACGGACGGCGTGGCGATCTCCCACCGCGACGGTTTCGAGACAGCCGCAAGACCGGTGTGGTACACAGATGAATAGAGGGCAGAGGAAATTCTCTGCCCTCTATTTTTCATGTTTAAGACTTCCGGCCTTTCAGCATCTTGTCAGGGATCATAGATGCGCTGATAAGGTCTGCGGGATCGACTTCCAAAGCGTCCGCAATATCAAAGAATACATCCAGCGTGAAGTTATGTGCCGTTCCGGGCGCTTCTATGACGCTCAGCAGTGAACGGCTGATGCCTGCTTTCTCGGCCAGCTTTTCCTGCGACATTCCACGCAGCTTGCGGAGGGTCACGATGGCAATGCCGATTTGGATAAAGCGGTCATTATTTTTGAACGAAACAGTTTTACTCATGCGGGGTGTCCTTGCCTTTCGTGGTATGAGTAAATTATACTGTTTCTCCACGTTACTTTCTGTCTGAAATAGAAAGCGTTTGACATGATATAGTGACAATGATATAATCCGAAACAGTCAGACGCTTTCTAAATACGACAAAAATATACTGTTACAGGCAGAAAAGGGTAACAAGATATGGACAAGCCGATCCGTTGTGCGGTCATCGGTCAAAATCCCATGCGTTTTCCGTGGGGCTTTGACGAGGAAGACGACCGCTGCCGAAAACTGAAAATCGCCTTGGCGCAGCAGATCATGATGCTGCGCCAAAACGGCGTGTCTCAGTTCCTGACCGCCTGCGACTGCGGCGTGGGGCTGTACGCCGCTGAGCTCGTCAACGGCCTGCGGGCAACGACCGACCATGACCTGATGCTCATTTGCTGCACACCTCATGAGGAGCAGACTACAAAATGGGCTCCCTACCTACGGGAGCGCTACTTCACGATGCTGGAGCAATGCACCCTTATCTCCGCCGTGTGCGAGGCCGGCGCGCCAGACGCGCAGCTGCAAGCCTACAAGAAGATTGCGGACATGGTGCTGGCGGTCTATGACAGGGACACGCCGCCCACAGGCAGCGCGGAGGACAGAGCCTTGGCCTACGCCATGGCCCGCAAGCCTGTATGGGTGTTAGGCCCGCCGAAATAAAGTGGCCGCTGCGGCAATTTCTGGAATAATTCCGCACGATTTTCCAAAATCCCCTTGTTTTCCGGTTGGCCTTGTGCTACACTACGTTATGTAAATTGAATACACGGACGGTGCGCCGGGGTGTGAACGCGAAGCAAACGCAAAACCCGGCGGCGGAATGGGGTGAGAGGCCCCGCGAGAAGGTCACTGTGATGCCCGGGCGGCGCGGAAAGCGCGGCGCGGCGGGCTAAGTCAGATACGCTGTGCGCCGTGCCGGTTGGTTTTGCCATTCCCGAAGC
>OOAE01001122.1_pt1 | contig 20604 bp, 13 predicted proteins | sample 1671271 | NCBI WGS metagenome assembly OOAE01 (sample SAMN06348139, study PRJEB24527) | human gut metagenome | biome: human gut; feature: ankylosing spondylitis patient; material: feces | host: Homo sapiens | place: China | collected 2015-10 | reverse complement strand
TTGCGAGCAAAGTGAGCTACAATGCTGGCGCCGCAACAGACGATTATGCGGGCCATGCAAATCTCCGCTGCGAGGACGCTACCGCTAACCTTTGATATTTCAATTTTGAACGCCAGGAGCTCGTATTTAGGATAGAAGCTAAAAAAAGACATATCCCTTTTAACGGAGATATGTCTTGTATCTATTGAATGCTTTTTCAATGTCTTTGGCGGCGCACACTATATCCTGCGCTGCGAGAGCGTGAGGAAGAAGAGGCTTTGACCTTCGGGGTCTTCGTCTTCTTCGGCCTTGAGGCAGATTTGGCGCTGGAGGTCTTGCTCACCGTGGTGCGTCGTCCCGTTGTCGGGCGTCTGGAAACAGTGCGTTTCGAAGCTTTCTCGGCAGCAGCGATGCTGTCGGCCATTGCCTTGGCAGCAGCGGCCTTGGCTTCTGCCACGGAATCGTGTCCAAACACACGGTCTTGGAAGTCCTTCATCTCCTTATCGATGCGTCGCTGTTCCTTGGCCAATTCCTCATCGGAGTGGCAATAGTTGGCGAGCAGGCGGTCTTGAAGGTTGACGGTCTTATAGATTTTCCCCTCATAGGAAGCCGTCATGAAATAGTCGTCGGCCGACATGGCTGCCGCGTTGTTAACATTGCTGCTCATGAGCATGAGTTTGCTCAGGCAAGGCGCGATGTCGCTATATTTCACCCAAAACATCGGGTATTGCGAGTCGGTGCCTCCAAAGTCGTCGTCGCCCCTCTTGAGCACTGGGCAGAGGGCGGTGACGGCGATTCGGAAGGTGGCCGTGTGCTGGTCGTAGTATCTCGACACCTTAACGTAGAAGAGTTTCACCTCTTCCGACGGAATGTCGGCATCGTTGACGCGCACCATGTCGCCTTTCGACTCATAGAAGATGTGGTAGCGGTCCATGATGTCGCGCACCTTCACCTGGTTTTTGGCCGAGAAGTCTTCGTTGCCGTCGAGCTTATAGTCATACGCCTTGAGTTCCCCCCTCAGCAACATTTTGAAGATGAAGGTGAAGAGGTTTTGCCGGCCGTCGGCCTGCGGGGTCGTCGGGTAATAAAGCACGGCGTTGGCGTCCTTGGTGAGGTCGAGCGAGAGATAAACGTCGCGTCGCCACGAAGCGTCGTCGGGCATTGCCGGCGCCGTTGGGAAATCGCGGTAGGCCGAACCTTGGGGCGTTGCTGCGGCGCGTTCCCGTTGCTGTGCCTCAGCGACGCGTCGGCGTGCTGGCGGCTGTGCCACTGCCGTGGCGGTTGTGAGGCAGAGTAAGAGCAATATGAGGTGTTTCATTGTCTGAAGGGTTTTGTAAGGGGAAAGGGATAGCCCAAGGGGGCGGGACAACGGACAGACGGGCGCTTGGCCGACACTGCCTTTTGAACCTGCGGGAGGGCTCCCTCTTCCGATACTTTCCTGGAAAATAAATTAGTTCACGATGATTTCCATGGGCTGCGGCAAGGTGCGCTCGATGCCGTCGGGACCGACGGCGCGTATCTTCGAGATATAGAAGCGCTGGCCGCGGCGCAGAGAGCGGATGAGTTCGCGCTGCGCTTCGGTGAAGGATGCTCCGGCAGATACTTCAGGACGAGCGTTGCCCATGCGGTCGAAGAAGACGGCTTCAAAACCGCGAACGGAGAACGGAATGTCGAGCAGTCCGTCGTCGATGGCTGCATGCAGTTCGCGCAAGGCCACGGCCGAAGCTTTCGCCATACGTCCGCCGCGATAGCGGTCGGTGCCGAGCATGATGTAGGGGGCTGGATCTGGAAGTTTGCGCACTTTAAACGTAAAGGTGCCCATTGTTTGCGTACGGCCGTTGACTTCGCCGGTGACGGTGAAGGTCACGTTCTCTCCCACTTTGTTGGGGCGTGCCACGTATTTCCCTTTGCCATGCGCGGTGAGCGTACCGCCCGCCATGCTCAGATGGATTTTGTCTGACGCGATGCCGGAGGCCGAAACGCTGATGGGGTTGTTGTAGCCCGCATAGAGCACGTTCATGAGGTCGGCAGCCACCGTGGCGCCTGTTGGCGGCGCGATGACATTGTATTTCTGGGTGAAGTTGCGGCGCATGATGTCGCCTGCAGCGTTAGGCATGAGGATGTAGCCCGAGAAGGTGTACTCGCCGGGGCCACCAACGGTGAAATTGTAATTGCCGTCGGACGAAACGCGGCGTCCGTTGATGTAGATTTCGGGACGCTTCGTGGTGTCGACCGCCGCCATGACGATGCGCGACTTGAAGGTCTCTCCCGGGAAAAGGGTGGTGGCTTCTGGCAGCACGTAGGCGTTGATTTCGTTGACACGGATGTCTTTGAGATCGATATTGGCGATGAGGTTGTGCAACACCTCACCTTCGGCGGCACGCACGTCGTGCTGCAATTTGTTGAGCATAGTGATGGCCGCGATGGACGGCATGGACTCAAACATATATTCTGGCCAGTTTTTGCCGATGTTATCGGGCTTTCGCGGCACGTCGGTGTTGAGGTTTGAGGCGATGATGGCCGCCTGCCGCTTGTCGGCAACGAACGTCAGGATGCGCTGGCGGAAACTGTTGATGCTGTTCTGCAGATGCAAGCCGCGTTGGCTCACGGGAGCCAGCATCACGCGCCCTGCAGCGTCGAGATCTTCCTTGTTTTCCAAAGCATAGGGCGTTCCCTCTTTGCCGTCGGCCTCGCGTGCGATGTCCCAACGCAACTGTTCGGCCAGGTTATAGAGCGAGTCGGCCATGTGTTTCACGCTCATGGCCTTATCATACCAGGGCTTCACCTTGGTGGGGTTGGCTGCCAGTTGCTGGGCAAAATTCTTATAGATGGCTTCGTTTTCCTTCGCGGCGTTGGCCGTGGTGCGGTTCAAACTGTCGCCCACGATGTCGAAGCCTTTCAGCACTTCGTTCGACACGTTGAGCGCCAGCATGGCCAGGAGGACGATGTACATCAAGTTGATCATCTTCTGGCGTGGCGAAACCGGACGTTTTTTTACTGTCATTGCTATTCGTTGTTCTTCGGTGGGAAGTTTTTAGAGGAGGATGTCGGGAAACATCCTTGGCAGGGATTATACCATTGGCTGACCCGGCTGCTGAGCAGATGGCTGGAGGGGCTGCTGGGCGTATGGCTGACCTGGCTGCTGGGCAGAAGGCTGGGCCGGCGCCGTTCCACGCATATTCACGGTGAGGGCCTGAATCATGCGGGCGTAAACGCCGTTGAGTTCCTCGATCTGTCGTGCCAACATCTGGGTTTGCGAATTGATCTGGTCGATGGTGCCGACCTGGAGACTGATGCTCTTCAGATGCAACTCATAAACGCGGTTGATACCAGTGAGGGTGCGGTTGAGGTTTTCCATTTCCACACTGTCTTTTGCCAGACGCGCACTCTGCTCGTCGACCTTCGTAAACGTGTCGGCCAAAGCCTGAAGCTTGCCGATGTAGGTTTGGGTGGCCTCTTCCATTTCTGGAGAGAGCACAGCCTGGGCGCGGCGCAACAATTCGTCGTTGGCGGCGCGGATGATGGCGGCGAGGCGTTTGGCTTCATTTTCAAACGGTTCGCTGCCCTCTGGCGTTCCAGCGGCGATGGCGGCGCGGGCGGCCTCAACAGGGTCAACAGCGGCAACATTGGCAGCGGCTGCGGCATTAGCAGCACTGGCAGACGCTGGAGCGCCATTGCCACCGATGATGATGGTTGGCGAAGCTGGCGGCACGCATCCCGCCACCTGTGGTTGCACAGCAGGCGTTGCGTTGTCGAGGTCTTCTGTTTCGTTTTCTTCTTCCTCGTCTTCCTCGTCATCGGTCAGGCCGAGACGGGCGGCGATTTCTTCGTCGGTCTCATAGTCGTGTGGCAGTTCCTTGCCCACTTCGGTCTTATCGAAGGGACGGTCGAAGGCTGAGAGCGTAAACACCACGACCTCCGTGCCCATACCGATGAAGAGCATGATGTTGCCTCCCGGCAGGTGGGTGAGCTTGAAGAGTGCGCCGAGGATGACGATGGCGGCACCCCAGCTATAGGCATAGTTCAAGAATGTCTGACCCGGCACACTGTCCATCCAGTGTTGCAGGCGAACGACGAAATTGATTTTGATGGCCATATCTTAAGTAGGTATTCTTATGATTGCTTGATTGTTGTTGCAGACGAGAGAGCGCGAGGGCGTTTGCACGGGTGTTGCTCTGGGACGCCTTATCTTCTGCGCTTCGTGTCGGAATTACTGCTCGTTGTGACAGCCTTTGAGCGCACGCAGCGGAAACCGATGTAAGAGCGGGGCTGGTTTTGGTATTCCCATGCACGCCAGGCCGAACGAATCATGGAGAGAGGGTCTTTCCAAGAACCGCCGCGAACGCTCTTGCGCTTCAGCACATAGGGGTCTTCCTTGGCGGCGTTGTATTTCAACTGCGGGTTGAGGTCGGCCATAGCGTCGACGCCCGATTCGGTGAACACCGTGCTCGTCCATTCTGCCACGTTGCCCGCCATGTCGTAGAGACCATTGGTGTTAGCACCGTAGATGCCCACCTTCGAGGTGATGAGGTTGCCGTCTTCCGTATAGTTGCCACGGTCGGGCTTGAAGTTGGCAAAATAGCATCCGTTGCCGTTCTTCGATTCCTGTCCTTGCCACGGGAAGGGGTTGCCCTCCTTGCCTCTGGCGGCATATTCCCATTCAATTTCTGTCGGGAGGCGGTAGCGCTGAATATAGCGGGCCTGCGGGCCCATGCCTCTGAGCAGATATGTTGTACGCCAGGCGCAGAAAGCTTCTGCCTGTTCCCACGTCACGCCGACAACGGGATAGTCGTTGTAAGTCGGCGACGTGAAATAGAGTTTCATGTAGGCCTCGTTGTTGGCATTGGGGAAGTCGTTGACCCAGCACGTCGTGTCGGGATAGACCCTGACGATGTAGGTATTGAGGAAATCATAGAGCGAAGAGAGCGGGCGCTCAATGGTCTGACGTATGATTTCTCCGTTTTCGTCCACGTAAGCCGTGTCCTTGGAAATCATCACGGGGTCGTCGGAGGTCTCCAGGTCGGTGTTGAGATTGCGCTCAGCCGGATTAAGACGGTATTTTCTCAGTGCCGCCTTTTCGTAGTCGAACACTTCGTAGCGATAGATGAGCTGCTTCGTGTCGAGCATCACCGACCCATCGATGGGGTGCTTCACATAGACGCTCTTGATGGCCTGTTCTTCGTCTTCCGTCGGTTTACGCCAGGGGATGGGCTTCGACCAGTTGAGATGCGGCGTGACTGGTTCGCCATAGCGGTCTTCTGTGATTTTGAAAGTCTCGTCGCCGCTTTCGGCCAAGCGTTCGCGTATGATGCTGTCGCGCACCCATTCCACAAACTGCCTGTACATGGAGTTTGTCACTTCCGTCTGGTCCATCCAGAAACCATCGACAGAGATGTCCTTTTGCGGCGCATATACGCCCCAGAGCGAGTCGTTGTCCTGAAGTCCGGCCTTGAGGTAGCCGCGTTTAACCTCCACCATGCCGTAAGGAGCTGGCTCGGTAAACGAGGCAGCGCGTACCCCCGTCACTTCGCCGCCGCTTTGCATGGCGTGTCCGCCGCCCATACAGGCAGAAAAAGCCAGCAGGGCCGCAAAGGTGAAGGCAACGCCCAGGGCATGTTTGAATATTGTGTTCATCGTTTTATGGTTGTTGTGCGTCATACGTTTTATATATAATAAGGAGTACGGCCATTGGAGCCACACCTTCGTTTGTTCTTTTTCGTCCCACATTTTCCTCCGCAGGCTGTTATGCCATCGGCACGTTACTACAACCAACGGACGCTGCGGTGCAGGTTGCGGCCGCGCTTGCCGAGGTTGAGGTCGAGGCTGTAAGCCAGCGTCACTTCGTGCTGTCCGCTTTGCAGGCCCATGCCAGAAGTATTTGCCTCGTAGGAATAACTGATATCTATGCCGTGGAACGTTCCGCCGACAAATCCCGCCACACTGTGACTCGGACTGAAGTTGAGACCGCCGTAGAGACATTTCTTCTCGCGCTTGTAAATCACCTGCGCGGTGATGTCGGCGCGGAAATCCGTCCCATCGTAACGGAGCATTGTGGAGGGGGCTATTGTTAATAACGGATTGTTGGTGCGAATATTGTATCCCGCCGTGAAATTATACACAGATTTCACGCTTATTTCGTTGGTCTCGCCGAGGAGGACGGTTGGGGCGGTGAGGTGTTGCGCGGCGATGCCTGCATACCAATGCTTGTGGGCATACCAAAGACCTGCCGAAGCGTCGAACTTGGAACCGCTCATTTGCGAACTGGGAAAGGCGGGGTCGTTGGCGTCGCCAAGCTCGGCTTTCGAGCCGTCCACTTTTTCGTTGAGCATGTCGGCCTCTACGCCCACGGCGAGCTGTCCGCCAAAGAGTTTGAAGCGATAGGCATATTGCACAGAAAAGCGCTGATGGGAGAAAAGTCCGAATTCGTCGTTCTGAAAAACAGCACCGATGCCGTGCAACGTGTTCCCCAAGCGGAAGGCCATGTCGGCACCGGCGTACATGGTGCCTCCAGCATCTTCAAAACCGGAAGCATGGGCCTGATAGGCGCCGTTGATACACAACTGCGGGTTGCGCCCAACGGCGGCGGGGTTGTATTGCGGCGCAAGCGACCAATAATGCAAAAAAGCTGGGTCTTGCTGGGCGCAGAGCTTTTGCGGCAACAGGGTGGCGAGCATGAAGAGGAGCGACACGGAAACGGCCGCCAAGGTGTCCCCCCCTTTCCAGAAGGACACCTTGGCGGTGCTGAGTCTGTATTCGTTGGCTACGTGAGCGGCTTCGGTCTTCATGAATGCTTTCGTTGGTTATGAATGCACAAAGATAGGAAATTCTTCTGAAAGCTAATGACCCTGAGAGGATAAAATGCCGGAGGGCATCAAAACACAGGTGATACGGCAGGCAGCCTGATACCTCCTGCCGTTCTACTGTCAGGCCCTGCTTTTCGCGCTCTTCGCGCCTCAGAGCGTTCCTTCGAAATTCTTCCAATGGTTGACAGTCACACCAAAAGTCTTCTCTGAGCGACGCACAACGCCGACGGGCATTTTCGGCACTGGCACGCCACATCCCAAGAGGCGCGTGGAGAGTTCTTCGCGGGCTTCATCCCAGAGACCGCGGTCGATGAACGACTGGATGGTCTGGGCACCGCCTTCCACAAGGAGCGACTGTATGCCCTGTTCGTGGAGCGCATCAAGCATCGTGTTGATGTCGGCATAGGCCACAAAGCCCGACGGCAGTTCGCTCTCCCCCACCGTTCCCAACACCACGCGTAAAGGGTCATTGCCGCTCCAATGGCGAACGGTGAGCGAGGGGCGGTCAAGGCGCAGCGTGTTGTGGCCGACAAGGATGGCCTGGTTGGTGGCCCGCAGATGATGGACGGCCACCAAACTGTATGACGTTGAGAGTTGGGCGGCCTGTGTCGGCTTTTCTGCTTCGTCAAACGGGCCTTCGCGCCAGGCGTCAAGGAAGCCATCGGCCGAAACGGCCCATTTCAGGGTGATATACGGACGGCCCTTCGTCTGCGCCGTAATGAAGCGGCGGTTGAGTTCAAGGCATTCTTCCTCCAACACGCCCACCGTCACCTCAACACCAGCCTTGCGCAAAATGTCGATGCCGCGACCCGACACGCGGGCAAAGGGGTCAACACACCCCACCACGACACGCGGGATGCCCGTTCTCACGATGAGTTCGGCGCAGGGCGGCGTGCGGCCGTAATGGGCACAGGGTTCCAGACTGACGTAAATGGTACTGTCTTTGAGGAAGTCGCGGTCGGCTGGGCGTACACTGCCAATGGCCCTTACCTCGGCGTGTGCTTCTCCGCAACGGATGTGATAGCCCTCGCCGATGATGCGTCCTTTATAGACAATCACGGCGCCCACCATCGGGTTCGGGGCCGCTCCCATGCGTCCGCAGCGTGCCAGTTGCAGGCAGCGGCGCATCCATTTTTCGTTTTCTGCCCGTTCCAAGCGGTCGGCCTCCGTGGTTTTCTCCACTTCCTTTCCGTTTCCTTCCTGCAGAGGCGTTGATGGTTCAACGCTATTTTTGTACATTTGCACCATGATTCCAACAATTTATCTTGAATTAAAAGAGGCCCTGTCCTCCCGTTGCGACGAACGGGAAGCCCGCGCCATTGCTTTCCTCGTCTTGGAAGAAGGCTTCGGCGTGTCGCGCCTCGATGTCTATGCCGACAAAGTTAGACATTTTTCAGAAGAAGAGCAGCAGCGTTTGCAAAGAATCTTGCAGCGCCTCCGCCACGGCGAGCCCGTTCAGTATGTCCTGGGGCGGGCCCGATTTTGCGGCATGAATTTAAAGGTAAGCCCCGCCACGCTCATTCCCCGTCCGGAAACAGAAGAACTCGTTGCACTGGCGGCGGGCTTTGCCAGACATACCGCCAATGGCGGACGCCCGTTACGGGTGGTTGACGGCGGCACGGGCAGCGGCTGCATCGCCATCGCTTTGGCGGCTGCACTGCCCACGGCGCACGTTGAAGGTTGGGACATTTCGGAGGCGGCCTTGGCCGTGGCGCGTGACAACGCGGCGGAGCAGGGCGTAGCAGTGACGTTCCGCCATGCCGACTTGCTCAACCCGCCGGCCGAACCGCTCGAGATGGACCTTTTCGTGAGCAATCCGCCTTATGTGACCGACAGCGAGCGGAAGGACATGGAGCGCCACGTGCTCGACTACGAACCCGAAACGGCCCTCTTTGTGCCCGACACTGATGCCCTCCGCTTCTATCACGCCCTGGCTCGCTTGGCCGCCGAACGTTTGGTGCCCGGCGGATATGTTGCGGTGGAAATCAACCGCGCTTACGGTGCCGAAACCGCGCAGCTCTTCGCCAGTGCTGGATTGTCATCGACCACCGTCCACCAAGATGCCTTTGGCTGCGACCGCTTCGTCTCGGCCCAAAAGCCTCCCATTGCCTAAAATTGAAAGGGCAGGCTCTCCGCTCTCTCCCCTCCCTACCCTTTCCCGCCGCGGCTTCGATCGTCAGCTTTTTCGGCGCTCTCCGTTGGGAGACAGAGGGAAAAGGAGAAGGAAATATTTGGGGGAATCCACGAACAGACGTTATTAAATCATAAATAAGTGATTTTTTTCAATTAACGCCAAAAATAATGGGTTGCCTTCACCGATTTTTAACTTGAATGAACTATCTTTGCCCACAGATAACATGCACTGTTAAAACGAAAACCCGAAATTGGTATATCCAATAGCGGATTTTACAACCCTTACTTCTTAACGAAGTGAAATTCCTGCAAGGGAACTTGAATTCAAGAATACACACACTTTATTTAAGATTATGAACAACATTCTGAAGACGTTTTGTATCGGTACTGTCTTTGCCTGCGGCATCAGCTCATGTAGCTCAGATATCGAGACAATCAATCGCGAAAGCGGCGATGAGGTGGTGTTTAATGCTTCGGCAGACCTCCGCGCCACTGCAACGAAATGGGACGCAGGTGACCGCATCGGCGTTTATATGAAAACCACGGGCACAACGCTCACTGGCACAGCCCTCTCGGGCGCAACGGCCAACGTTTCTTATACCACCACTGCCGGCAACGGCTTTTTCACGGCAACCAGCAACAAACTTTTCTTCCCGCACGACGGGGCGAAGGTTGACTTCGTGGCCTACTATCCTTATAATGCCAACATTTCGGCAGGCATTTATCCTGTAAATATCAAAGACCAGACGAAGGAGGCCAACATCGACCTCATGTATGCCGACAACGTCAAGAATGTAAATGCTTCCAGCAGTGCTAACGTGCTCAATTTCAAGCACCAGCTCGCACGCATAAAATTCACCATCAAATCAACTGACGGAAAGGACCTTACGGGCTTGACCGCCACGCTCAACAACATGTCGACAACGGCCGATTTCAAGCTCGCAACAGGCGAGTTTGCCAATCTTTCGGCAACGGCCGACGTGAAAATGAACGTCACTGGCACTGGCGCTTCCGTTGTGGCAACGGCCTTCGTCATCCCCAACGCCTCTCTCTCTGGCACGAAGCCGCTCAGCGTAACGCTCACCATGCCTAACGGCAAGTCACAGAAATTTACGCTCGTTTCCGACCTCACGCTTGAGAAAGGAAAGAACTATACCTATCCGATTAACGTAAAAAACGCAAGCGACACGCCTGACAAACCATCGGTTAGCTACACACACTGGATGGAAACGCCAACCATCACCGATGCCCAGCTCAAGGCAACGAACCTCAAATATGTGACACACTACTTCACCAATGGTGCGAAGCAGGTGCGCAACTACTCCTTCCTTTACGACACCGACCTGAAGATGGCCTATTGGGTGGCCTATCCGCTCTGCAACTACTACACTCACAAAGGTGTTAGCCGTACAGACGACTGGGGCTACGACCCGAATTTCTCCACTTCAGAACAGCCCAATATGACCAAGGGCATCGCTGGCTACGACCGCGGACACCAGTGCCCGAGCGCCGACCGTCTCGTTTGCCGTGAAGCCAACGCACAGACGTTCTACTTCACCAACATGACGCCACAGATTGGCAAGCTCAACCAGCAGGTTTGGGCCAATCTGGAAGACCAACTGAGAGCTTGGTCGTCAAACATCGACACGCTCTACGTTGTGACGGGCGCCATGCCATCGGCCGTTGGAAGCACCAGCATCAAGTACACCAACGACGTGTCGAAGAAGAAAATCTGCGTGCCGGCCTACTATTTCAAGGCGCTCTGCCGCATTGACCGCGAATCGGGAATTGCCTACACCATCGCCTTTAAATTCGACAACCAAGCTTTCAACGGCACCTTTATGAACGCTGCACTGAGCGTGGCCGAACTGGAGCAGATGACGGGCTTCACCTTCTTCCCAGGCATCGACAGCAAGTATAAACAGAGCTTCGACAAGGCGAAGTGGTCAACGAAATAAGACATAGCGGCGGCCACACACCGCCAATCAAACAGAAATAAAACCAATAAATAAACCAAGCCCCTGAGGCCGATTCCCCCATCGGGCGCAAGGGTAAATAAAAAAACCAAACAATTATACCTATGAAACAGACAAAGTTTATTCTCGCAGGTGCAGTTGCAGCTTTGACGCTGTCTTCTTGCTCCAACAACCTCGATGACAACAGCTCATGGGGTTCAGATTCTCAAAATGTGAAGTTCTCTTCTTACATTGAAGGTCAGAAAACAGTGAAAGCCTCAGGCACAACTTGGACAACCGGCGACAAAGTAGGTATCTTCATGAAGAAGGCTGGTGCCGACCTCGGCGCTGCAACTGCCGCCAACAAGCAGTTTATCGCTGACGACCGTGGCAACCTCACCGCTGCCGCTGCCGACCAGGCCCTCGTTTACCCAGAAGGCGCTGTTGACTTCGTTGCCTACTATCCTTACACTGCCAACGTAACGGAGAACAAGGTGGCCGTTGACGTTAAGAACCAGTCGAAGCCAGCAGACATCGACCTTCTCTATTCAAACAACGCCACCAACGTGACGGCTTCTGCCAACGCCGTTAACCTCGGCTTCAAGCACCAGTTGGCCACTATTCGTTTGAACATCAAGACTCAGGGCATCGCTTCAACTGCTGACCTCACTGCCACTCTGACGGGTTCTAAAACGGCTGGCTCTTTCAACCTCGCCGACGGCTCTCTCGCTGTGACCGACGCTTCTGCCGCTGACATCGCATTCACCGTTAACGCTGCTGGCACTCAGGCTGATGCCATCGTATTGCCTCAGAACGCTGCTAACGTCAAGGTTAAATTCACGCTCAACGGCAAAACCGTTGAACAGGCTCTCCCTGCTGCATCTGCAACTTGGGCTGCTGGCAACCGCTACGCCATCGACGTTACCTTGAAGGGCGAATCAACGGGTGAAATTTACGTAAACTTCGGCCAGGCAACCATCACCGACTGGACTGACGTTCCTGGCGGCAACATCAATGTTGACTTCAACGGCGGCACTGTTGATCCAGGCACGAATCCTGGCGGCGGCACTGGCACCGAAACTGTCATCTTCGAAGAAACTTTCGGCGAAAGCGTTGCCAAGGTCGGCAACTACTGGCCAAGCATCTACGACATGAGCAAGTGGAGCAACACCAGCGGCATGACTTTCAAAGATCCGATTGCAACAGCCAACGGATGGAGCTTCAGCAGCTGCTCAGTTCGTCAAACAAGCGCTTTGAAACCACACGTATGGTTTGCTGCCAACAAGGAAAGCTCTATGGAAATCTCTGGCTTCACCACTACTGGCTACAAGACTCTGACGCTCTCTTACAAGTTTGCTTCTCAGGATCCAGGTGCTAAGCAAGAAGACCTCGTTATCAAGATGGGCGAAACAGTGGTAACTGTTCCTGCTGGCACAACTGCAACTGCCAACACCTTCCAGGATGTTGTCATCAAGAACATTCCTGCAGGTGCCAACACCCTCACGTTCTACTCCAGCGCAACTGCCAACAAGATTGGCTGGCGCGTTGACGACGTGAAACTGGTCGGCGTAAAGTAAGACCAACGCCTTAAAGTAACGATAAACAAATGGGCGCAGGGTATGGACTAATCCCGATACCCTGCGCCCTTTTTTATGTTTCTATAATATATGAATAAAAAAATCATCTTGCTCGGGGCACTGCTCTTTCCTTGTATGACGTTCGCACAGAACATCCAGCAGGAACAGCGCGACTCGATCATCGAGGAAGACCTCTCGCTTGTGGGCGTGATGGACGCTTCGGTTTTTGACAACGATGGCGAAGAAGGCGACAACTCCACTTCGCAGGACATCAACACCACCGTTCTGACCTCACACGATGTATACCTCAACAAAATCGGCTACCAGCTCTCAAACATGCGCTTCCGTACGCGTGGCTATGAGAACATCTACAGCCAGACATACATCAATGGTGTGCCGTTCAACGACCAGTTGCGCGGCGTGTTTAACTTCTCTTCCATCGGTGCCATCAACGATTTCACGCGTAACGGCGATGCCATCAACTATTCCCAGCCGGGACAGTTTGCCTTCGGCTCCATCGGCGGCGGCGAAAATATCCGCATGCGTGCCGGCGACTACGGCCACGGCGGAAAAGCCACGCTGACTTATACCAACCGCAACTATTGGATGCGCGCCATGATGTCGTACCACACTGGCCTCTCTGACAAGGGATGGGCCTTCTCGGCACTCGTTGGCGGACGCTACTCCAACGAAGGTGTCATCGACGGTACCTTCTATCGCAACTTCTCATACGCCCTCATGCTCGAAAAACGCTGGGGCAACACCCACAGCCTGACGCTCACCACCTTCGGCTCGCCCGTCTGCCGTGGCCAGCAGGGCGGTACGGTGCAGGAAGTCTACGACCTCACGGGCAACAACCTCTACAACCCCAACTGGGGTTATCAGAACGGAAAGAAGCGCAACGCCCGCGTCGTGCAGTCTTTCGACCCCACAACGGTGCTTGCCCACGAGTGGAACCTCTCGCGCGACATAAAAATCAACACGGGCCTCGCCTTCCACTATGCACGCTACGGCAACAGTTCGCTCAACTGGTTTGACGGAACGGACCCGCGACCCGACTACTACCGCTATCTCCCATCCTATTATCTCTACTACAACACCAGCGGCCCCCTCACCGACGCTGCTGAAGACTATGCTGAGCGCTGGCGTTCGGGCGACCCCTCTTTCACGCAGATCAACTGGGACCGCCTGATTGCGGCCAATGCCCAAAACAAGCGTATGGGCAACGGCAACGCTGTCTATATGGTGGAAGAACGTCGTTCAGACCTCTACGAAACGACTTTCAACTCAACCATCAACGCCAAACTGGGTCGCCATTCAAAGCTCACGGCAGGCGTTGTGGCAAAACACACGCTCTCAAAGCAGTTTAAGACTGTCAAGGACCTCCTCGGCGCCGACTATGTGCTCGACATCGACAAATACGCCGACACCGACTATCCCGGACAGCCCGACCAGAAGCAGAGCGACCTCAATCGCCCCGACAGAAAGGTCTATAAGGACGGCGTTTTCGGTTATGACTTCGACCTCAACATCAATTCGCTCAAGGGTTGGATCATGAACAATTACAGCATCGGACACTGGGATGCCTACTATGGCATGCAGGTGACTTACACCGACTTCTGGCGCGACGGAAATATGCGTAACGGTCACAACCCCAACAACTCCTTCGGAGCAGGTGCCCACCATTCGTTTACCGACATGATGGTGAAGGGCGGACTGACCTACAAGTTCAACGGACGCCACCTCCTGGCCGCCAACATCACCTACGGCTCGCAGGCTCCGCTGCCCAACGATGCCTACATCTCTCCGCGTGTCAACGACGCCACGCCCGACGGACTCAAGAGCGGACGTATCTTCTCTGCCGACCTGAGCTACATCTTCTCAACCACCCGCTTGCAGGGACGCATCTCGCTCTTCCAGACCAACTTCTACGACCAACTGGTGCGCAACAGCTACTACTATGACGGCGTGACCTTCGTCAACCACGTCATGACGGGTGTCAACAAGGTGCACCACGGTGTGGAACTCGGTTTGAGCTACAAGCTCGACAGCCACTGGACCTTCGACCTCGCAGGAACCCTTTCGGAATACTATTACGCCAACAATCCGATGGGTCTCTACACCAGCGAAAACGGCAAGGACGTGGGCGAATACTCCCTCAATCCTCAGGAACGCGTTTACCTCAACGGTGTCTACGTTGGCGGAACGCCACAGGTGGCCGGAACGTTTGGTGTGCGTTATTTCATCAACTACTGGTTCCTCGGTGCCAACCTCAACGCCTTCGGACGCAACTTCGTGGAAGTGGCTCCGTCGCGCCGAACGGCATCCATCTACAACGGCTACACCAGCGGCTCAACCACCATTGCGCCAGTCAATCCCGCAGAGCCGAAACTCTGGAACGCCTACCAGGAACTCACGAAGCAGGAAGAAATCGACCCGGCATGCACCGTCGACCTCTCAATCGGCAAGGTGTTCTATCTCGGACGCAAGAACTCCATCAACCTCAACTTCTCTGTCAACAACGTCCTCAACAAGAAGAACGTCCGCACGGGCGGTCGTGAACAGGGACGTGTGCGCGTTGACAAACCTGAGCTCTACAAGACGAAGTTCTATTACATGCAGGGCATCAACTGCTTCCTGAATGTCAGCTACAAATTCTAAAGTATAAACCCAACCCTATATAAAAAACAATATGAAAATCCTTCATAAAATCCTCTGCCTGCCGGTGATCCTCATGGCGCTCGCTTTCACGGCTTGCGACCGCGACTATGACATGCCGCCGCTCAACGAACCGAAGTTTGAACTCCCGGCCGACGCGCAGACCATCACCATCAAGCAGCTCCGCGAGAAATATGCCGCTGCCACGCAAAGCACTCCCATCACCATCGAAGATAGCCTCTATCTCCGCGCCCGCGTCAGCGCCGACGACCGCTCTGGCAACATCTTCAAGACCATCTATCTGCAAGACGAAACAGGCGGCATCAGCGTCCTCGTCGACCAGAGCAGCGTCTACAGCGACTATCCTGCCGGACAGGAAGTGATTGTTGACCTCAAGGGTCTCTGCGTTTCTGTCTACGGCGACGAGCAGCAGCTCGGCCACCCTGCAGGCTATCTCTACCGCACGCCTTACGAGAAGTTTAAACAGCACATCCACCGCAACGGCTGGGCCGACGAAAGCAAGGTGGAACTCAAAGAATTCTCCAACATCTCGAAGCTCTCTGACGACCCCGATGCCAACAAGTTCACGGTTGTACGCCTCATCGGTGTCCACTTCACTGATGGCGGCAAGGCCAACTTCGCTGAAAACAGCGGCTATGGAACGCACGACCTCGTTGACCAGTACGGCAACTCCATCTCTGTCCGCACGAGCAACTATGCCGCCTTCGCTGCAACGAAGCTCCCCGTCGGAACGGGTAACGTCATCGGCGTTCTCGGCCGCTTCCGCGGTGCTTGGCAGCTCACCATCCGCAGCGCTGAAGACATCTACGGCTTCGATGGCGTGACACCGGGCGAGCCCGAAACTCCCGACCAGCCGGGCGACAACACGGAAGGCACGGTCATCTTCAAGGAAAACTTCGGCAACTCTTCTGTCAGCAAGGTCAACGGCTACTGGCCGTACCTCAGCGACTACACGGCCTTCACTTCTGGCCTGACCTTCACTGATGTCGTTGGCAAAACGCTCTCAATTCGTTCCAGCAATGGTGTCAACAACGTGTGGATTCCTGCAGGCAAAGACAGCGACCTCAAGATTGAAGGCATCAAGGCTGCTGGCTACACCACGCTGACACTGAGCTACGACCTCGCAGCCAACCTCTATGGTGGTGTGGGCGAACAGGACGTTGCCGCCATCTCCGGCACATTCAACGGCCACGAGTTCACCACGCCAAGCAAGGTGCTCTCAGGCCCTGCCGGCGACGACAGCAAGTTCTATACCTTCACGGTTGAACTCCCAGCCGCTGACGCCACCGACGCTTCCGAACTCCACTTCAAGGCAACGGGCAGCGCCATGAGCGTAGGTCTCCGCTTAGCCAATATCAAGTTGGTCGGCAAGAAATAAAGAAACATCTGAAGCAGGTGTTCAGCATCGGTTTTGAACACCTGCTTTCTTTAGCGACCTTCAAACCAAGCGAACATTTATCATGAAAAGAATCATTCTCACCTCAATCCTGCTGCTCTGTGCCGTTGCCCCCACACTGGCGCAGCGCATGGGCGTTTGGGGCGTGGCCTTCTACAACCTCGAAAACCTTTTCGACTATGAAGACGACCCCAACAACAAGGGCGATGACGAATACCTGCCGACCGGACCATACAAGTGGACGCAGGAGAAATATCAGCAGAAGTTGAACAACATGGCACGCGTCATCGGCGACCTCGCCCGTCCAACCTGCCCTGGCGGTCCTGCCGTCATCGGCATTTCGGAGGTTGAAAACGAACGCGTCGTGCGCGACCTCGTCAACACGTCGCCTGCCAAGGAGATGAATCTCAAGTACGTTCACTACGACTCTCCCGACCGACGCGGCATCGACGTGGCCTTGATTTACAATCCGCGCCTCTTCCGCTACACGAAGTCGAGCACGCATCCACTGATCATCCCCGACAACCCTAACTTCAAGACGCGCGACCAGCTCCTCGTTGAAGGCACGATGGCTGGAGAACACGTCTGCATCCTCGTCAACCACTGGCCCTCACGCTACGGCGGCGCGAAATCATCGCCGCTCAGAGAGGCTGCCGCTGCCCTGAGCAAGCACATCGCCGACTCGGTGCGAACGGCCAACCCCTCTGCCAAGGTCATCATCATGGGCGACCTCAACGACGACCCGAAAGATGCCAGCGTGGCAAAGGTGCTCGGCGCAACGCGCCACAAGAAAGACACCCCTGCCGACGGCTATTTCAACGCCACATGGGGACTCTACGACAAGGGCATCGGAACGTTGTGCTATCAGGATTCATGGTGTCTCTACGACCAGCAAATCCTCTCTGCCAACCTTCTCGGCAAACCGACCAACGGCCTGTCGTACTGGAAGACGGAAGTGTTCAATCGCGAATACCTCGTCACCCCCGACGGCAAAAAGAAGGGATACCCCTTCCGCGCTTTCAACGGAAACATCTGGCAGAATGGTTATTCAGACCACTTCCCGACCATCACTTACTACGTGAAGCAACTGAAATGACCAGCCGAACGGCATGGCGGAGAGCAGACAATGCGTCCTCCATCAGCGCAGACAACGGATGCCGCCGCCGCAAACGACTGAAAGTCATACAAAAAAGCAGAGCGACAAGCCCACCTTCGGGCGCGTCACTCTGCTTTTGTTATATAAGAATATCAAACTGTCAAAAGATTTTTTAAATCAAGTTATATATAGGAATAAAAATCAGGTAACACCTTTCTTTTTGAAAGGATATACCTATATTTGCAATGTGTTTTTCATAGTATTAGATTTAAGGTTAACAAGGTCGGGATACAGAGGTATCCCATTTTTTTTGCCCTTTTGTCAACCCCAAAGCATCCACCACGAAAAACGCTAACATCCACAAAACAAACAATTTATCTCTGGCGCAACAGCCACACGCCACCGCCCAACCACCCCAAAGAGGAAGGCGAAAGGAATACGCGCTGCACGAACATGCAGCGAAGACCTGAGGCGAAGCACTGTAGCTCACTTTGCTTGCAAAGTGAGGGGGGCGAATATTGGGGCAAGGCGGAATCTACGACTTGCACTAACAGAGCATCAAATCACTCTGTAATCAAAAAATCCTCCAAAAGGAGTGGGTCTTTCAGATTTTATTTGTACTTTTGGCATATCATCCAGAGCTTTATTATTTATGCAACGCTAAGTTGCTCAGGTGCTTACAAAAAAATCAGATTATATTAGGATCAAAAAAACGTTATTACTATGAACATCTATTGCAGAAGACCCGTCTTAGGTCATTTACTTCGCCTCACTTTAATAGTCGTATTGTGTTTCTTGGCCATGCCTACACCTGCAAATGGCAAGAAGAAAAAACATGGCCCATATTGGGAATGGAAGATTAAGGGCAATATGCAAGCGCTTGTAAAAAAGGAAAAAGGAAAGGGCAAGCAGGTGCTTACACCATTCAAATATATTGCCAACAAGGATAATAAAGGTAAATACATAAAAGGGGTGGGCAAGATGATGTCTTGCAAACGTTTTAATGGGAGCAAGCGTTTTTTAATACCAGTGAAAGGGCCTAACGGATGGGGCCTCATTGACTGTGATGGGCACGAGGTGCTTGCATGCCAATTTAACGACATTCATATCTCTTTACCAGAAGATTTCTACAAGAACGATTACCAACAAGCCTTACTCAAGGTGAAGGACGAGAAAGGTATGTGGGGCATGGCACTGATAACGTGCCTTAACAATGGCAAGTATAGCATCACTACACATGACAACAAGCCTCTTAATCCCTCGTCGTGCATATATGATAAGGTGGAAATGGTGTATAAACAATACGTCCTGAAAAAAGATTTTGGCACAAGCGAGGTTGATGTTGACGGCATAATGTGTGTGTTATATATAAACAAAAAGTGCGCTCTTTACATCGACGGCAAGCCTCTCACACCTTGCATTTACGATATAGGCAGCGTAGTGAGCAATGAAAAGTGGTTGTTGTCAAACAATACCGACTTAATGAAGATGCCGAAACTGATTACTTGCATCAAGGGCAAAGACTGGAAAGACAACACCTATGTGATGAAATGTGGCGGCAAACTGCATTTCATCAGCAGAGGCCAAACGACAAAAACACACGAAGGTATCTGCAAAGACGGAACAGTTCTTCCCAAGTTTAGTCTTTACGAATCAGGACAAAATGCTTATGTGATGTGGGACAGCGGAATGAGTGTTACAACCAACGGCAAAACAAATGTAGGATACCAGTCGTTCGACATCGCCAACAGGCGCATATTGTGGGGACAAGTTGTCTACGCACCTTTCAAGACCATAAAAACCGATGGCAACGACGTGGCTCTACTGAAATGGGGAGACTCCTTTTCGCTGGTAAACCTAAAGAGCGGAAGAGATTTGCTTAACAAGCATTATTGTCAAAAAATACTGGCCTACAGCGATGGCTCTGGGTTTATCAGTTTGTCCTACAACAACGCCACGCTCGCATCATTTATAACCAGGGGTGGCTATCATATGGTTTTGCTCGACTCGCCAAACCAATTGGTCAAAGTGGCGGAAACGGTGAGAAGCGTCGGCAATTTCGACATTCTGCGCCATGCGGGTGGCTATGGTCTTCACTGCCATGCCACAGGCAAGACCTTAGCTTGTAATCTCGACACGGTGTATGAGGCAGGCAAGGCGTTCGCTGGTCTGTTCGTTATAAAGCGCAACCAATACTATGGACTTGCCGACCGCAACGGCATCGTGCTTCCGCCAATTTTCTATACCATTGTGCCAAGAGCCGACTATGTTGTAGCCATTTCTAAAGGATGGGGACCGCAGTATGAGAAGTATGTACGAAAGACTGCCGAAGGCACCTATCGCATTTCAGGCAACAACTCGGCGTTACTGCAAGTGCTGCGAGAGGCCTACAGCAACTGAACCAACGCCGCGCTAACGATCGCCGCTACTCAAACAGCAGATCGGTGCCATCGCAGCGCACCACCACTCCTACAACACCACCGTCAAAGAACACACGTAAGCCGAACTCACCAAGAGAGAGAATAACAAAACCGTATGGTTATTATGGCACGATGCGCGAGCGCGAGTGTACATTATGTTACGGCTCAAAAAAATGTGTGTTCTGCAGAGGACGCGGCCAGGTAAATACCGTTAAATGCGACATGTGTAATGGTACAGGTATCTGCTCGCGTTGCAAAGGTGCGGGCGTGATTGTGAGATAGATAAACAAGCCACAGATATTGTGAAGGTGTGAAATCTGAAGTCCTAACAATATTGAACAACAAGAAGACAACATCAACATTGTCTTCTTGTTGTCATTTTAGCGGATAGCCGGCCCTGAAAAGTAGGTAGGGGTTCAAAATCAAGAAAAGTCTCTGTGTAATTTTTGGCCTAATAGCATGGCGGTTGCGGCACCGCTGCAAGGGTCACTGCGCGAACATGCAGCGAAGACCTGAGGCGAAGCACTGTAGCTCACTTTGCTCGCAAAGTGAGGGGGACGAATATT